>Ga0209499_1000152_pt1 | contig 51246 bp, 31 predicted proteins | sample C_130208_EF_Meta_FD_187306 | JGI IMG/M metagenome (GOLD analysis project Ga0209499, IMG submission 187306) | Freshwater microbial communities from Lake Croche, Canada to study carbon cycling - C_130208_EF_MetaG (SPAdes) (version 2) | ecosystem: Environmental > Aquatic > Freshwater > Lake...
CGCTTTTGCTCAACTTGTAGTACGCCTTCTTTAGTTCATCGGGCGACGCCGTTTTTTCAACGCCGAGTTTTTCATAAAGTGACATTGTTCCTTTATGTAAAAATAGTAAAGCCGGTTTAAGTTCTTAAACTACACCACACGTCTCTTCTTCAATGTTTTTCGACTTGATTCACCTCTTACTTTTCGTGAGCCACCTAAACCAAATAAACCAAGTCCCAACAACCCTTTCGACACCGGCGCTGACGGTGGTCGCGGTGGTTGATAGTTCTCAATATTAAAAGGGATGATACCAACGCCCTTACCATTATTATATCTATCGCAAAATAATTTTGGTAGTTGTTGAGGGCGAACAAGGTTTGGGCTTACGACACGGGCGGGCATAGGTCCATTACACAAATATAGATTTATTAGTTCAGCAGCATCTTTAATAGTTTCGTTTACTAGTTCATCCGGTATATCAAAATTTTTAGATTCCTTGTACAGCTCATTATAAATCCTATTTATTTCTTTTTGAAATGGTGCAACCTGAGTCTTATATCTTTTTGATATCCAACTCTCCATTATTGCTATGATACCATCTGTACTGTTGCGGTTACCGTCATCGCTGCGTCTATACAGTTCACTTTGCATCTGGACAACCCATTCTCTTTTAAAATTTGCACCATCAATCTCCCGCCGTGTCTTGCCGACCTCCTTCGAGTCTATAAGTGCAATTCGTGCTTGTAATACTTGTAATACAGTTTTATATTCAGTTTCTACTCTATTCTTCTCTGTTTCTGCTTTCTGAAAAGCCGCAAACTTTCGGTCATATTCTAATTTTCCGACAAGTATTTTATCTACAAGTATTTTATCTAAGTGTTGTATATCATTTACTTCGGAGTAAAGCGCTTCTGTGATAAAATATACAAAGTTAGCCTGTATAAGTTCAAAATAAGAGGTTTTTAACTCTTCATATTTAGCATTGCGGAATTCCTTGTCGGTTTTCAGCAGCTCCGCATCGTATGCCGCCGCCTCCTCTGGCGTCAGAGCCCTGAGATTCACCCTCTTCCTCTCTTCCTCTTTTGCCAATTTATCCGCGAGTTCATGCTCGCGCTCCTCCGCAACCGCCCGTTCCTGTGCTGCTACTTCTGGACTTCCCCGTGCGGTTAAGAACGGTTTGAATTTATGTATTTGAGACAATGTAACGATAATTCTATCTATTTCATCGTCCGCAGGTAGTCTTGTTCCAGATGGTACGTAATACCTGAATCCTTCTCGTGACTCCGTCTCTAATTTTTCCAATATACTATTATATTCTTTCCTAATCTGCTCACGGTATGCCGGCAAAGCGGCTACTTGGGCATCCCCAATATGTGTATTAATCCACTTAAGTTCCTTTGAGTCAGGATGCTGTTTTCTAATTTTATTGTTTTCAATATCACTCTGATTTATTACTCCTTCATTAAGGAGCCGCGCCTGCTCCTTTTCAAATAGGTTTACTAAAAATATTCTATTTTCTACGATTGTGCGTTTTGCTGCCTGCGCTTCATAACTATATTGTATAGTTGAAAGGTATTTCTCATATCTTTTATCACGTGCAACCTTTGCCGACCTGCAGGCGCCGTCCGCCACCGCCACAGCCAACTCCGCCGCCTCCGCTGCCGCTTTTTTTGTGTCGCATGTACTTTTTATCCACACATTAGCTTTACATATTTCATAAATAATTGCGTTTATCTTAAATTGTATCAAAGCCTGGCGATATTTATTAAGCAGCTCTTTTTCTTCGGTTGTTCTATCATCGAGCTCTTTCTTCGCATCTGTCTCCGCCTTTATAGCAGCATCCATTGTCTTATGTTGTAGTAGGCGCCATTCATTCTTTCTTTCTTCCAAAACATCTGCAGTTGTCTTTTCGGCAAGTTTTTCTGCAGCGGCGAGTTCGATAACAACCTGCCTTTGTACAGATTCTGCTTTAGCCTCAGCCGCCTTAATTTCTTCAGCAACCTTCTTCTGTTCATCTTTTTGCAGTGCGATTTCTGACTGTACAAGCGCCTTAATTTCCTCTGCCTTCTGAATTTCAGCAAATTTTTTAGCAATAGCAGACTGTTTACGCTTTCTAATATACGGTTCAAATTCTTTTGATTTCATCAATATACCTAGTTTTCGCTCGGTTCGTGCAACTATCACCGGATTAGTAGCCTGTCTTGCGGGTAGACTTTCATCAAATACCAATTTTCCATTTATATTTTTTATGCTGGGGAAAATAAAACGTTCTGGTTTTTCGGCTATACTATATTTAACTAGATAAAACGGAAAGAGTATATTACATTCATATATATAAAATTGTGAATCAAGTGATTGCAAGAAACTATTCATCGCCATTTTAGCAGCAGCAAGTTCATTTTTTGCACCAAAAAATGATTTTTGTACTTTAGACTCCGCCAGATTTATAGCTGTATAGAGTGATTCTAGAGTGGTATCTATATCTGTAAAATAACCATAATTTTGAGTTATTGCTTGATACATAATATCAGCAAAAGCATCAGCGCACATATTAAAATGCTCGTTCTCAGTCTTGTTTCTAAACATATGTGGATAATTAGCCCAAAATATTTGAAAAAAGACATTTTCAGGATAGTTAATACATTTTTTTATGGCTTCCTCTTCTTCTTTACTTGTGGGAGCCCCACCCTTTTGTAAAATCTTGTCATAATCTTCTTGAGGTGGGGTATTAGCTTTAAGAAATATATCATCATAGTTCACTTTTCCTATAGGAATAGATGGTATTAGATATGTACGATACACGTAATCGCTTTGTTCTATAGTGAGATTAGAATACCAGTTGGTAAAGGGTTTATCCAAGTTCTCAGATATTATTTTACGTACATTGCGGTTTTCTATTCTTTCTAATACTAAGCGTAGCCTCTCTTGTACAAACATCGTATTTCTAATGTATATTGCCTCCATCTCATTCGGATCAACCAATGGACATAGCTCTGATTTATCGAACAGATTGGTCGGTCTATCTGCAGCAAGCTCATTGACTATTTCAGATAAAGCATTTATTCCATTTTGTATTGAGTCTAAACCAGAGTTTAATGATTCACTTGATGCTGCAGCCTCTATATGAGTTGCACCTACTAGAGTTCCAGCAACGATAGGTTCAGGAATTTTCTTAAGAGGCACACTAGAAGCAATAGAGCCGTTGGGGATGGCGGCGGTAGCCAACGCCATTGCAGTTTCAGCTCTATACTTAATTTTTATAGCCTCTGCAAGCAGAATTTCACCATATAAACGTACGCTTGAATCGGTTGATTCAAGAGATTTTTTACAAGATTTTATAGCGATAGTTACTAATTGAGAAACTCCATTTGTTGCAGCCTCAGTTCCTTTAATAAGTGGAGCTACGTTTTGTCCAAAAGATTCTGATGCGAAACTTGACAATTCTTCGGCAGCCACCACAATCGTGGTGGCTGCATCTATTGCTGCTTGTACTGAGATTATATTTATATTTTTGGTGTCGATATTTACATTAGTATCTCTTTTAATAATAGGATCGGCAGCAGCAGCAATACGTCTAGATTTATCTACAACGTATACACATTCATCATAAAATATACTTATTGTTTTTGCAGTATCCTCCTTACTTATAGTTTCTTTCATTTTTAATAAACCAGATGCAGCTGACATGATAGCAACAGATGTATTAGCAGTAATAATTGCAATTTCATGAAGCTCCTTTTCGATTGGTGCTTTTCCACGAGCAATTAGTTCCTCAATGTCCAAATAGTCTTTTGCGCCACCACTTTGACCGGTATCAGTTGCAAACTCGTTAAGTCTAGATGTTGCCGCATCCATCGCCTTACTAAGATTACTTAAACCTGTGGCAAGTCCTGATGTAATTTTTTGAACTCCTGTGCTCGCCACTGAAGCAGCGCTACTCAGTCCAGCTTCAGCAGCTTCTAAGCCTACTGCCGCTTTTCCAAACCCTGCTTCGATATATGGATGAGCGGCTCGCTCAGCCTCGGCTAATTTATTAATTGCTGTAGTCGCAGCAAATTTAGCAGCTCTGATAGCCGCCGATGCCGCAGCTTTGGCCGCGGGCGTTCCTAACCGTATTGCTTCATTAATAGCCAATTCCGCTTCTTGTCCTAAAATAACAGCACTGGCGACCAATCCTTCGGCTGCCATTCTTGGAATGCTAGCAACATAGTTACCTGCTGCAGCGCCCATCGCGCGCACCTTTTCCACACCGGCATCAACATAAGGTTCCACCTTGCTTATTACTAGCTTTGCAGCCGCATTTGCTTTACGCGCGGCTTCTGCTGCGACTGCAGCAGCAGCATCTGCGGCTGGTCTAAGATAAGGGTCAACTACAGCTTCAGCGGCTATAGCTGCCTCCTTTGCTTTTTTTGCGGCTGTCGCCGCCAATTCCATTGCATCCTTCACCTCTCTTGATACAAATTTATATGCTGCGGTGCTAACACTGGCGGCGGCGTTGGCAGCCCCACGGGCGGCACTTGCTAATGCGGAACTCGCAGCAAACGCTGTAGAATTTATTGCATCCCTTGCAGCCCGCGCTGTAGCCAAAGCGGCTTTACCTTGAGGTGTATCGGCTATACGTTCAGCTACTTCAACTGCTCTATCGGCAAGTTTGCGTGCCTCGCTTACCATCCTATCAGCAGCCTCCCCAGTAACTTTAGCCGCCTGAATCGCTAATGCTTTTGCTGACGACGCGAACTTTACGGATGCGCCGGCAAAAGTATTCACCTGTTGACCTACGTATTTGGCGCCACTTTTGCCCGCCTCATACCCACGTTGTGCCAGTTCTGCTGTAGTCGATGCTGCTTTAGCCAAAATATCCGCGCCTGCATTCACAGCCGCGCCGCCGGCTTCCCATGCCATTCTTTGCGCCTCTTGTGCTAGTTTACTAGCCTCATCGTAAAGTTCTGCTGCGGCGTCATCGATATATTTTCTTGCCTTGTTCCGCGTAGCCTCAGACTCTTGCCCAAAAACTTCAGTTGCGTTCGCAGTTGATAGAAGACGTCCTGTAGATAAGAGCGCGCTACCCTCCTTTTTAAATACTGCAGCTGCACCAGCAGCTGTACCTGCAAGATTAACTGCGGCATTTTCTGCCACATTAGCCGCTGTACGTACACCTTCTGCAGCAAGATGGGCGCCTGCGCTCGCTAACTCCGTAGCCTGATCTTTTAATCTTTCAGCAATTTTAGCCGCCGCCGCCACCGCCGGTTTAATGCGATTATTATATCCTCTGCGCACGGCTCCCGCGGCGGCTCTTGCAAACTTAGTAGGTTTTTCTATTATTGCCGGTCCGTACTTGGTAATAACACCAGCTGTTCCTAATGCCGTGCTTACAATCGCTCTGTTAAATTCTCTACCTTGCGCAGCCCAATGCTGCGCAAGTGAATATTTATCGTCTCTTGCTGCTTTATAAGCGAATTTAGCCCAACCGTATATAGCATATGCCGCGCTAAGACCCCCCATGGCAAGTCCATACCACGGGCAGGCTGCAAATGCTAAGTAAGTAGCATAGGTGGCAGCCGTACCTAATCCACCACCGACCAATAGTATTGTAGTTGCAACTGTTACACCTATACCTACTGCAAGAGCCGCATAAGCTGCTGTACCGCTTGAATATCCCAGATACTTCATATATTTAAAAGCGCCCGCCTGAGCCAAGCCCCCCACCATCTGTCCGACAGCGAGACCACCCATCGCAGACCATTTACCAGGCATCCAATCTGATAAGTTTAACCATGAAGTGGGGGGTCCACTTTTCCCCAAAGCATCTTTACCAGTCGGGAAATTTTGCCCCTCCACCGCATTATGTAGGATACCATCACCGTCTTTCCAAGTGAAGTTAGCCCGCCATTTAGCTACTCCATCTTTACCAATATAGCTAAAGTTCATAGCAGCCAGGTCGCCCCCCCTTAACTCCCAGCTTTTAAAAACAATTTCAAATACTTTCTCTTTGGCTTTTTTTGCCGCATTCTTTACTATATTCTCTGTAACCCATGCGGCTAAATTTGTAGAAAGTACTGCTAATGCCTCTGGCGTGTTATCAAACCAAGTGTCATTCGCGGGAGCAGGGTGTCCAGCGGGTGCCGGTACCGGTGCAGGATTGGCTAGTGCCAGTGCCTGTTGTAATATAAGCGCAAGCTTATGTGCCTGTATCTCCGCTAGCGCCTGCGCCTGTGCGAGTGCCTGCGCTTGTGCCAGAGCTTCAGCCAAAGCATCTTTCCTCAACTGTTCTGCTAGGTCGGCGAGCTGCCTTAGCCTTTGAGCCTCAGCCTCAGCAGCAGCCAACGCGGAAGCACTTTTAAGTCTTGCCATATCACGCAAGCGCGCTGCCTCACGCGCCTTTGCCTCTGCCTCTTGTGCTGCCCTTTCTGCCTCATGTGCCTGTGCTGCGGATAACGTCGCCGCTTTCTCTGCATCTGCCACAGCCTCTTTAGCAAGCCTGTCCTCCTCCTCAGCCTCCCGCTTACCGTTCTCATACATACCATTTGGTCCAGCAAGAATTACATTTATATAGCCAACTTCATCCGATGTCCACCTATAAGTAGGATCATTTAGATGCTCTAAAAGACTTGAATAAAGAGCAAAATCTCTGTCCTCATTTGTATATTTTAAATAGCGTGCCTCTTCTTCAGGTGTTAGCGCCACCGGAATCGGTTCAACTCCATTAGCAGGCGGCGGACCAGGGTATTTTTTCCGGTGTAGAGCCTCATAATCTGCATCGTGCGCGTTTTTGCTAGCTTGAATTAAGCTTATAAGCTTAGGTAATGCGTTTTGCGCGCGGCGTTTAGTCTCTTCAGTTAGAGAATTAGCATCATTAATTGACAAAAAATAGGCTATTTGTGACATATCGTCATCTGTAAGGTCTTGTGTACCGCGTAATCTTGCACGTAGATTATCTATTTTAGCTTGCGCTGCGGCTGTATCGGTTTTGTCTTTAGAAAAAAGCGCGATCGCTTCATCCCACCCCCCTGGAGGTGGTTGCCAAGATAGTTTTTGCCACTTACTTAGGGCATCGGCATATGTGACCGGTGGTTTAAAGTCCTTATCGGTATGCTTTACTCCATACTCGTCCTCATCTTGCCACCACTCTCCCCAGCCTTGCGCATAAGTCTTCTCTTCACCGAGAGGAACCACATCTACAATCATATATGCATTTTTTCGCGATGATGCAAAAAAATATTTTGACTCGTCTGTTATACTTAATCTCGACTGGAGGAGCATATCGTCTCTTGTTAGAAAAACATTTGTAACGCTTTTCCAGTCATCTATTGTTATAGAACTGCATGTTTTATTATTATTAAAAGTATCTGCCTTTGAACCATGGTTATATTCTATCGATAATGTACCAGTACCGGTGACAACACTCGTGTCATTTGCCGTCTGAATATAAACGCCCAAATCCTTCAGTGGTTTGTGTTCATTTGCGGAGGTACAGCGTATTGATTTTTTCCATGCCGCAAAAGCCTGTTGTTCTGCACCCCGCACCCCTTCCCAAACTTTTTGTTCATTTGGAATACTATCCCACTGAGCCTTTTTCTTCTGCATTTTACTCAGATCTCCTGATATTACTTCGTTCGCCGCCGTGCTCATATTTCTAGACGCTTCATCGAGTTTAGTTAGAGTTTTATTAGCTTCTGTTCTTGTTTTTTGTAGTTCAATAAGGTGGTCGCTGAGCTCGGTCTCCCCTGGATAGGCTGTCCTAAACATTTCAAGTTCACTATGCAATTTTGATCCATAATCTTTAACAAGTAAACGCCTATTTGTACTATCAAGTGTATCAGCAGACGGTGGTTTCAAAACACGCATAGCATCTCTATAACTTTTAGCATCACTGTACCAATGACGAGCACGCTCAAGGCGTTCGCTTTCTTTCTTTAGAGCCGCAGTACACGCTGTAGATGTTTTACCGCCCGCGATTATGCAATTTCTCTGCATTTCACCATAATCATTTTCGGCTCTTCTATAAAGCCGGTCAGCTTCAGTAAAATCTTTTTCAGCAGTTTTAATTAATTCAGTTGTAGCCGTATCGTTTTCAGTCAATATTGCAGATGAACCTGTCTTCGCGCCATATTTTGTAATAGCTGTATTCATAGTAGTTTGGATGCGTTCTAATTCAGCTGCGTAGGCGGGCGTAGGTGGCGAAAGAGAAGTATTATTCTTAAGACTTTTAATAGAACTATCTATCTGATCATATTCAGGACATTTTGACTTATCTAGGAACGCGCCGTAGCTCTTCGCTCCAGTGCTTTTGCATAAGCTGCTTAATATTCCAAGTTCTGCAGTCAGTCTACTGATATCATCGTCTTTACTATACGTGGTACCATTTGGTCCAGGAATTGCCATTGGTGTACCTGGAATACCGTTAGCAAGCCTGAGACGCCTCTTGGCGTCGTCCTCTGCTGCACCTGTATTACGAGCGTTGGCTGCTGCGTTAGTACCATCTCCATTTTCCTTTTCAGGTCCTTGTTCGGCAACGAGTCTCTGAGCAGACAAACGCGCAGCCTCTGCTTCTTCAGCACTACGACCAGCAGTATTTGCAAAACCTCCGCATGCTACAGCAGCCGTTTTAGTATTTCGTGCGGCAGCAGTTGCAGCATCTAACGACTTTGCTCCGATGGCGGCTTTATAAGCCACATCAGCTTTTCTTTCTTCTTGCTCCGCCTGAAGACGCGCGGCTGTAGCTCTTGCTGCCGCAGCCGTGGCGTCCGCCGCCGCAGCGGACGCTGCTGGACTGTCATCTATGCCTTTAACCAACTCCGCCGCTCCAGCAGAAGCTACGGCAGCTTCTGCTTCATATGCTTTGGCGCTTGCTAATCTAAGTGCGGCAAGTCTGTATGAAGCCGCTGCAAAACTGACTTGCGTCGCCATCTTCCCTTCATCTTGTGTAGCAGCGTCGGCTGCTGCTTCCGCTGCTGCTGCTGCTGCTTCCGCTGCTGCTGCCGCCCCTGTCGCTTGAGTGGAGGCTGCTGAGGCAGCGGCACCCGCTCTTGCATTTGTATCAGCGCTTAATCTTGTAGCAATTCTACTAGCTAGTAACCTTGCTTGTTCAGCGGCTGCACGCTGCCGTATAGCTTCAGTCAAGCGCGCACTGATATCATCGGCAGCAGCTTGAACTCGACGTGCTGCTTCTTGTGCCGCAGCGGCACTAGCAGCACGACGTGCGTCTTCTACAGCAGATGCGGCGGCTGCTGCAGATGCTGCAGCTGCATTTGCTTCCGTTCTCGCAGCAGATGCGGCGTCTGCAGCAGCCGCGACAGCTGCGTCCGCCGAATCTAGTACAGTAAGCGTATCTCTCTTCACCCCCTCAACTATTTTCTTAGCACTAGCTGCAGCACTCTCGGCAGCAGCAGCTTGTGCTGTAGTGCTAACAAGTTCAGACTGGGCGCGCGCGTTCGCCGCCTCCGCCGCCGAAACCGCCTTTTGAGCCTCCGTTAGATCAGCCCTGGCAGCATCTTCTGCTGCCACCCTGATCCTTGCGGCAGCTAAAACCGTGCTCATACTTTGAAGATTTTCTGCCGCCAAATTAGCATATATTCTAGCCTGATTTTTAAAATATGTTATTTGGTCCTGCGCATCTTTATTTCCATTTGCAGCTGTAAATGCAGCGGTAAATCCTGTTTCAGCCGCCACTCCTGCCGCCTCCGCGCGGGCTGCCGCCGCCTGGGCTATACTTAACTCACTTTGCGCCGCATCAAGGTTACGATTAGCAATATGCGTATTAAAATTTTGTAAAGCTGTTCTAACATCATTGGCACCAGTATTTGCGTCATTAAAATGTTTAAACATGGTATCAGTTTCACTGAGAACGGCGGTATTTCGTAAAATATCAACACCAATATTTTGTGCAGCAGCATTGGGGTCAAATTCACTAACGTCTTTAGCTTTTTGTAAAAGTAATTTAATTTGTGTCATAATATCTGCAGCAGGTGAATGGTCCCATGGTACTTTATTCAATACAGGTGGTAGACGTATAGTATCGGTACCTTTTGTATCATCGAATGCACGTGCTCGAATATCTGTTAGATTGGCAAGTGCCTGCTCTTGTTCGTGAAATGATACCTGTCCTGTAAAACTGCGTTTTAGCGCAGCAAAGCTGCCTGTATAATGTTGAATTGTCGCATCAATTCCAAGAGAAGTTATATTCTGTCTATACGTCGTTTCTTTAGCAGCCCTCAGTCTATCCAGCATACCCTCAAGTGAACTCATTTGTGCAGTTATAAGTGACCTATTTTCCTCTATAAGTTTGTCAACACCATTCGGAAACGATTTCATTATATCAGATTTTTTCGAGATAAGTTCAGAATTATCGGTATCAATATAGTTCAGATTGCCAGGTTGTAAATACGTTAGTCTTGTCATTATATCGTCACGCAAATCGTTCGCATTTTCAATAAATGTAGTAAGTGCATTTTTTTGTGCGTATAGTTGAGCTATATCAGAATCATTTTGGTCAAGTGCGGTTCGAGCTAATATTATACTATCTATTTCAGCAATCTGGTCACCTATTTGCCCAAGTTTAGTAATATCTGGTATATCAAGTAACATTTGATTTAATTCTGTATGTAGTTCCAGTCTTCGTGCCTCTTTTATAGAATGTAATTCTCTATCTGCATCCGCTCTAATTTTAGCTAGATCACCAGGAACAGTAGAGGCTTTGACATACGCATACTCACTTTGTAAAGTAGTATAATTATCCTGCTGATCTCCAGTTAAGTCTCCTTCCTTTGGATATCCAGAGCATATAGAGTATAGTCTTTTAAAATTGGCTTGGTGTAAAGCATACTCCGTTACTTTAGGATCTATATCCTGAGCTGCGGTGATTATTGGTTTAAGTAAAGGATTTGTGGTGGTAGAATCTATACCAATGTCGGTTGATGAAAAAACTACATCATCTTGACTCTTTGTGTTTACTGTAGCAGCCAAAAATCTGTTTAGTCCAGCAGCACCATGTGTTGATTTACCTAAAAAGGCATCTGCTTCTTCAATTGCTTGTCCCAAGGCAGCATACTCTGCTATAGCTTCGCTGGAATTATCGCGCATGCGTTTAGTATACTGTTCATACGTTTCATCGGATTTTTGTGTAGAATAATCTCTTTTCTTTATTTTTATGGCGGCTTTGAGGGTTCCGATGGTTCTGATCCCCTCGTCATTTTTGCTTTCATCTGGAATTTTACCCCATTCTTTATCTATACGCGCAAGGGCTTCGCGCGCTTTTAGCTCGGCTTTTTCCTCGTCCGCCTGACCATTCTTTTCACATGTTTTTTGATATAGATTTTTGGCTGTATCGTAGTCTTTATCAAGTTTTGCGCGAGCAGTGTCACGTTCATGAATTGCCTGCATTTGTGCATTATATAATCTTTCTCTATCTTCATTTTTTGTCATAATAGTAGAATAATCGTGTTCGAGTGACTGCAAATCAAAGGAATTCCCACCTCGTATCCTCTCAATAGATCTTAAAAGCGTTTCCAACTCTTTTTTGGATTGTTCCTGTTGCCCCCGTATATCTGAAAGATTTTGGTTTGTCTTGAGTGCAATACTGTTTGATTTTAAATTGGCTAATGTAGTGTTCTCCTCAAGCGAAGAACCTTTAGCGCTGTCTATAAAATAACTGAATTGTATTTCTCTGGCTTGACGTGCAGCTTTCGCATTGCTACTTTCGTTATCATCCGCGGCAGCAGCCGCAGCCGCTGCAACAGCAGCTATAGCGCTACGAGCTTTAGTCTCCATATCGTTAAGCATGCTGTTTCTATTAATGAGCAATGCATCGCTTAATCCACTTGGGACGTTATTCATTAGATTACGATACGCGCTCTCGATCTGCTCTCTCAAGTGTCTCTGCTCCAAATACAGATTTGAGACTCTACTATCTACAATATAATCTTTTGCGTTCAAGGTACCAGGTGGGGACGAGGTTAATTTATCAAGTGTATCTCTAATATGGTCTCTTTCTGCCGTGTCTCTTATACCAGTCAAAATATCATTAATCTGTTTTTCATTTTGTTCTAACAATTTTTGACTGTTTGTATACAATTCGAGACTTTTAGAAAGCACAGGGCTCGTTGAAAGCCCGCTCCTCATAGATTCAATTAAACTTGGCGCAACCTGCATTTCATCATTAATACCTGCTATACGCATAAAGTCATTCATTGCGGTACGTTGGACAGCAAGATCATGTGCAGATGCATAACTGGTCCACATAGATGGACCAAAACCAGAGCCATTAACATGTCTTTGCTCAACGTATTCATCAGGATTAACCGGATTAGATGATGAGACCTTTCCGCCATGGATAACGGGGGTTAACAGCCTATCAAATAGGGGCGAGCTACCCTCAAACTTCTCTGCTTCAGGATTAAATGGAACTACTTCTAAATTCCATCCAAAATGCGCAATGCTTGTAGGCTCTGCTTCCAAATTAGGACGCGTTTTGGTAATTTTATACGTTTTATTTCCAATAGTGGCAAATTGTGGTATTGGTTTTGGTGCGGCTGCAGCAGCTGGCGCAGCAGGAGCAGCAGGAGCAGCAGGAGCAGCTGGCGCAGCAGGAGCAGCAGGCGCAGCAGGAGCAGCTGGCGCAGCAGGAGCAGCAGGAGCAGCAGGAGCAGCAGGAGCAGCAGGAGCAGCCGCTGGCGCCGGATTAATAGCAGGATCCTTGATATCTAAAAACTCATCTCTCAGCCCGTCTAAAAGATGATTGCGGAATTGAACGAGTGCAGTACGCCGCTGATCTAATGTCATCCCACTCCATGCTTTTTTCATATTACCATGTAATGCGATCAGACGTGATTTGAAATCGTTATTAGTAATATAATTATTGGATTTTATTCCATAACGTTTAGCAAATTCGGCAATTTTGGATGGATCCGGATCGGTACCGTTAATTAAGGAATCTTCTACGATTAAGGCAAGTAGAGTGTCGGCGTCGTTTTTATCACTAAAACTAGTTGCCTTCTCACCTTCTAATCTAACAACATTACCACCAGGTAGTTCTAAATCAACTGACGACGGTTCATAAATGTCACCTGTAAACCACCTCCCATAGTTTTTCCATGCTGTATCGAGGTCAAATAATTTTGACGCCATCTTCGCTAGTCCCGCCATCTCGCCGGTAGGCAACGCCAATTTGTTTTTCACAATTACACCGCGATTACCAACACTTGTAACAGAGCCAGAGAGTGATTTTTGAAGCCATTTACCAGTCCAATCCCACCCTTTACCTTCTACTGAAGCCCATGTATTTGGATCGCGCTTGCCAGTAGCCCATTTACCAACGCTGTCAATTTCACCGACAGCGGCATTAGCAAAATGAGAAAAACATCCATACATATTCTCTTGACTTATATTGTCGAGCATAAAACTCCATTGGTTTGGATTGAAACTATCGTAGACCTTATAACGTGTATCTATACTACGTTGAAATTCGGTCATAGCCTGTAATGGAGCATTGATTGGGATATTCAAAAAAATATTAAATACTGAATCGAACATACGCCCCATTACACCCTGGATGTATGCACTGATATGTAGTCTGTTTAGAATGGCTGTGCTAATCCACTCTCCCTGTTTATTTTTCCATTTAATGATGTTTTTAACGAATTCTGAATTCATTAGAGGTTTTTTAACATATTCGTTATAGGCTTCCTGATATAGGGATGTTAATGTTGTATGAAGTTCTTTAATCATCTGTGCAACCTTGGAAGATATTTTTGCGGTTACGCTGTTTCGCAGCATATCAAAAATTGGTTGAGCGGTGAACCCCCATACATCTATAGGTAACTCCGTTCCAAAAACACGGTTGGACGCCCCTGCAAACGCCGCTGTCCCTGCGACTTTCGTTTTATAGTGTAAAACCTCGTTACCCACTATAGCCATAGTCATATATGCCCAATTTCCAACAATATCTGCGCCGACGCCACGCTTTCGTAATTCGACTATTTTTTTGTTAAGATTTTTCCACGTATATTCAAGAACATTCATATCTCTGCTATCAAGAACATCCATCCCACGCCCCTTGGCTTTCAGCTCAATCATTAAATTGGTTAATTTGTCGCCAGTTATACCCTTTTTTATAAAATTAATACGTGCATCGCGTATTCCCTGTTCGTATTTTTCCTCCTCTTTTTTCTTAGCCTCAAGAGCATCTTCATCTGGCGGTGCATCATTCTTTACTGGAAAAATAGACTGCATACCGCTTGTAACATTATTGGAAACTTCGTCATATACGAGATTACCAATGTAACCCATACAATAGTTTGGTGATATATTGTCTATAAAAAGGATAGCGCTACCTGCAATTTTATTAGCTATAGACGGCGGACCTCCAACAGACTTATCGTCTTTTGGTGGTGGTGGCGCAGCTTCGCTTATAGCGCTAGGTGGCGTTGGATGCTTCATAGGGTCCCATGCAACACCGTAGGCTTTATACACCTCTTCACCAAACCACGATGTTGCCGGCGCATAACTCTTAACTTTATCTAAAAGGGCGCCGCGCAATATTGTGTTATTTTTAAGACGAGAAATTATATTATTACCATAGTTGGCGATGTAATTAGGATCATCGTACTGTTTAGAGTCAAACATTGCATAGACATTATTTATCTGCATAGAAAAACCCGTATAGAATTCTTGAACACTTTTAAATCCCTTAACCATATTTTCTCCGCTGTTTTTTAACGCTATTAATTTTTCTATTGTGGCTGAATCTGGAAAAGGTATACCTTCTGCATTCAGCCTAGCCTTCAATGTATCTAAAAAGAAGGACAGACCTTTTTTTTTAATATCGTCAACCACTCCAGTGACACCCGTTAAAGACCCAAGCTTTTTCCACATATCGGCAATATCTGCGTCTTCTTTCACCTCAGCAGCAGCCCCAGGAACAGGTGGGGGTGGTGGTGGCTTATTTGCATCATCGACAACGGATGGATTTATCTGTAGCATAGGACCCAAAAAGGGTCCTGTAGCGTAGCGGATTAAAAGATTGGATACCTCTATAAATTTTTTCTGATAATCAGGAATTAATAGATTTACCTGCCCAGCCCCAGCCTCTTGCCCCTTTTGTATATCACTTATGGTGACTTGACTAAAAAGGGGGTTCTTACCATTGAACGCCTTTGTAAACAAGTCAGTTGCAGATGAATACAAATTTGCCGGTGGAAGAGTGAGTGTATTGACTGATGATCCTAAACTAGTCAATGCGGTCTTTAACTCAACAGCCTGTTGTGGAGTAAGATTCAGAAATAGCTCAAGTGCTGATGTTAGAGCTGTAGGACCATATGAGGTGCCCAGAAAGCCACTTTGTAAAACATAGTTAATAGCTGGAAGTCCGACAAAATAGAGCGATCCTGCAAAAGCAACTGTCGTTCCGGCAGCAAATATAATATTATTAACCTTGGCTACAAATTTAGCGTATACCGCCGCCTCTTTTTTACGCAAGATGTAATTTTTATAGTACATTTCATCGTATGCTAGCATCTGTCGCTCTAGCTCTTCATTACTCGCTTGTCTGTGCATTGATATTAAAGCAGTTTCTACATTTTTGGGTCCAGGTAGACTCCCAGGGTCTGGTGAAATAAAAGAGATGCTTCTTTTGTAATTCAAAACAACCCGACTAGGTTTTAGAACCAATCCCAACTCGGTTGTTCTCTCTTCAGTAATAATCTCGTCGTCGATATCAAGTTTCTTTTTCTTTTCATCGGTAGATTTATTTTTAGTTGCTTTATTGCTTTTATTTTTAAATTTATCTAAAAAGTCCATATCTATAGCTTTAGGATATGAAGATGTCGGGGCGGCCTGAGTCTGCCCGGGCTGCGCAAAGGAGCTTGCTGCTTTGGCGTACATTCCTTCCTAATTAAAAAGAATTTTAATCAATAGGGAAACGAATGTCCGATATTGAGACTCGTTTTAAAATAAGAGAGGCCCTTGTCAATCTACCCGACGCTAACGGTGATCACCGTAAGACTGTAGAGACTCTCATCAAGAACGGCGTTTACTATATTACAGTAAATAATGTAGTATCTGCTCTGGCAAGTTTTAGCAGTGCTGCTACATACATATATGCACTACAAAAATGTTTTCCTAATAATTCGAATTTAAAAGCGGTTCTAACACCAGTATTAGGATATGTTGAATCATTACAAGATAAAACAAAAAATATATCTGCGGGGGGTGGTGGTGGTGAAAAGAAGGAGGGCGAAGAGGATTGGGATGTTCAGTGCAAGAACATATGCGAAGAGAAAAATATGAACGGTTCAAATGGTAAACCGCTTACATTCGCCGATGTTGTCGGTTTAAATGACGTTAAAGAAACTTTCTACGATGCAGTAGCCAAGCCACTTGTATACCCTAATCTATATACGAAAGCAGCTAAAGGTATTTTATTATATGGACCACCTGGTACAGGCAAAACGTACGTAGTAAAGGCGGCTGTAAATGAACTTCAATTGAAATACCCAGATACAGCAAAAGTATTATTTTTTGCACTTACTGGTGCCGATCTTAAAGGCAAATATGTTGGTGAGACGGAAATGAAGATTGCCAGAGCCTATACTTGTGCTGCACGAGCGGCATGTACAGCAACAGATTTATATGCAAAAGATCAGCGTCCGTGCTCTTCCGCCGAGCAAGCCAAAAAGGAGTTTATTCGTTTAATGGCACAAGCGAACCCTCCTATTACAGATGAGGGTGTGCTAGTTAAGAAGTCGCCGCAATATGTGAGTGTAATCTTTATTGATGAATTTGATAGTATAGGTAAGGATAGAACAAAGGATGAAAGTGGTCTTGCTGCCAACGCTGTAAACACCCTTCTACAAATGATGGATGGCGTAGAGTCTTTCAGCAACGTAATCACTGTGGCTGCAACTAACAATCCGTGGGATCTTGATACAGCCTTGTTGCGGCGTTTCAACGAACAGATGTTACTCGACGTACCAAATGACACTGATATTAAAAAGTTGGTTAACCAGGAGATGAAGAGTCGATTTTTTATAATGAGCGGCAATAAACGTACATATTGTTCAACGGGCAAGATGAGCGATATCACACATCCTTCACAGCAATTAAAAGACTCTGTTGCTGGCGGTGATAAAAAGATAAAAGATACTGAATGGCCGCTCAGTATAATAGATACAAAGTACCGTAACGATAGCTCACCAGAACTACTTGCTTGTGTAGCTGAAATGGCTGAGAATCATTATTCTAACAGCGACGTAACATCCGTTATGCAAAAAGCGTTTAACGCTGTCAGCGGCGCATGTCTAAAGTCGAGTATCTGGATGAAAATAAGAAATCCTTCAAACCCAAAGGATGTGTACTATTTGTCCAAATTTACAAAGATAAAAGAGGGCATGGCTCGGGATATTAAGCGTGTTTTACAAGAATTGGAAGACGATGCTGGTGCTGCAACACATTACACTGACTCTGGGCGTACGTTATATCAAGGACATGTTGAAGATAAGATTGATGAGCAGGCAGCAGCAACTGCTGCTCATGACGCGGCTAAAGATAAACTTGAAAGTCTGGAGTCAGGAGAGGTTCCAGGGAGGATTGTAGCGCGTGTTAGGTCTTCGGTTTCTGCTACTTCGTCGTGGTTAGCATCAATATCAAGCACAGTCAAAAGGAGCTCTTACCAGCCGAAAATCAAGGAGTATGAGAAAACCATAGGTAACACAATTGTTAAGATGAAGACTGATAGTAAAAATCAGGTCCTAGTAATTCCTGATGCGCTATATATTGATAGAGAGAGTATTAAATCGGTATTTAATACATATGAGCCGCTGGGGAAAAATGAAAAGGAAAAGATGATAAGCAGTGTAGAGGGTCCTGATGGAAATATCTATGTAAATATCCGTTTTATTAACGATGTAAATCCACTACTTTTGTTCAGCGATTCATCAATCGGTGATATGTTATATATCCCTGAAGAAGTTAGAACATTAAATAAGTATTCTGCCAAACTGAAGGATAAGAAAAACAAGGACCGTTCATTTGAAGATTATAAAATGAAGGTTATGTTTACCCGCGTCATTAAGAACAGCAATGAGAATTTCAAGCGGGACATGTTTGACAATCCGATGACTATTCTGTCTGGAGAACTAACGGATTTAACTTCAAGAATACAAAGCACAACCTCTGAAAATCCAACTGATATGAATAAGAAGTCTGTTCGCAAGGGATTATATTTGGAGCTCCTTGAAAAACTAAATGTGTATTATATGTACACAGGTGCACAGATGCCTTCTTCCCATCAAGTAGAGTGTAAAAAATATTTTCACAGCGAACCAGATATTCTACCAAGTTACTTCAATTATAAATCTGAACCTGTAAAACTGAGTGATACGGAATTTGATTTTCAAAATGGACAAGCGCAACCAGGTATCGCGCGAGCGGTTAGTTTAGTCGCGGGTATTATAAATAAGTTAAACAATTATAGTTTCGACGGCGCCGAACGTAAAATGAGGCTGCTTGCCTTTTTGGACCGCTTAGGTATAAAACGAGTTTTTGATACAGTAGAAAGAGAAGATAAAGATAATGAGGATGCTATTATGTCCGCGTGGGATACGGCTGCTGTGGCACATGAGGTACCAGGTAGATCTGTGGAAGCAGCCGCCGAGTCACTTGGTATCAATCTGGGTTCTATTACAAATAGAGCCTTGCTGATAAAAAAGGTCTATTTTGAGGTAAAAAAATCAGCAGATAAGAACGTACGAAACTCATATCTACGTCTATATAACTATCTAATAAAGCAGTATGTTGAACAATTTAATGAAGTCATGACAGTGCAGTCGCTTGATATGATTCTTCTTATGAATGATAAGGCGTTAAAATTCATGGAGGAGACAGACTCTGCTGAAATTGCCGATTATATAGATTTTCACGACAAGTCAACCGTAACGGGCGTAAAAGATTCAGACTTGAATTTTAGAAAGTATCTAATAATAGGTATCTTAAAGGATGTTTTTTCAAGATTATCTGGTGATACAGATCCTGAGCAGTGGTTTCCAATGAAGGAAGTACAGAGTTACAAGGTATTCTATTTTATATCCGAAATCAAACCGTTAAAGGCGGACTGGGTGATGAGCAAGGCTGGTGGACAATTTTTAGTCGGTGCCAGTTCATGGGTAAATGGACTGGGTTCAGCTGTCGTTGTCGCTGGCGCAGCTTATGGTGCTGCAGTGGCTGGAACTGCAGCGTACCAGGGCAAAGGTGCCGGTGAAGCCGCCAAGGCTATCAATGGTATGTTGGGTCCAGCCGGCAAAAATGCGGCTGAGCGTGTCAGGACACTCTTAAAAGCGGGGCATACAACTATTACCCAACTAAAAGATGCTATGCCTGGCGTGCCATCAGATATCACGGTTACAGGAGTTATGCACGCAGCAGTAGCAGCGTCCGCAGACCCCGCCGCGGCGGCAGCTGCAGCTGCTGCTGCTGCTAAAAGAGGTATTAGCTCTGCAGCATTAGCAGCTGAAACCGCTGCTAAAGGAGGTATTGGCAATGCCGCAGCAGCAGTCTTAACTGGAATGACCAAGATTACTGATTGGGGGGTGGATGCGGCTATGAAGGCTAATACTAAAGAGGAGGCTGCTATTGCCGCCGCCAAGCTTGCTATTACGCAAGATGACCCAAAAAAGTCTGAAAAAGAAGCAGCTATTAGAGCAAGAGAGGCGGCACTCTCTGCCGCCAAGGCAAGATTTGTTAAAATAGAAAAAGCCGAGGCAGATGCAAAGAAAGATATCAATGCAGAGACTGCAAGAGTGGCTGCAATCAAAGAGCCAGGTGAACGAACGAGACAGCAGGATGAACTAGATGCCTTAATTGCTCGTCGCCAGTCGGCGACACCACTTAATCAGGGAGTCGTAACGAATCTTATAGGCAGAGTAAGCGCTTTTACAAGTATTAAGGGTGCGTTTAGCGGTGGACATCCTAGCCAGATAGTTGGTGCTTTGCAACCGATGTTAGAAGCGACTGGTTTAGGGGCTTATGCAGAGGGGGCTAAACTAGCCGCAGAGCTGGCAGAAGGTGCAAAGGGTGTATGGTCCGATGTAGAAGCATGGTATAATACGTCCCCGCCAGAAGGAGGTGGTCCGGTTGCACCTGCTCCTGGCACAACCGCGTCTACGCCGAAGCAGTCACCATTTGATAGAGTCAAAGCTAAAGCTGCTAGAGCCGCGCGCGGCGAAACAGGCACAGGTGTAATTATGGACGAAGGTCAGGTGTCACAAGGTGAGCTCTATGATGTGCATACGACCAGGACACTTGCAGAGCGAGAGGCGGCGGCGGCACGCGAGGTTTATAGGGTCCAGCAGGCTCGCGAGGCTCGCGAGGCTCACGAGGCGGGGCTGGTGCCGGAGGCGACGGCGTATCTAGACCTCGAGGCAGCGGTGGCCCGCGGCGACGCCACGGAAGACCAGCTTCGCAGAGCGGCGGGCAACCTCATCACGCGACAAGTTCTGCTACCGCCCGGCGCATCCGATGAGACCGCTCGAGAGGCGCAGGCGCGGCTCGCCGCCGCCCAGGGCGCGCGCTTAGACTACGCCATGTCAAAAGAGGTGTCCAAAGCGCAGCCGGAAGCACCCAGTGCTTCCCTTGCCACCGCAGCCGCCGCCGCCCCAGTCGCAACACCCGCAGCCGCTGGCACACCCGCAGCACCCGCAGCCGCTGGCACACCCGCAGCAGCCGCAGCCACAGGTGCTCAGCAAGCGGTAGCCGCCGCCGGGCAAGCTCAACAACAACTAACAACCGCACAATCGAGCTTTAACTATCTTAAAAGTTGGATTCCAGGATTAGCCCCTGCCGCCCCTGCCGCCGGAGCAGCTGCTGCCGCTGTCGGCGGTGGTGCAACATGGAGTGCATTCTTGTTAAGCGCCCTACCTGTGATTGGTTGGGGTCTGGCTGTAGTTGCTTTAGCCGGCGTTGTACTAAGCATAGCCGGTGTACCAATATGGGATACCGGTAAAAAACTCCTTGGTGGGGTTGGTGACAGAGTAGCCAGGTTTTTCGGCAAAAAGCCACCAGCTGAGATCGAGAAGATGAAGACAAATATGGCTTCGCGTATCAAGGAATGCCAGATTAACGCCGCGCGGTATCTGCTTACACGCGCCACTCATGTTGGTGTATGTGACGGAATTAATGACAGGCGCTTCTTCGTAACACTCACTTCACCTAAAAAGGAGAGACGCGCAATAAAGACATCCAAATCTACTTCAACGGCGATGGTTGAATACGGTAAGTATATAGAAAGCATGGGAGAAGAATCAGATGACTCATCTAGTGAAAGTGGTTCCGAGTCAGGCGATGAGAATCCTGGACCAGTTCAACTCGGTGGTAGCAGACATCGTCGCGATGAGGAATGTGATATGTTTTCAGATGATGGTGAAGAAGACGAAGAAGAAAATGAGGAAGAAACTGTGGCTCGTAAGCCACGCTTTGCGACACGGAAACGTTCCCGTTATTCTAAGAATAAGACGATGAAGGTCAAGAAGGGTGGTGCTCTGGACAAAGAAACACCAGACAAGGCGATGCGCTATGATGTATCCATAGAAGACAAAGATGAATTCTGGAAGATACGTTGGTACTCGTATGATTTAACTGAAGCGGAACCGATTTCAATGGGTCTGCTACACGACAATTTTTTTACAACGCTAATATATGACGTAGCCCACCCCATTGAAAGGTCGGTAAGAAACAATCTGCTTGGGTGGTTTTCGAGCTTTCAAACACCAGAAGAGGATATATTTTTAGCAAACTTGATGTTTGCAGATGTGTTCTTACAGGATACATTTTCAGTTGATATTCCTATATCAAACTGGACCTCTGGTTTTAACTTTCAAAGCACATTCAAAACAAACTATAAAGCGGCTTTAGAAAACAGAAAGCGCTTCCTTACACAGACACCCGAGTTTGGTTATTTGAATAGAGTATCTACTAAGAGGTATATAAATGCCAAGGATGTGGAATTTGAAACTGTCGAGAAAGATGTTGATTATACAAAGTTTCTAAATTTTTACATGGACCCCAGTTTTGTCCAAAATGCAATAAAAGAGTACCCTACAACCTATAATAGTGGCATTGCAAAGATGTTACACGATTATAAATCAAACAGAACAAAGTTCTTAGAGGACTACAGCGCAGGGAAGTACAAAGATCCGAGCAAGGATTCTAAAGAGAAGAAGCCCGCGTAATACAACTATAATTTATTTTTATGTATGACAATCATACCTAAAAATATATATACTTAAATAAGGAATGGAAATAGAAACGTGCGATTTAAGTAGTGTAGATATATCTACAACATTATTTAAATTCGAACCAATTGCAACAAAAGGTTACGATGCTACGATGTTTAAGACTATCCCCGAGAAGTCCGATCCGTATTCTATAATAATACGTGATGAAGTCACATTGTCATCTCTATTTAAACAAACAGGGGACCTTCGTATTCCACCGGTACGTGAACCTGCGAAACAATTTGCTATCGCAGATATACCAAAAATACAGTCACACGACCAGGAACTGATGTTGAAGATAGAAATGAGCAAAAATAAGATTATATTTTTGGAGGCACAACATAGTCTTATTGATGAATATATGGGGAATACTTTAGCGATGATTTCAGACCCAACAGAATTTTTAAGTACGATAGATTATCCGGAGTATGTCAAAAGCGGAGATAATATTAAGACAATTTTAAATAATATTAAGGAATTTGATAAGGTTGTTCATGATACAAAATTTTATAAGTCAATAGAAAGGCATGGAGTGTAAACAGTATGATGATATTATATTTTTAGAACTTCCAGACGATAAACAAGAAGAATATAGAAAGTGTTTTACAGACGAGTTAGGATACGAATCATTAATCATAGATATTAATTTTTTTGATATTTACACGATGAAAAGGCGCTCGGCGTCCTATAAGACTGAATATAACTTTGAAGATATATTTCTGAAATCTGCCGCGATAGTATTTTCAAAAACCGAAAAAACGCCGGCGATGACACCGCTGGAAGTTGATTCATCGAAAATGCTCACGACACCTTTTGCACGCGCCCTTCCAACAGCATATATACAGATTAAAACGCCTATTAGCAGTTATGAGGAAGTATTCTTCAAATGTAGGGATAATGTTGATGGTGATATGACTCTAGAAGAATATTTGAAAGAACTAGAAAAGATAATTAAAATATATGAGGCGGCAATATCTCAAAAATTAAGCGCGTGCAAGGATCTTTTATACGCCATCAAAGAACAAGAGAAAGATAAATTACAGTTACCGTATAATATTGCTGATTTGAAAAGAGATTATGAGATGGCACAAAATGCTTATATTGAGGATGGTGGTAAGTATAAAAATATATTAAATACAAAAAAACAAGTTGATACAGAATATGTTTACGTAATTGATGATAAAGTTCGCTTAGAGGGTGAATTAAAAGAGGCGGTCGCTCTTCTCAGAAGTTTGGGAGTAGAAGTAGAATCAGATGATAAAGTGAAGTATAAGCCGAAACGTTTTGCCGACGAAAAATTTGGAAAAAAGAAGAAGCGTCAATCAAAGAAGCGCCACAAGAAGAAGGCAGCAGCTAACGACGATGCTCCTACTGAGGGTGGTGGCAATGACGATGAGGAAGAGAGTGATGAGGAAGGGGAGGAGGAGGACGATGACGATGGCGATGACGAAGGGGACAATAATGAAGACGGAGACGGGGAATCAGCTCCTAAACAAAATGACGCAGTCCAAAATAAAGATCCTGAAGTGGAAAAAGAAATGTCTCAACCGGCATCATCGCAAACCGGTGTTATGGGTGCTATACGCAGCGCGATAAGTGGAACATGGTATGTGCTAAAGGTGGCTTGGTATGGGATAAAAACCATAAACTATGGAGTTAGACGAACATGGGCTATAGCGTGTGATATAAAGGGCTTTCTAAATGATAAACCTGCGCAGATACAGCTAGCAACGCTTCTTTATAATGAATTAAAATCTAAAATTAAGGAGATAAATAGTGAGGTAAAAACAGTAACTGGCTTACACAATGCAGCACAAAAAGAATACGATGATTCTGAAAAACAGGGATTAAATCAATCTACGGTAGATACGTTACAAAAAAATGTTGATATTATGTTTGAAAGGGTCCGTCGTTTTGAATACGTAAGAGAATCTATCGTTGGACCAAAGATGACAACTATATTAGAAGATAATTATAATAATATAATGAGTGCTTTAAATTTACAATCAAAAAAAGAATTAGATTATGTAAATATATTGGGGCAGTTTCCTATAAAATTCTCCATGGAGAATTTTCTTAGAGAAAATTCATCAAGTACGCTTAGCGAAGAAGAGATTGGCATGGATAGTGACGAATTGCTGAATACTGCAAAAGCGCAGGCAGAGAATTTGTATAGAAGACCAACTGTAAATCATATACCAAAAATGCGCAGGCAAATACAAGCAACAATATCAAGTGACCCTATGGAGGCTGTCACAGATTGTACAAACCAATTTATTATTCCCACGTTTGATGATTATATTAAAGCATACAATTTAGCTCAAGTACAAAAATGGTCAGGTCTCATCTGCTGAACCACATTTAAAGTCACGACGTTAGCTGATACGATAGCTAAATAAAATGTTAGTATCTAATAGAAATGACAGATGCTACGTATGAATTATGTTTAAAAGATACGGCTGGATATGAAGCATTTATTAAATCAGAACTCAAGCGACTACCCGAATTTACAAGAAATGATATGGAAAGTCACAAACAATATTGTGTGCGTTTATATCAAGAGCAAAAACGGTATGCTGCGCATCCAGGATTACGGGAAAAAAATGAGGAAAATATGAGACTATTTCAAATAAAAACAAAACTAAAAAGTATCGGAGAAAATGCCTCCCGAGTTGCAGTTGAAAGATTACGGATAAAAGTAACCCGTCCACTATGCTCAAAATTTCCCGAACAAGGTTCGGTAACTTTTACAAGCAATGAAATAGATATAGATTCATATGATGGACTCTTTTCATTTGCTTTTTATGCGCATAGTGTGAGAGATTTTGGTGTGTATGCTCGTGATAGTGTAAAGGCATCAAAATATGGACGTGGATTGAAAGCATACTGTGAGTTTATCAATACAAACCCTTTTTTTGAAAAATGGGGTATTATTATATATGTTGATGAATGGACATATGAATTTTTGAATTTTTTAAAGCTATATCCAAAGGTTATTATAGCTATAGTAAAGTGGAATCAATTTACTGTTACAGCTGATAAGAAGCCAGATAAAATAGAAGGTACTGTTTTTAGAACTTTACGATTTCAGGCTCTGGAAGCATTCCCAAGATCAACTATTTGCGTACGTGATGCAGATACTATTTTTAATACTGGTGAAGTTACTGAAAAAGATACAGAGAATATTGGTAACTGGGAAAAACAATTTATAGAAATGTGGTACACAGAAGGTTCTCCTATTTTGTTAGGCGTTTTTTTAAATTACTTAAAAATGTGGCACACAGACTTTCCATTTATTTTTCCTTTAAAGAATGTAGATCTTTTAGAAAAAACAAGATTTACTAGTAATACCAGCAAATCACAGTTATATTTTAGATCACCTGCTGGTGTTTTAGCTGGTTTTACAAATTTCACAAATAAAAGACCTACTGATATATGGCTTTATTCATTCGATTATATAGCATTACATTATAAACTTTATAACTCGCGTTTTGGAAAAAAAATAAGCAATGAAAAATTTTGGATTAATAATGTTGGTAAAGATGAACGCATTTTAATATTTATCATGTTAGTTAAATATTGGAATATAACTTACTTTCTGCCAATTGCCTATGGGAACACAGGAGATGATCTTTTCGATTCAAAGTATGTTCCTGCTGCTTTTGAAAAAAAAATAAGTCTTAATAATTCAATAAGTTATGCGCACGAAATGCAAATGAGTTTACCGAAAAGTAATTTTTTAGTTAAAGAAAATAATGTTGGGAAAAATGTAAATCAACTATACAAAGAACATTTTCATGAGTTTGCTGATCACTATTTAGTATGGTTAAACAAAATTATGAGTAAATCAGAAGAAGAAGTTGCTCATAATTTCAAAAATATAATGAATAAAGATCCTCCGTTAGGATTATATAGTTTTTATGAAAATCCTCATCGTATTCCCCAAAGTACTCTACCACCTTTAGTTGCTGCCACTAGCATTAGTGGCGGTGGCAGAAAAAGAAATCTTACACGCAACAGGAAACATAAAAATAAGAATAGTCGCAAATATACACGGCGTAACTAGTAGGATGGACCATAGTTCCTACATTTGAAGATTATATCACAGTATATAATGAAAATACGTTGAAGGGCGGTGGTACGTGGAAAGAATTAACTTGCTGAACCACATTTAAAGTCTATACCATTTTATATTATAAATGGCACAGGATTTAACTTTTGTCACAGCGTTCTATAAGATATATGAGACGGAGGACGACTCCTACCTCACTAATTTTATTCGGTTTGCCGAAAAGGGCGCGCCGATTATTCTCTATCTAGATACCCAGCATGCTGCGTGGTCCGAGAAGCTAAAGCAATTCAATAATGTGCGCATAGTCTACGATGTCCAGTTTAGCGACCTACCTGTAGCTAAACTTTTCCCAAAGGAGACCACCCAGCTGCCCGCGTCAGGAAAAGCCACTAAAGACACCTACGAATATCTAGTTCTTATGAACAGCAAATTGGAGTGGATGACGCGCTCATTTCAGTATATTACTACTACTAACCTTGCCTGGATTGACTTTGGCATCGTAAAGATTCTTAAAAATGTAGACGCTGCTCTGAAGAAGCTAGACCATATTCAGATACCCGCCGATAAAGTTCTCATCCCTGGTTGCTACATAAATCCAAACGAGCCCATGTCACTCGATACTGTGCACTGGCGCTTCTGCGGTGGACTTGTTTTCGGAACGAAGCCTACGATAGAAAAGTTTTACCAACTTGCAAACGAACGGTATACCAAGATGGGCACTAAGCTAACATGGGAGGTCAATGTCTGGTCGCTGATTGAGCGCGCGAACCTAGATTTTTTCCAGTGGTACAGAGCCGACCACAATGACGCCATTATGGATTTCCCCGTTCCTAAAAAGGTCATGGTTATTCTGATGATTAAGAATGAGTCTGCTATCATTAACAGGTGTATCGAAAAAGCCTTAGCAATAGCCGACGCAATCTTTGTCTCTGACACTGGCTCTACAGACGGTACAGTCGACCTTCTCTGTAAGCTTCTTCCCACTCTTGCCGTCCCCGCCAAGCTTGTCGGCGAGACATGGAAGGATTTCGGTCACAACCGTACTCTCTCGTTTCAGGGCGCCGTAGAGTTCTGCGATGAACTCGAATGGGACAAAGAGCTCACATACGGTCTGCTTCTCGATGCTGATATGAACTTTGTCCTCACAGACCGCTTCAGTAAGACAGAGCTCGTAAAAAATGGTTATTCTATTATTCAGAAAAACCCCAACCTCGAATACTACAACACTCGTTTTGTAAAACTGGGTCATCCCTGGAAGTGCACCGGTGTAACGCACGAATACTGGGATGGCTCTGATTGCGGGCAGCTAAACAGCGTCTATATTGATGATATCGGTGATGGCGGCGCCAAGGCGGACAAATTTGAGCGCGATATGCGTCTCTTAACTAAGGGACTTGAGGAGGAGCCGACCAACGTTCGTTACATGTTCTATCTCGCACAAACTCTAAAAGACCTCAAGAAGCTACCTGAATCAATTGCGATGTACAAGCGCCGCGTTGAAGCCGGTGGATGGTATGAAGAGGTCTGGTACGCAATGTATCAGATTAGCCGCCTCAACTACGAGCTTGGTAACCTTACTGAGATGGAGTATTGGGCTCAGAAAGCCTATGATTTTCACAAGCGACGCGCCGAAAATCTCTACTTTCTCTGTCGCATCTTCCGTGAAAGAGGTGAAAACTATAAGGCGTGGCACTACATGAAACTCGGCATGTCGGTCCCAAAGACCACAGACCAGCTTTTCATTGAGACCGATGTATATTCGCACCTGTTCAAGTACGAAAAGACCATTCTCAATTACTACATTGAGCCAGGGCGCCGCATCGAAGCACTCAAGGAATTGATAGACTACTACAATGATAACGGTGGACACTGCTATAGCAATCTACAGCATTATGTGGATCCTATCAGGGCATCGTACAGAAACCTAGAATATAAGCAGATTGGTGATTATGTCGCGACCTCCACGGCAATCCTCCCTCTACCCGATAAAACCTACTTGCTAAACGTACGCTACGTAAACTACAGAATCCAGACCGATGGCTCCTACATGATGATGCAGGACGGAGTCTTGAGCCGTGACCACCACGTGCGCACACGCAATTTCCTTCTAAAAACCGACTCAAATTTTAACGCAACCGGTCCGATGGAAGAGATGAAGCCCGACTTCGAGCCCAAGCACGACGTTCATATTCGTGGACTTGAGGACGTGCGCATCTTTCTCGATGGCGATAAAACAAAGTGGGTCGGTACAAGCATGGAATACTCCTATGACGGGCGTATACGTCAGATAACCGGTAATTATAATATTACTACGAATACATTGTCTGACCCCATTTCAATGAAGACGCAGCACAATTCAGACTGCGAAAAGAATTGGATTCCTCTGGGCAACAATGACTTCATCTACGGTTGGCATCCGTATCGTATAGGCAAGCTAGAGGGGGACCTTCTAGTGTTTACCGAGCCCGTAAAAACGCCCAGATTTTTCGAACATATGCGCGGTTCGTCCAATGTAGTAGAATACTATGGTTCGCTCTACTGCATAACGCACGTCGTAATGTACACAACGCCGCGTAAATACTATCACATACTTGTACGCCTGAACAAGGCGACGCGCGCCCCAGAAGCCTACACGATGCCGTTTTACTTCAAGACAAATCACATTGAATATGTGCTCGGTATTGATATACATGATAATACGTTGTTTGCGACCGTATCGCAAAATGATATGAATCCTGTCCTGGCAACAATTGATATGGGTGAATTCAGATTTACCAATTTATAGATACCCCCAGTCCATCTTTATTTTCAATTCGTAGACGGGTTGAAAATAAATCTTAAAATTGAAATCGCGCAAAAGTAAAAGTAAAAAGCAAAAAGGATGGAGCCGCTATGGTTAATAAACACATGCTGGCTCACCCATAAGCATAACAATGAAGATGGTAATACTCTGTATCCGTATCGAAGTTGGAATGACTTTAGAGATTGTAGACCCTATAAACTCTGGAAGCCGTACTATATGACGTCTTGGGCATGGAAAGAGAACCGCTTTCAAATTGTCTTTACCACCACGTATAAGAATTCTCATATTGTGCGATTCGTTGAATTTCCAGTAAAGCAGGAGGAGGAGCCGGCGATTCGCGCATGGATTAAGAGTCATATGCCCGTGTACTGGAATATCTAGAGCGTACAGCAAGTATAACTAACGCCAGGCAACGGATTACCGACACAACCGCCCGTCTGGTACGTACAGACATTGTCCGTAAAATAATATTCATAGGTTCCGAGAGCATTAGCGCAATAGTTGCACATCCAGGCACAGCCGGTGCCGGCGCCAACCTGAAACGTCACGCACTGATTAGACTTGCGTACATCCGCCATGGTTGCATTCGCACCAACCGTACTAATGAGGCATGCTATCAGGGCAAGCAGGCTACGCATTTTTATATTTTAAAGAGTAAAAAATCCGGGTTATTTGACGCACCCTACATTATGCCGCGTAGCTCCTCCTCCATAGCAGCTATCTTTGCCGCCGTATCACCCTTCCAAAATTCTTTAGTCTTCTTCACGTGAACACGACAACAGCCAAAGGGGCGTGTAGCCTTGTTAAAGAGTCGCCCCACCTTGTATGCCTTCTTTATAAGGCGCTCTAGTTCCGCCGTTCCTTCGGCGGGAAGATATCCAAGCCACCCGCCCTCTGGCAACGCCGGCGTATACTCGATTTGCCCGTTAGCTAATTTAAGTATCTTACGGCTGTCATATAAAAACATATATTTGAAGTCTTGCTCTGATATGATTCCGATAAACAGTTTATAGTGCTCAGCGGGAACCTCAACATCGCGTGCCGGCAACTTGTAGGTCTTGCGCAGCACTTTGCCTTGTTGCTGAATTGCACCGTAATTGCGTGCATTAAGACGCCACGACGGATTGAGCATATTTTTAACAGGTACGTCGCGCTCAATACTTTTCTTGATATGAGTATCTATGGCGTCCGTTGTATAGCAGAATCCTGAGCCTAGTCGGACAAGGGACCGCAAATCCTTCAACTCAGCATCTGCGTAGTCTTCCAGTGTTACTGGATCCTCTTTATTTTTGCAGTACTTTGTCAGCCATTCAATCATTTCGTCACGCTTCAAACCGGGAGGCATGGTCGCATGTACACGTGGTTCACCCACATCAAATTCGTAGTGAGTCGCTATTGCGGGACTGACGCCGCGATTTAAACTTGATGCTGGGGCGACAATTACAGGGCTCGCACGTCGCGGAGGACTGTTACGCCGTGTTCCCCGCCTAAGACGGTGTTGATTAGCTGACGCCGCCCTGACAGCCGCAGCGCCAAACACCTTTTCAAATACATTTTTACGTATACAGCGACGTCCGCCTGGAGCCGGATTCCACACCTGTCCCTCTGGGCACGGCTCTTGCGAATGACCTTTTGATAACGGCTGAGCATCACGTCGTAGACACCGCTTAGCGGCGGCACTATAAAATTGCCCTGCTGGACAATCCATCCCTACACATAGACTATAAATTTGTCACCGAGCCACCACTCAAAACAATCAACGCATCTAGAAAAGAGACACGGTTCAATATCATAGCCACGTGTCCTTCGCCGCAGAGCGCATATATCTTTTGTGCGTCTTCGGGCGCATAGAATGAATAGGTTTTACAAATTGTTTCTAGAAAAGCAATTATATCTTCAAAACTATAACCAGCAGACCAGAGACGCAAAAAGTTACGCACAATACCTGTTCTGTCCCCAGATAAGGAGGCAAATCCCAGGTCACTGAGCAAACCAACAGGCGGTGTATTTACAATACTTTGCGCTTCAGAAGCCTCAATTGTATTCTTTGTACCAACTGATACACAGAGTGTCTGTAGATAGTGTTGATAGAGACGCGCGTTGCCAAGCGACATAGAGATTAACCAGCTCATTGCCTCCTGGCTCAGCCGCAGATTCGGGTTCTGTCGTTTAAGAATTTCACCGCCATGTTTAATTAAATTCACCGGCAAAAATTGTAGAATTGTACACCGGCTCTGAAGCGGCTCGATAAAGGGCTCGGGTCCGTTCGCACAGAAAAGAAAGCGTGCGTGCGCCTCATACCGCTCTAAGATACGACGCAATGCCTGTTGAGACACAATTGGTAACGAATCTGCGTCATCCAGCCAGACCCAGGCAACCGCCTCTTTGTTAGGGCGAACCCGCTTAACGAATTCAGCAAGACGGTTGCGCACCATAGCTATGCCGCGGTCATCAGTAGACTTCAATTGTAAAACATAGATATCGCGGTCCTTAGGCAAAATACCCATCGAGTCCAAGTAGTCCTTGATGAACAGTCGTGATATAAATGTCTTCCCTGTACCAGGCGGACCCAAAAACATAAGATGGAATGGTTTTTTCATGTGGTCTTTCAAATATTCGACAATATGCTCTTGTCCGAGCACAGCATCCAGATGCATTCTACCAATTTACATAGCGCCCGTCTTTAAGGCGAATTCTATTTAAAATTAACACCACAGTAAATTCTAATGAGCGTACAATTTTATACGTTCTCATATCAGAACCCTACAAGAGAAGCCAACATGAAGAGGCGGTTCGCCGAGGAAAATTTGCCTCTCGAATTCGTGAATTCGGTCGAATTTTCGGATCCGCGGTTAGCCACCGCTCCCCAAGAGGTTCGCCGTAACTGGGCTATTATGTTTAACCACTTAGACATGCTAACCGAATTTTTAAATTCGAACGCCGACTACGGAATTTTTTGCGAGGACGATATTTTTATTCGGCGCAATTTCAAACAATTTTTGCCCGAAATTGTGGCTGCCGCAAAACGCAGGTCAATCGAAATTCTGCTCTTAGGGTATCTATTGCCATATAAACCGGTTGAAATTGTTTCACGTGCCCGTGAATTTTCCGAAATTGGTCCGAATTTCACGTTTCACGCATATCCAGACGACCTTTGGGGCTCACAGATGTATATGTTGAGTCGCGACGCTGCTACGAAGCTACTAGAAAAGTACAACGTTGACTACGCTAAAGCCACCCTAACGAATCCCTCCCTGACTCCCTTCAGTCCGGACTGGACTCTAACTAAGGATGGACGACGTGCGCTGACCTATCCGATGCTTGCTGTAGAAGAAGGTATCGTAGTTACTACGCATCAAGGACAGGTTGACTTTCATAAACGCTGTTTCGAAGCGCAATTTGACCCAGCGCAATTTCACTGATTAAAATTGAAGCCGCATAACAAAGCAAAATCTATAGTAAGATGACATTCGTATCTGTTATAACTTCTACGTATAACCGATTCCGATTTATACCACGTCTGATTGAGATGTATAGGTCTCAGACATACCCACATGATCAGATGGAATGGCTAATTCTGGATGATGGTGACCACAAGACCCAACCTCTATTTACCGCAGCAGCCCTTCCAAATATTCGCTACATTCCACACGATACAAAGTTAACAATGGGCGCCAAGTTGAACATACTAAAACGTGAGGCGAAGGGTGACATAGTGGTTGTAATGGATGACGATGACTACTATCCGCCTGAGCGCGTAGCAACTGCAGTCGCTGCTCTTCAAACTAGCCAAACAGAGATGGCGGGAGCAAGCAAAGTCTATATGTATTACACGGATAGCAGAGAGATCTATTGTACCGGACCGTACCATGACAAACATGCGCTAAATTGCACAATGGCATGGCGCTCGTCCTATTCAAAGACGCACCAGTACGACGACACCGAATCATGCGCAGTAGAGCACAAGTTCCTAGAGGATTTTACGACTCCGATGGTACAGCTCGATAGCCAAAAGACAATTCTGCACATAATTCATTCCAGTAATTCATACAACGCAATTAAAGCGCGTAATAATGGGACCTTAGGTTATAAGACGACCTTAGGTCTCACGGATTTCATGCCAGCAAAGCAGGCATTATCATTTATAGATGCCTACTAGTCCGACCCGAGAAATTCTTGTAAATATACTTCATAGTCTGGCGGTAGCCGATAATTTTCTGACAAAGCAACTCGTTCTAATTTTCTATTATCATAGTCTTTCAAATCACGTATGCGGTTTTTAATTTCAGATAAACTATTATTGTTCCCTACATTAAATTCCTGATGAGAAAAGTTCACCAATTTTTGTTGTATTTTATCCACGTCGGCAAAACAGCTCATATGCCAACCGGCATTCTGTATAAAAGACGATTCTCCAGAAGTAAAATATAAGTGATATTCTCTCATATCATTTAGAGATAAGTTTGAACTGAGCAAGAATTTATAGCTCAATATTTTAGCATGATACCACTTTGTATAATGTTTTATTGTTAGATTATACTTATAATGGTCCATTTGTAGACATTCAAAAATAATAGACCTACCTCTTAATTCCGTTATTAGATTCGGGTCCGGTATTTCATCGACATCCGATAGTATAATAATATCTTCAGGACTGAGACTAATCTTATCTATGCCCCGCCGTAACGAATTCCGCTGATGAAACTCGTTTTGCCACTGATGTCCACCTGGATGATTTCCTATAAAAAAATTAGGAGGTATGAATGGTATATCATCAACCAATATGTAAATTATCTTATCCTCATATTTAGCAAATTGTGCGCGATTATCTCTAAAAACACAGGGTTTAGGCTGTCCCATAAACGTATGTGTTGATTCAACGAGCACAAAATAATCAACTATGTCGTATAAAAGAGCCAAACGATATTTTAATAAGGTCAGTTCATTATTAAATATAAAGCAATCTACTATTTTCATTCTAACTATAATGGATAGTTGGAATGATTTTAAATACCGCATAGTTAGAATTCGCCGCCACCTGGACCCAGAATATATTCACGTACAGAGGGGACGATTAGAGCCCAAATAGCCACTGAATTCGCCATAAGCGATGTTATCGAGAGCCACTCGCCACCACCCAGCGGATCCGAATAACGTCCAAGTGCATAGGCGCCTCCAACTGTCGCCAAAGTCCCTGTACCTAAATAGACGGGGTCAACTAAAATTGTTGGAAGAAGAACACCAGCCAACCATAGAGGGTTCAACGAAAGAGGTACTTTTTCGTGTTGAAAATACCAGACAGGCTGCCACAAATTTCCTGGCGCAGAACACCATGTGGAAACATCAGAATAAGTTAACGACGCAATTGACAAAACCAGAGCTAAAAATACAGCACCCGCACCCAGTAGCAGCGTCCGTGAACTGGGGTCTAATACAAGGTCGGTACCGAGAATAGCCCCCGCTAAGCACAGGAATGCAGGAAAGCCCCATAGCAATAGATAGGCACCCTTGGAGGCTTTGTCGTTAGATTGACCGGGGCTGCACTCTAAATTGTTCCATACGCCGTACTCGAACAGCTGGAGCAGCGCTATAAGAAAAACAAGAACTGCAGCGTACGCGTCATTCGGTTTCCCCCGCAAAACGAGTATGAGACTCAGTCCCGTAAAAATAAAGAAAGTCCCTAGACTCACGCGTCCGTCGCTCATTACACTATGATAAGATTATCTTCTCGCCAGAGAAGACCAAAGAAAATTGCTTTCCGAATCAAGTATCTGCTCGGGTGAAAGACGAAGAAACCATGTGTAGGTGAAGTCGCGCTCCAAACGCTCCTTGTCGAGCGGTACGTACACAGCAGCAGCCGGTGGTGTCCATTCATCGGATGGCGACCGTCCAAGAAGGTCTTCCAGCTCAATCGCCCGCCCATCGCGCCGCCGAGACCATTCAGTTTCGCGGATAATCGGCATGAACGGCACCAGATGTGTCGTATTTGATTCGGCTATCTGGTTGCGCGCGATAGCCGCCGTCCACGCAGTCGGACCCGCCTGAATCAAATCCGTCAAGAAACTCGCCAAACCACTCCACCCAATATGATTGGGTCCGGACGCCCATCCCGCATATGGTCCGCACGCCGCTGTAGCTAAAACACGCGTCTCATCATGTTCTGTTCCAAAGACAGCGTCATTCTTATTGCGCACACTCTCTATAAAAGAGGGTCCCAAACATAAGCCGAGTCCATCAAAATAGAGACCACCGGCATAGGTTAAAAGAGCCGCCCGCGCCCACGCCCGCCAGACCTTAGGTGGAGCCTCTTCGACACCAGTAGGCACTATCCCGCGATTCATATAGATAATCTCTGAAACGGCGCGTCGTCCAAGAAGCTCCTTTACAACAAAATCGGCACCCTGCGTCTTTATACAGGCGCTACGGCAAATATTAAGAAAGCCAATATTGATATCGCGACTAGAGCGCGCCCCAAAGTCAAGCCAGCGGCGCGAATTTACACCCTGGTCGTCCACAACAAACCAGAGCACAGGTTTGCTAACAGCACCAGGCGTAAATCCGACAAATTTCTCAGCTAAGCTCCGTGTTGCGCCGGTTGCAGACCAATAGACTGCAGCGCAAACGCCGACAAGAGCGGCAGCAATTAAATAAGGATCTGTACTAGACATTCTATTGATATAGATTATTTTTCTTTTATGTGGCTACCGGGTAACTCATTTAAGCATATTGTGAAATAAGCTAATAATAATGTTTAGTGAACAAGATATACAAAATATATATAATACAAAGGTTAGATTGCCGTCAGAATATTTTACTAAATATGAAAAACTACCGCCTTGCCCAATCAAACGGTATAATTATAAGTGGAATAACAACGATTTTCCACGTAATTGGGCAACACTTGACTTTATTGAATGGACAAAAAAATACGATTTACAGAATGTAGAAGACCTTGCTATTACATGTGTTAGCGATCCAGAGCTAGAATTTGTATCATCTGCAAACAAAACACTATTATCATATCCACAGTATGATTTACACACTGTAGAGAAGCACTTTTATAACCAGTTCGACTTCTTTATATTTAATCAAACAATAGAGCATCTCTACAACCCTTTTTTAGCGGTTAAAAATATATATACGACTTTAAAAGCCGGTGGTTATGTATTTACATCGGTTCCAACAATCAATATTCCTCATTTAGTACCCGTCCATTTTAATGGATACACACCAATGGGATTAGCCATGCTATTTAAATCAGCAGGCTTCGAAATATGTGAAATTGGTCAGTGGGGAAACTATGAATACATCCAAAAATTATGGGGTAATCATGGTTGGCCAGGCTACATTGATTTGAACAAGAACGGACTGGTTGTAAATGAAGAACGTAATGTATGTCAATGTTGGATTTTAGCACAAAAGCCACTCTAAACCGGCTTACCCGTAATAAGAAGACGCTGCCGCATCCGCTCTTCAAACAAAGCGCCATCGGTATCACGCGCCGCCAAGCGAACCTGACGCCCACGCTCCTGCTGCTCAGCGCGGAACCGCAACTCCTCTAAATGTTTCTGCTCCTCTGAAGACACCGCTGCTGGGACAGATTCGCGTTCAGCCTTTGCCTGCGCGATTGATTTAGAGTCCACACGAACACCCTTGACCTCCTGTGAAAACGTTGTACGGGTGGAGTAAGCAGCCTTCAAATCCGTGTACTGTAGACCAGCACCCGCCGGTGCCGTATATTCGGATGGCTTTTCTCCACCGAGTACTACAGCAGTCGGATTGAGAACGAGTGAATCAGGCGAGTTATATTTTGATATAGTATTGCCAGCCCCCTTGCCGTTTTCAACAGCATCAGATTCAAAGGTTTTGTTGAAGACATCCAGATTAAATTTTCCACGCATAGCCTTCGTGTTGCCACGTGCAGCACCCTCCTGCGAAGATAACCAGTCACCGTATCCATCATCCTTTTCAGGGTCAGGGAGTCGATTCTGTTCAAAAAGTTGGTTAAAGACGTTCATATCCAACTTTTTAGGATTCAGCACAACGGGCTGCGCAGGAGCACTAACAGTAGAAACAGGCACATTAGGGTCACGAATAACCAGCGAAATTCCATCACTCTCATCAAAGTTAGGTAAGCTTGGGTCTTTGCGATAATTTTTTGCCGCCGTCATGGTAACCGGTTTTGAGTTATCACGTGCCGCTTTCGGTACGAGCTTTTTATAGACATCCTGGAGATATAGATATGCCTTCGTGAGCGCATCAAAGTCGTCAGCGTTTCCACCGGGCTTATCGGGGTGTACAGAAACAGCGCGCCTTTTATATGCAGACTTCAAGACCTCCTCAGATAAAGGCTCATCGTCACTGAGTCCTAAGAGGTCGTACGCTCGATGTAGATAGTCTATAGCTCGTGCCGCAGGCGCCGCCTTCGTAATAGCATTAGATATCTGTTGACGCGCATTCGGAGCCACTTTGGGTCTAACAGGTGCAGGCGCGGCGGCAGCGTAGGTTGGCCATTCAGCCCACTGTCCCCTCTTTAGCGCAGTAATCCACGCTAAAACATCACCGTAAAGTCCCACCCTTTTAAGGGATTGTACATATTCGGGTGCATTAAGCAAGGTCTCTACCATTTTTAAGCGCGCCATATCGCTTTCGAACTCAATTAAATCGTTCCAAATTCGGACATGGTGACTCGGGACGTTTCCCATTATGATATACCGATGTCTTTAAAGAAACTTTAAACCGCAAGGAGAGTTTTCATCAATGGTGCATGCTCCATTAGCGCCGACATCACATCTTCTTGTTTCATATCACGGGTGTTTTCACAATGTAAATAATAAATCCGATTTTCCGGGTCATATCCATCTTCATTGGTATCCGTTAGAAAGATAATCGAGTACTTTGTTCCTGACGTCTTTAGTATAGAAACAAACTCCAGCAATGACACCTTTTCATCTACAACATAGTTAGACGATTCGGGTGTTGTAATTCGGTCTTTGAGATTTCGCTCAAGGCGGATAAATACAATTTCTTTATCACCTTTTAAAAGCTCATAGAATCGTTTAATACGGCGTTGGTATTTCTCAACTACAGGTATTAGTTCAGCGTTTCTAATACGAACAGAATTGCGTTGCTCAAAATCATGCAACATAGGTATGTCATATTTTATATTTGTCGGATAGAGCTCCTTTCTGTCAGCATATCGCAGTCTATATTCTAACAAATTGCTGTCCAAAAAATCACTAAATTCATTCTTAATTAACATAACAATCGCCCACATGCCGGTTCCCAACCAATCAAAGACCTGTCTTTCATAAAAGCACCCGTCCTGCTCGCCCATTAGCGTTATACAGCGCGCAACACTACAGTTGAAACCCAGAGAAACCGGTATAGCGCATGGTTTACCGAATAAAACATCCATTCTGTTTTTAAATCAAATAATAAAATTTAAATATATTATCTCGGGATAATATATATTATCCCGAGGGTTTAAAACAGAGAATGGATAAATATAATATTATACCAATAGGCGATCATTGCGCAATTTCTGTAATTTTAAAAAGTTTAGATTTGCGAGAACATAGTTATCCATTTGACTGGGTTGTTAAAGTAGAACAATTACACGATACAAATATATTATATAATGTTAATCTTATACATGATTTGCGTGCCGATAATATTGTATCAACTGTCGATAAATATATAGGTGATGCTTTGAATAATCATAATAAAGTTAATACTCAAAATAGTATATGGTTTGCACATGAAATAGATAATGAATCAAACGTAAAACTTAAATATATAAGAAGGTTTCAAAGATTATACGATAATTTAAGAGCACACAAAAACATATTTATTTTATTAACAAGAGTGTATTTAATTGAAGAAAGCGATTTTAATAAAATAGTAGAGATCCTGCTGCACTATAATAACAATAATATTATACTATTTGTCAGCGGAATAAATCATCAATATTTATATAACGAGAAATATAAGAAAAATATTATATTCAAACATATCGTTTATGATGTAGATAAGGCGTTTGCATATGATAGTATATTCCGTTCCGAACTTACTGATTATTTAAAATATACAATATCATCAATTATATTATAGCATGAATTGGATAAAATAATACTTAAATATTATGACAGATAAGTATTATTGATAGTTCTTTATACTATGAACATAGAAACTAGCTTATAGAGCGCGCTGACCGAATTATGTTTTTAATGCAAAAGCATGGCTCGGATAAAGGTGGTCCACGGCATTGTTATACGAAATATTATAATGAATTATTTTCGCCGATGCAAGAAAATGAGTGGTTGAATATAATAAAAAAATTGGAAAAAAGAACAACATGATGCCCAAAACAGTTATATTAAAATAGAAAACCCTGATTTTGATACTGATTGTCATACAAAAATGTAGTATATTATAATTTTACGATGATAGATTTTTATTTTTAAATAATGCATTACCCATATCACCACACATATCATCGTCATTAATTAATTCGAACCCCATACCATTTAACATTTTCTTAAAATCATTGTAAAGTATAACACCTTCATATGTTTCAATTACTGAAACCTCTGTATAGAGATACTTAGTAAGACTAAGTATTATAGGGGCGGAGTTTAGAACAATAGGCTCTGCTCCCTGCATATCTAACCACATTAAATCTATTCTGTTAATTTGTTTTGTTGCAAACCATTCATCGAGATTGATAGCATCAACAACAATCTCTCTTTTAAAAGTAATTTGAGGATGATAAGTTAAATGATCTTTAGGTTTGAGTATAGATGAAGAGCCCCAGAGTTGGTCAAATCTATCGCTCACGTAAAATGTACATTGTTCTGTTTTATCAGAGAGAGCCAAATTTTCTATGCTAACGTTTTGTCTACCCTTTATTTTTTCAAGAGTCTCTTCATATAACGAGGGATGAGGTTCAAATCCATATACAAAGCCGTCTTTAACATGATGTGAGAAAAATAGCGTATCTGCACCATTAGCGGTTCCAGCCTCTACAATAATACCATTAGATGGAATATTTTTAACTATCCAACATTTAATGTCCATATAGAGAATATATATTTGTATTCTCTAAGTAGATTTAAAGATACAAAGTGATTAAAACTTAATGCGTGTCTTCACCAATGGTTTATGGGTGGGGTTCAACGAAAAAACAGACGGTATGAATTTTGCCCTATTCGAATATATTCTACATGAAATATTTGAAGAACCAATTGAGTTGTGGCGCGATGCACTTACCGCAGATCTTTTATTAGAAAGTCATTTCGGTGACTCGATGTTTTTCAAAAAAACATGGCGCATTAGCATTTTCTTTTCAGGTGAAGGATTAAGGCAGTTACCAAGTCATGCTGAAAAATATACATTTGTTATGGGTGCTCGTAAAACTACAACCAATTTTGTAAGTCTTCCCCTCTATCTTCTTTATGATTTTTCTAGACCTACGGTCTATCCTAATAGAATTACAGAAGTACCAAAAAAGAATGTATGTGCTATAGTGAGTTCCGACCACTTTAATAAAGGACCTATACGAGTGCGTACAACAATAATAGATGAATTATGTAAAAAGGGTTTGCAGATTGACATGGCAGGAACATATAAAAACAATGTAGGATACAAAATTCCTGGTACATATTGGGATAGTCCCATTATTGATTTTCAGAAGCAATACCGAGTAGTGCTAGCCTTAGAAAATATACAAATGGATGACTATATTACCGAAAAAATAGTGAATCCCTTACGTGCAGGTACTGTTCCCCTTTACTATGGTTCTAAGAGAATCAATGAATATATTAATCAGAAGCGGTTCCTACAGATAGACCCAAACAACATTGACAAATGTATAGCTGAAATAAACCGGCTCTGTACTGACGATGCCTATTGGTTAGAAATTGTAAACCAACCTATCTTTATAAAATCTATCGAAGAGAGGGTAAAATTAGTTATAGACGAGTGTAAGATTATTTTGTCAGATAAGGCATATCATGTTGAGATAATAGCAAACATTGAAAAGGAACAAGAACGCGCAGAAGATATAAATGCGATTACAAATTATTTTAATATCAGTCCCTCATGTGAATGTTATGGTATAGAAACTAAATCGCATCCGTTATATTCGCGCTTTGATTCAAAAAAGAATATAGCTGGAATCAGTCTTGCAATTAACCATATAGCAATACTAAAAAAATATGTAAACAAGGACAAATATCTAGTTGTATTTGAAAGTGACGCAATCCCTATATTTTCATTTGATTTTATAAATAATGCTATCCAAGAGAATATAGAGGATATGAAAAAAAATGATGTAGATATTACGTTTATTGGATTAGGTGTATTCGCTGCGTTGACAGAACACGATACCCAGAATTATAAAAAAATAAGCGATACTTTATGGTCTGTAGATAGATCTCGGTGTACGGAAAGTTATATTATTTCACCCAAAGGACTACAATCGTATCTCGAATGGTTCTATTCTAAATATGAACATACTGTTATTGATTGGGATTACAATCATTTTTTTAGCAATACAAAAAACTCAATAGGTTGTTGGAGAAGTCCTGAACTTTTTAAACAGGGTTCGTGTACTGGAAAATATAAAACACTGGTTGGTCCATAATCGCATCAGAAGTCATCCGTAGCAGGTAGACCCTTCTTGTCAATGAGCAGCGTCTTCAACTCATCGATGTGCTTCGTAGTAATCTCAGAAATCTTCTTGTCGTCGAGCCATACACGCACAGTCGGCACCTTCGTCACACTTTCGTCATCGTCAACATCTAGCACGGTTAGCGGCACGTCAAACGACTTTGCCAGGTTCTCGATTCCAGGCTTCACAACAACGCAAACCTTACACCACGTTGCACCAATATAGTCAATGCGCAGAGCCATTTTTGTCTACTTCTAGTGAACAAAAATCCCTCTCAATTTTTTTACTTATCACGTTCATATTCGTAAGTATTTTTTTACAATTGACCACGGCAACATCGGAATCATCGGCTCACACTCCCACAGCTGCCGCCTCCCGCAACTGAAGAACGTCCAACTGCTGGGATAGAATTCGGGACGCTCGAATGGTAGCTGTCTTGCCAAACGCGGCAACAGCGCATATGATTCTATAGGAAGAACCATTACAAGTTGCGCCAGCGGTGTTATTTCGTTGGGCGCAACTCCACCTATTGGTTTAACAAAGCGCACATCAGCAATATTTTTGAACAGCGGCGGTAAATACCACGGATAATACCAATACATATCTATCGCCTTATTGCCGGTATAGTAGTCTAGCACCCATTGGATTCCGAAATACCACTGGCTAACCGTCTGCTTCGGCGCAGCATTCCATAGAAAATCTTCATAATAGCGGGTTCGCCAATCATCGCGGAATTGCCAACCCTGTTCGCCACGAGAAACCATACTGCGCTCAACCTTCCAAGTCAGTGGCAACGAGTTTAGTGCCGCCAACGCCTTCTCTTCCTCAGTAATTTCACCACGTGCGCCATAGCCATTCATTTTTAGTTTCTTAACGAGCCCCCGTAAAACATGTTGCTCCTCCATTGCTGCTATCCTCCCCACAACTATTTTTAGGGTCTCGGCATCATACGTATAGCCGCCCTCACATTCAATAACAAAGGGTCGCCCCACCTCTACGATAATATCCATAAGAGTTTCGATACCCTCATCGCGGATACATAGCGTAAGTCCGTGGGGAACGAAATCGTTTCCAAGGAATGACATGGCGCCCATATAATCGCGCATTGATATATTCCATTTGCCTTTTATAATAGAGCAACACTGGTCTATATCAAAGTATAGAAGCTGCTCTTCTCCGAACGCATTTAGTTTAACCCCACCTTTTAATTCAACGTCCTCGCGTAACAATTTAAATGACCACCCAAACTGCTCGTGATGCCATAGACACAGAACAATCAAGTCAGCGTCGAGTCCATAGACCACAACTTCAGAGCCAGCGCTCAGTCCGTACAACCTTAAATATTCCATAATTTTTTGCTCCCCCTCACCCGTATGATATACATCAGATATAACAGTCTTCTTTTGTTGAGAGCCCCATTCATTTAACCTCTTTGATAATTTATCCATGAAGACCGTTCCAGGTGTAATTGCGTTACGGTCCCAGCCTGCCCCGCCTTCGTCTGGACGACCAGAGCCCTTGATACGTCCCTCCTCCGCCCCCACCCACACGGACTTGAAGCGGCGCATGCGTTGCTGTCTGATTTTCGCCATAGGTACGACACCATCTACAGCGACATACAGTAAATCTGTAGGCTGCACATGGTCTCGTAACTTTACAATATATCTAAGCACATCATCAATTAAGTGCTGCTCGAAATCGTTATGACGATTCGCCACATAAGGCGTTTTCTTTTGTAACTTTGCTAAACAATGATAAATTGCACAATTTAAGTCAAGTGCTAGTACTGCCGCCTTCTTCGCCGCCTTCTCTTTTATTAAAGAAGGAAAATTTTTGACCAAGTGTCTATAGAAAGAAGGAATACCCATATCAGGGGATGTCTGACTTCAAGATACTTACAGAACGCGTTGCCGCTTTAACTCAATTTGCCGCAAAAGGTGTATTATTTAACTTAAACTATATGCCTGATACGATTCTCGGCGGAATCGTACTTTTTGCCCTAATTTTACAGAGTGGACCACTCGCGATTCTGGGCATCTCACTTTTTTCACTCGAATTCGTTCACGCAGGGGTTGCCTCCTTCCTATTGAAAGCGATACCAGGACTGAATGAGGCAAGCAAAGATGTCGCACGCTGCTCTGGTCATTTTCCCGGAATCAGCTATGAGCGCGCAACAACAACCCTGTTGAGCGAAGGCACATTAAAAACCCTGAGTGTCAGTTTTCCGAGTTATTACATGATGTTCTTCGGCGCGCTATTTGGTTATATGATGGCTATGGCACAGACATACGAACGCGAACTCAAGGGTATGTCACAAAAACGTGCAGGCATCTATTCCGGCGTAATTGTGATGGGCTTACTTTCTGCTATGTTCGCTGTGTTTCGCATAGGAACAGGGTGCGATTCATTCCTATCAGTTGTTGTCGGCGCTCTAGTTGGAGCCCTTTTTGGCTACGTAGTTGAAAGCACCGTCGCCGTGCTATCAGGGCGCGAACTAACAAATCTGATGAATGTGCCTCTCATACGGGATACGGCAGTCGATGGAAAGCCGATTTATGTTTGTAAGAAATAGTAGGGAGGTATGGCATCTGTGTCAACCGGATTAAGTGTATTCACTGATTTAAGTTTACGGATACGCGAGTTTACACTCACGACCTATAACAATCTACCCAACACGTTATTTATTGCCTCACTGCTTATGGGGGCGATTCAAGGAAATATGCCAATGATATGGGTGTCACTGGGCTTCCTTGTAAATGGAATGGTTACTGTCACGCTACAAGAACTATTGTGCCTGCTCTTTCCTACGTGGAATCAGGTTCTTCAACCGAGCAGCACAATGTGTTCAATGATACACGAATTCACTCTCAAAGACCAAAAAACTAATGTCGCGGTCGCACCCTCTATGTGGTTCTCAGCGACAACCTATTTCGTAGTGTTTATTCTATATAACGCCATCCAGGTTGCGATACGCCCGGCGGCTGAAGGAGCCGACCCTCAGAAGGTGGACACACGTATCGCATTCTCGTTGAGCGTTATCATGTTATCCATCTTCTTCTTCGCACTTCTACTATTGCGCGGCTTCACCGGTTGTGAGACATGGTTAGGCTCTATTTTAGGTATCTTAGTAGGGTCAAGTATCGGTATTGGATACTGGCACGTTCTGGATATATGTCATTCGGGCATACCACCTGATATTCTAAATGTCGTATCGGCGACAGCACCCCCTTCTAAGCGCGACGTTGTACCTGTAGTCTGCACCGCCTAACGCCTGACTATATCCATAATGTGACGCACAGAAGTAGACCATGGCTTAGTTGTAACCGGCGGCCACATATCTTCTATCTCTTTTAAAACACGTTCTACATCTGCTACGGCACCGGCTGCACTGCCTATACCATAGAAGAAGCGTAAAAATTCATAGTCAAATTGCTCATATTTGTGCCGCGCGTTTACAGAGTTATGAAACGTGTAGACCCATCCAATAAGTATTTCGCGAACCTGTGGACCAGTTACATTTCTAGGAAATAGTAGCGGATGATCCAAACAGTAGGCGCGCATGTGACGCCTACAAAGCCGACACGGTATCGCGTTATTTAATAGAAGCAGCATAGGTCTCCACTCCTCCACCAGTTCGACTTTATCACTGTAAAAAGAGAGCCTATGTAATAAAAACCATACCTTCGGTCCCCATACGGTGGGACTCATTACTACAAAAAATCTATATAATGTTTATATGGGTTTTTGTATTGAAAAACCCGGCGTGTTTTTCGTTCCCTGCTCAGACCGCCTTAGCCAGCACCTTCTGCGCAATAGCCTGCACCGCGCTCACTCGGCGCACCACACGCTTCTCGATCTCCGCAAGATGCATGCGGGCACTCCACTTGTCCTCTGAACGCGTCTCCTTCACTACCCGCTCGGCGTTACGGATAGCCCGCTCACCCTCGCGAATGACCTTGAGCACGTTCGCGATGGCGGCTACGTTGGCGCTGCGCTGGGCGTTCATTTTAAAGTCACTTTATTGAATGACCTTGACTCCAAATCAGAGTCCTATTGTGATTTCAATTTTTTCAAAAGAATGAACCGGCAATACGATTTGGTCCCTTACTCGTAAAGACATTTTCCTGCCCACCATTCATTTCGTTAGCAGCCACGATGAGGTCGCGTTCTTTCTTCAGAATCTCATGCTTCTTAGCCTTGATTTTCTCTTCTACCACGAATAGTTCGGCAAGAATACGTTTGCGGCGGTCCTGCTCACGTGCCAGCTCAGCCTTAACTTTGTCTATAGCCTCTTGTAGAACAGTAGACATTATAAAATCGATTCTATAATGTCTGCAGATTTCATTTTTTTATTAACCGGTATATTTCTGTAGATAGTGTTCAAAGTGCAGAGGTAGATTTTTATTTTCAGAAATGGGCACATACGTACAGGGATTTCCCTCCATCGTAAGACGATGCGCCAGCTTAGCCTTAATAATATCAGCATTTGTATATTCCTCTCCACCAAGCTGCGCCTCCGCAAAGTTTCGCAGCTTATTCTGTATAAATGACACGTCGCCAAAATAACTGAGATGCCAGCCGGCATTTAGTATAGATTTGGACATACTAATACCATCACGTGGATACCTACATTGTTGCGCATCACATAACAGCATAGTCTTGTAGAATCCGTAGCGCACAATTGATGCCAAATTCCACTTTGTAGAATAGAGTGTCAAATTAAAGTAGTATAAATCCAGTTGCAGCCTAGAAAAAACTACATCCATATCATTCCGTATATCCTCTAGAACCGCTGGATTAGGAATTTCATCCAAATCTGTAACAATGAGTAAGTCATCCACCGACATGTCTAATTGCGCTACACCTTTATTAATTGAGCGCCGCTGATTTTGCTCATTTGTCCACTGCTCGTATTTTGAAATATCAGGAACTATCAAATCTGTATCCACAACATGTATAATTTTATGTTCAAATTCAGCAAACCGCGCCTTATTCTCTAAATAGAATAGGGGTTTATCGTAACCTCTGTGGGTTTTTGTTGCCTCTACAATAATAAAATGGTCAACAACGTCGTTTAACAGACTAAGCCTATAAAAGAGAAGGTCGAGCTCATTATAAAACGTGAACGAGTCAACAATTTTCATTATGTAAATATAAAACTCACTTGTTTATATCCCATTTATACCACAGGATAAGACGCCGCCATCTGGATGCCGCACTGCCCCGCTGGGTTAAACTTTGCGCCGCGCCCCAACATGATATAGCCCTTAGCACCCCAGTCCGCGCCCCACGAGTTCTTGACGAGATAGTAGTCCTTTCCACCCGAAGTCCCATAACCGACCGCCAAAACGCCGTGGTCCAGCGCAGTTCCACAAGCAGAGTCCATGACGCCGCCCGTGTAGAACTGGAAAACCGACTGGTCCGCCTCAACAGCCACAGACACCGGCGTGAGCGCGATAGCCGTCATGAGTGCCGTCTCCGAATTGACCGCAACATCCTTGAAGCCAGAGACCGTCGCGGCAACAGGCTTACCGGCAGCAACGCACTTATTAGGTCCCGTCGCCGTGTACGGATACGCAGTCTCTGTCGTAATACCCTTGTTCTTCACGATGTATTCAAAGCCGTAGTCCATCAAGCCACCATTGCAGCCCTCATTGCCCTCCGCCGTGGAGCAATCGACGAGCTGCTGCTCGGACAACGAAACCAACGTACCATTAGACAGGAACCACGCACCCTCAACGGAGCCCGTCGTGGAAAACGCCCAGCAGGAGCCGCACTGCTCCTGGTTCTTGACCGCCGTCACCGCACCCTTCGTGGTCCAGTCAACGCTCGCCGGCAGGGCGCCCACGGGAACAGACTCATTGGAAGCCGCACCGGTGTGGTTAAACGTGCCGATAAAACGCCCCTTGAACTCTGACGCCGTGAGGTCAGCAAACTTGTTTACACCCATCGTCCAACTGTGGCGCTCGGCATTATGACGTACGATAGTCTTGACATTGTTCATGTATACAGACTCACGGAAGTCACGCTCCGTTGGCGCATACGTCTTTCCGTGGCGCGTCGCCCACTCGGTGAAAGATGGTGTGCACATATTTGAATCGCATAAACGCAGGTTTGATGAAGAGCAGCCGGAGACTAGAGCGAACAGAGAGGCGAGTACAAGCAACATTGTATAAAATTGAATAACAAATTATATTTAAGTCATCTTAGTAAAAAACCATGGCTAACGAATTCGCAATGGGTCGCCCTCCTCCTCCTATCAGGCTGAAGCGCTCGCATCTAGCGGATGATTCAGAATCCATATACACCGAACCCCGCGCCCAGCGCCTCCTAACCAGTTTTGTAAATACCAATCCTATTTACGCAAAGCTTAAGATTCACAATTATCTTAATCGAACTGTACCATTTGACCCATGTAATACAACAAAGCCGGGACAAATTCGGGTCTTTCTGCATAAGCAGCCGAATCCGCAAGATGTTCTAGCGATAGCAACACAGCGCTTGCGACGATTCAGTGGAACGTTCCAAGAGTGGCAGGTCTTTCTAAAGGATCTCCAGCTCGACAAGGACATGTTTAAGAGCAGTTTCATTTTCAAGAGCAAGCCACATCGTATCACCGAGTTTAATACGCAGATTGCCGACGCCGCGCAATATATCTTTCAGTATAATCAGCACTTCAGGTGGATATTCAAGCGTGCAGTCGGTCGCTGGCTACACCGCCGCGCATCAAGCCGTGTTATCGGTGAAGATAGGGATATTATTACGCTTGAGCCAGTAAAGCCTGCTGACCGCATCGCAATCATTTGTCTGATTACGCGCTCCACCTATATCTACAGCGCAGGCTCCCTACTAAAGTCTATTATCTCAAATCTCGAAATCCAGGTTGAGGCGATTCCTCAACCGAAGCAGCCTATCAACCCGTATACAAATATCCCGTTCACCTATGCGCAGATGCAGAATCTCTACTTCGAGCTCATGATGTGGTGCGCGACGAATCGCAAGACCATTCCACCGGTGCTCGCACTCTACAAGGAGTCAAATTTCAATCCAGATCTGCTGTCCAAGATTCACCACAACTATATTCAGTACAGGGCGGGCAAGAATTACTTTACACGCGAAGAGGATGACGAAGAATTCTTTATTGATAATCTTAAGGCGCTCTTGGACGCATATGAACCACTTATTCGCCCAGCCGAGCGTCCAAGCATTAATATACTCAAGTTCAAGTGCTGGTATAAGCTTGACCAAAATCATTATTTGATGAAACAGTGGAAGAGTCTTGTATCAGACTACTGGTATTATACGCAGACGGAGCATTTCAGCCGCGAGTATTGGACCTCAGAAAACTCCGTCATGATGGATGTGAGGACACTTCTTGTCGCAAGTAAAAATACACTTGATACCATCATACATATGTATAGGATGAAGTTTATGTCAACGCCTTCATAAACAAGCGCAGCCGCGGCAGCCAACTCTTACGGAGAACAGGCGAAAATCCAAATAAGTCCTCCATTTTTTGATTCATGTCCTCCCGCACCCGTTTTACCGGTTCAGCACCTGCCGCGGCATGACTTTTAGAACGCTCGTTCGAAGACCACTCATCAGGTATATCATCTGGAAAGTGTTTATCGGTGATATATTCGAGCGTTTCGTCGTTGGTAATCAGAGCCAACTCCGTTTGCCAGAAAACTGTACCGCGTCCCATCAGTTCAACCGCCGAACCGAGCAACGCCTCTGCTTGCGTTACGCTTGGCTTCTGAATTTCGTACTGTCGTCCGTTCCGTCGTCCAATACTCGGTTCCCATTCACCCAGCCAAGAGGCAACATCTGATTCGCTCTCTAACTCAAGAGTTCCTGGAAATTCGCTGAGACATAGAGCCTGTACAGCACAAACCGACAATAGAGTTTTTATCTGAATGCCAACGCGCCCAGACACTGCTATCTTCAGCGAATCAAAGATTTCAGGCGAGTCAACAAATTCGCAGAGCATCGTAATTAGTTCCTCAGGCTTCTTTGGACCGGCATATCTATACAGGTCAAATGGGTCATTTGCTGCGACAGCCGCACTAACTTTATCGCCGTCAGCCAAATCAGCCGGTCCCCGCGCCGCGATTACAACACATTTTAGTGGTGCCCGTGTACGCCCAGCAAGTCGACATAAATCGGCAACATGGACCAGACGCGTACAGCCACCCAAATCCTCCTTAATAGCAGTCCATGAATCCAACCAATGAATTGCAGGTGCGCCGAGAAGCAGAATCCAAGCATTAATCATTATCTTTCCTAGCGCCTCCTCTTCATGACTGAGCACCAATTCGCGCGCCCAGAACACAGCCTCCTTCGCGCGCCTATGTCGTAGCGCCTCTATCAGACTTGAGCAGACTTCATCCAATTCATAAAGATGTCGTGTTAGCATTGTTTGCTACACAGACTGCGCGCGCCTCACCGTCCTCAATTTTACTCCCTGAAAATAGGGAAAATGCAGAACGCAAACGAAATCATACCCCGAGTCTGGCTAGGGAACCGATTTGCTGCTTGGGATGAAAAATGGCTCAAGCAGAACAATATTACGGTTATCTTTAACTGCACAAAGGACCTCCCCTTCGCCCCATCCGCGGTAACTCGTTACAGAGTTCCCGTGGATGATAATTTACAGGCGGATGAAATCAATAATATGACAAAGTGGTCACCTGAAATTGCCTATAAAGTTTTACGCGAATATAAGGCAGGAAAAAATATTCTCATCCACTGTGCTGCTGGAATGCAGCGCTCAGCGGCAGTCACCACGTTCTTTCTTATTACATTAACAGGCGACACCGCACCCGTAATCATGTCGCATATCAGACGCAAGCGCCCCATCACATTTGTACCACAAGCGAATTTCCGTAAGTCAATCGAATATTATGATGCGCTCTATCACACAGATATTCAGCCCCATATCAAGCCCTCAAAGTAGCCCACCCATATCTTCCTGAAGTTCGTCGTTCTCAGGAACATCCATGATAGCCCGACGAGTCCAGTTGTTCATTCCATTATAATAGTATGCGCCGCGACTATTATATGCTAGAATAGAACCGTTATCAAACTTCATTTGCGCTGCGCCCTCCGAATGACTACAAATCCAGGCGTTTACAGAGGGTGTAATGTCATCGTTACCCTTCTTTATCGGTGAACCATTTGTGAGCGCCACAATCTTATAATCCGAGTCGCGCCACTTCAAGAATTCACTACGTAGCCAAACCCTGCCCCCGTCATCATGTCCTTTCTTTTTAAGCTGCGCACCAATAAATACCGTCTTGAGCTCATCACTAACGTAAGTATCTTGCATTAGCAAATGAACATTGGGTAAATCTTCGCACATCGCTACAGTATTCGCGATATCGTGTACATGTTCATAGTTTCCAGGGACATATAGTGTTGCGTCCCAGTTCTTATTGCAATACTTGAGAAAATCCCGCGT
>Ga0209499_1000153_pt1 | contig 51117 bp, 34 predicted proteins | sample C_130208_EF_Meta_FD_187306 | JGI IMG/M metagenome (GOLD analysis project Ga0209499, IMG submission 187306) | Freshwater microbial communities from Lake Croche, Canada to study carbon cycling - C_130208_EF_MetaG (SPAdes) (version 2) | ecosystem: Environmental > Aquatic > Freshwater > Lake...
CCCCTAAATCGATGAACACACCGAAATTAGTCATGTTTTTAATCACTCCCTCTAATACTTGACCCTTGTCTAAATTCGTCAAAATAGTCTGACGTTGGGCTTCAAGATCTTTTTCAATTAATACTTTGTGAGAAACAACGACGTTGTCATTAGTATGATTAATCTTAACGACCTTAACTTCCATATTTTTACCAACAAAAATATCGAAATCACGGATTGGCTTAACGTCAATTTGAGAACCTGGCAAGAACGCCTCAATTCCAAAAATGTCAACAATTAACCCTCCTTTAGTACGACGCTTAACAAAACCATTGATGATAATATCTTCTTCCAACGCTTTCTCAATGTTAGTCCAAGCAGTCATCACCTTAGCCAATTTGCGAGACAATGTTAATTGGCCATTCGCATCTTCTTGGTTTTCAATATATACCTCCACTTCATCGCCAGGCTTCAAATCTGGCATATCACGGAATTCAGAAGCAGACACTAATCCATCTGATTTAAATCCAATGTTGATAATTACTTCACGGTCTGTTTTACTCACCACGATCCCCTTCACTACCTCTTTTTCAGTCACCGAATTTAAGGTCGCTTCAATAGCCGCCTCCATTTTTTCTTTAACATCGGCCGCATAACTGCCACCGAATCCTTTACCTTCAACTAAATCCCAGTCGAAATCTTTTGGTTGTTTTGACATAAATTTTTGCCCTGTGTACATCAACATATCGGGCTAACATGCTGAACTTAAGTGTATAATTAAATTTTAAATCGGGGTGCAAAGATAAATAAAAATATTTCATATTCAATGAAATTCTTTAAATTCGAATTCTCAAGACCGATCAAACATGAAAAAAATTACTTTATTGGGCTTATTAGTAGTCCTCATTCATTTTTCTTTCCTTAGTTTTTCACAAAATCCAAACAAACCTATGGCATTGTTTTCTTCCAAACCTTTTGGACAAACCCCATCAGGGGAATCTGTAACTCTATTTACCTTAAGAAATACTTCAGGAATGGAGGTACAAATCATGAATTACGGGGGCATCATCACCAAAATTTTAACCCCAGATAAAAAAGGAACAATCGAGGATGTCGTTTTAGGTTTTGAAACATTGGATGAATACATAAAAGACACGCCGTTTTTTGGCGCCTCTGTGGGCCGATATGGAAATAGAATTGCCAAAGGGAAATTTACCTTGGACGGTGTTGGGTACCAATTAGCGCTGAACAATAATGGCAATGCCTTGCATGGCGGTTTAAAGGGATTTGACAAGGTAGTTTGGCAAGTTATTTCTGCCGGCGAGACGGCTGAAGGCCCAAAAATTGTTTTGAAATACATTTCTAAAGATATGGAAGAAGGTTTTCCAGGTAATCTGACCGTTCATTTATCCTATATTTTAACGGCTAAAAACGAATTGTCGATTGAGTTTTCGGCTACCACCGATAAAGCTACGGTGATCAACCTTTGCAATCACAGCTATTTTAATTTAAGTGGGAATGGTAAGCAAAATGTGTTGGCTCACACTTTGCAATTAAATGCGTCCAAACTCGTAGCTGTGGATGACAAATTAATCCCGACTGGTGATTTAATTCCAGTAGCAGGAACGCCCTTCGATTTTTTAAGTCCACAGGCGATCGGCAGCAGAATAGATCAAACAGACAATGAGCAAATTAAAAGAGGGGGTGGATATGACCATTGTTTTGCTTTTGACAAGCCATTGGGCCAATTTGCCGTGGTAGCCATCGCACATGATCCTATTTCTGGACGTACACTAGAGGCGTCAACAACCGAGCCTGGCGTACAATTTTATACGGGTAATTTTCTTGATGGACATTTGAAAGGAAAAAATGGCGCTGTCTATGGCAAAAGGTCTGGTTTTTGTCTAGAGACCCAGCACTATCCAGATTCACCGAACCAACCAAGTTTTCCAAGCACGGTGTTGAGGCCAGGAAATCATTATTCGACTAAAACCCATTACAAGTTTTACGTTCAATAATCAATAATAGGTTCAAGGGAATTTGAAATCCCTTGAACCTATTTTATAATTTTTTCGCCTCCTCCCAATACACATCCATCTCAGCAAGGGTCATTTCCGACAAAGCTTTTCCCATTTCGGCGGCTCTTTTCTCTAGGTGCTGAAATCGTTTAATAAATTTTCGATTGGTCCGTTCCACTGCCGTTTCTGGATTCAAATCGATAAACCGCGCAAAGTTAACTAGGCTAAAAATAAGATCTCCGAGCTCTCCTTCCGCATCATTGCGATCAGCGTCTGTTAAATCCTTCCCTACAAACGTTTCCTTGAACTCCCCTAATTCCTCCTCCACTTTTTCCCACACTTGCTCTTTCTCCTCCCAATCAAAACCTGCACCCCGAGCTTTTTCCTGAATGCGCATCGCCTTGACTAAGGCCGGCAAGGAATTTGGCACACCCCCTAAAACCGACTTATTTCCCTCCTTTAATTTTAACGTTTCCCAATTAGCCTTCACCTGCTCCTCCGTCTCTGCGACCACATCCCCATAAATGTGAGGATGACGTGAAATCAACTTTTCACACAAGCTATTCAACGAGTCAGTCACGTCAAAAGCCCCTGTTTCTGAGCCAATTTTAGCATAGAAAACCAAATGCAAAAATAAATCGCCAACCTCTTTCTTTACTTCATTTAAATCGCCCTGAAGAACCGCTTCTGATAGTTCATAGGTTTCCTCGATCGTCAAATGACGTAAGGAATCCATAGTTTGTTTTCGATCCCAGGGACATTTTTCCCTCAAATCATCCATCATACAAAGCAATCGATCAAAGGCCTCCGCCGCTTGTGGGTATCGCATCATTTATGGGTTTAATCCGTAAACACGTACATAATCAATATAAAATTTATTGGGGAATATCGAATCGTCTACCCCCTTTTGGCCACCCCAATTTCCACCTATCGCTAAGTTTAATAAGATGTGTTGCTTTTTGTCAAATGGCCACTCTTCCCAACCTTTACCCGAATTTTCAAAATAAAAGTATTGTTTTCCATCTATATATGCTTGGATCGTTTTGGGAGTCCACTCAATGGAATATACATGAAATGCGGTATCAAAATCATCCACTTGGGTGGTCGAAGTTTTCTGCGTTCCAATCACATGGTTAAATGCTTTAGTGTGTACTGAAAAATGCATGACGGCCGGGTCAAAACCTACATGCTCCAAAATATCTATTTCCCCATTGTCCGGCCAATACTGTGTACCATAATCAGATTGACTTGCTAAGGTCCAAATAGCAGGCCAATTGCCTCGCCCCACCGGAACTTTAGCGCGAACTTCTACTTTACCATATAAAAAATCTTTCTTCCCTTTAGAAACAATGCGCGCAGAGGTGTAATTTTTCCCTCCAAAATATTCTTTTTTGGCTTCAATCGTCAACAATCCATTTTCGATATGTACATTATCTTTGTCGGCCTCCGTATAATATTGCAATTCATTGTTACCCCAACCAGAACCTCCCACATCGTAAGACCAAATTTTTGAGTCTGGTAAACCGGGGGTGTCAAATTCATCTGCCCAAATAGGAGTCGCAGTAAAAGTATATACCTTTGGCGCCAAAACTACGGGAGTCTGTATGGCTTGTTGGCCCAAAGGAAGCTTCTCTTCAGCCGAGCTGCAAGCCAAAGAAATGGAGATAAAAATCCCAGCCGTCAATAAAAATCGTTTGCTCATCAAGAATTATTTTGCATCAAAAATAGATAGAATCAAAGTTATTCCCTACCCCAACAAATTTTAATTCCGTAATTTAACGTCAAATATTTTTCCATGGATTTCAAACTCACTTCTGCTTATAGTCCCACCGGCGATCAACCCTCCGCCATTCGTCAATTAGTGGAAGGAATTGCCAAAAAAGAACAAGCGCAAACTTTGTTGGGCGTCACGGGTTCAGGAAAAACATTTACCATTGCGAATGTAATTCAACAGATCAACAGGCCTACGTTAATTTTAAGCCACAATAAAACGTTAGCAGCCCAATTATATGGAGAATTCAAGTCCTTTTTTCCTGAAAATGCGGTGGAATATTTCATTTCGTATTACGACTATTACCAACCCGAAGCGTTTATTGCTTCCACGGGAACTTACATAGAAAAAGATTTATCCATCAATCAAGAAATTGAGAAATTACGACTTGCCACCACATCCTCCTTGATGTCTGGCCGAAGAGACATCATTGTGGTTGCTTCTGTCTCCTGCATTTATGGCATGGGTAATCCCGATGAATACCGAAATTCCATTTTACGTATCGGCGTGGGCGAAGTGATTTCCAGAAATCAATTTTTGTTTCGTTTAGTCGAGATTTTATATGCACGTACAGAAGGGGAATTTTTAAGGGGTACTTTTAGAGTTAAAGGAGACACTGTAGATATATTTTTAGCCTATGCTGATTTTGGGTATCGAATTATATTTTTTGGGGATGAGATTGAGCAAATCCATCGGATAGATCCATGGACTGGAAAGAAAATTTCGGCTGAAACGCTGATTGCTATTTTCCCGGCTAATTTGTTTGTGACCGGTCGGGAGACCTTGAATCAAGCCATTTCATTTATCCAAGAAGATTTAGTTAAGCAAATTTCATATTTTGGAAAAGAGGGCCGACTCACGGAAGCTGAGCGGATTAAACAGCGGACGGAGTTTGATTTAGAGATGATGCGAGAACTCGGTTATTGCTCAGGCATAGAAAATTATTCCCGTTATTTTGATCAGAGAAAGCCGGGGCAAAGGCCCTTTTGTTTATTAGACTTTTTCCCTGATGATTTCCTCATGGTGGTCGACGAAAGTCATGCCACGATGCCACAAATCCGAGCCATGTGGGGAGGAGACCGATCGAGAAAAGAATCATTGGTCGAATATGGATTTAGGTTACCCTCCGCTATGGACAATCGGCCGTTAACTTTTCAGGAGTTTGAGGATGTGATCGGTCAAACTATTTTTGTTTCGGCAACTCCCTCTGACTATGAATTGAGGCGTTCTGAAGGCGTGGTGGTGGAACAAGTGATTAGGCCAACGGGCCTTTTGGATCCATTGATTGAGGTAAGACCTACTAAAAATCAAATCGACGATTTATTGGATGAGATTCATGGGCGGATAAAAAGTGAGGAGCGGGTGTTGATTACCACCTTAACCAAACGAATGGCGGAGGAATTGTCCAAATATTTAGATCGCGTCGGAATTAAATGCCGCTATATACATTCAGAAATCAAATCGCTCGAGCGCGTGGAGATTTTACGTGAACTGAGATTGGGTGTATTTGATGTATTGGTGGGAGTCAACTTACTCCGCGAGGGCTTAGATTTGCCGGAAGTTTCGTTGGTAGCCATCATGGATGCCGACAAAGAAGGATTCTTGCGTGATATACGATCCTTAATTCAAACGATCGGTCGGGCCGCTAGAAATGAAAACGGAAAAGTACTCATGTATGCTGACCGGATGACCGGGTCGATGACGAATGCGATTTCGGAAACTAATCGTAGGCGGGCTATCCAAATGGCTTATAATGAGGAACATGGCATAACGCCAAAAACCATTTGGCGCAGTCATGAGGAAATTATGGGACAAACTTCCATTGCTGATCGGATGACCAGGCCTACAAAAACGTATCAGATCCCTGGCGAAGATCGCTTGCAAGTCGCGGATCCACTACTTCAATACATGTCAAAAAAGGAATTAGGAAAGCAATTGGAAACGGTCCGAAAAGAAATGGAAAAAGCTGCGAGAGAATTGGATTTCCCGTTGGCCGCCAAACTCAGGGATGAAATGAAAGCTATCGAAAAAATGGCTTTAACATAAAATGGGTTAAGATTTAGCCCTAACCCATTTTATGTTACCTTTTAGGCCAATTTATTCCTCAATAAAAGGATAGTTCTCTTCGACGTAAACGTCCTTATAAGCCTCAGATTTACCAGGGAAAGGAGACGCCTCTGCAAAGTCCACTGACTCTTGAACAAGGACCTTAATTTTTTCGTCGATTTTATCTAAATCCGCTTGGGTTAAGATATTATTTGTCAAAATGGTATGTTTTACTTGCTCGATGGGATCGCGATCTTTATACGATTCCACTTCATCTTTAGACCGGTATTTTTGTGGATCCGACATAGAGTGTCCACGGTAACGGTAGGTTCTAAACTCTAAAAAAGTAGGTCCTTCCCCGGCGCGTGCACGGGCGGCGGCTCTTGAAACCGCTTCGTGAACCAACTCCACATTCATGGCATCAACGGGTTCAGATGGCATATCGTAGGCTTCCCCAATGGTATACAAATCCGTTACATTTGACGTTCTGGACACCGAGGTTCCCATGGCATATCCATTATTTTCAACCACAAAAATCACAGGCAATTTCCATAACATGGCCATGTTGAACGTCTCGTGCAAAGCGCCTTGACGTACCGCTCCATCACCAAAATAACATACGGAGAGATTTCCTGTTTTTTTGTATTTTTCTGCAAAAGCCAATCCTGCTCCTAGGGGTATTTGAGCGCCAACAATTCCATGTCCTCCTACAAAACCGACACTTTTATCGAAAATGTGCATTGAGCCACCTTTGCCTTTTGAGGCACCGGTAATCTTACCATAAAGTTCAGCCATAATGACGTTAGGAGAGGTCCCTAAAGCCAAGGGGATCCCATGGTCACGGTAAGCCGTAATGTATTTATCACCTTCTATTAAAGCTGATTTGGCACCAGAGGAACAAGCTTCTTGGCCTATATATAAGTGACAAAAACCTTTAATTTTTTGCATTCCATACAATTGGCCGCATTTTTCTTCAAACTTGCGTTGTAATTGCATTGACTCGTACCAATAGGTATAGGTGTCTTTGGAGTACTTAGGTGCTTGAGTATCTTTCTTTGCCATCGAATGTTTATTCATTTAAGATAGGTCCGTGGGAAAATACCTGAACCTATTTATCATGCGAAATTAAAACAAAACAACGTAGCTGCCAAAAATTGCTTCAAATTCCCTTGATTCCTTCAAAAAAATCACTTTAAATTCTTTATTTTTACGTGATTTAGCCATTTTATCCTCATTCATGTACCTAAAATCTTTGCAGGTCAAACAATTTAAATCGTTTGGGGAGGCTCAATTTGACTTCATTCCTGAAATAAACTGCATTGTGGGCGAAAATGGAATTGGGAAAACCAATCTAATGGACGCCATCCATTTTTTGTCGATGACCAAAAGTGCCAGAGGCATTGCAGATCCTCTTTGTATCCAACATGAACAAGACTTTTTTATGGTTCAGGGTAGCTTTATCTACCAAAAACACCTTAAATCTGGAATTCCTGAAAGTGAAACACAAATCACATGTGCTGTGCAGCGCGGACATAAAAAATCATTGTTGAGAGACCAGAAACCTTATCCAAGATTAGCGGATCATATTGGAAATTTCCCAATTGTCCTAATGGACCCACATGATACTGATTTAGTTCGAGAGGGCAGTGAAGAGAGGCGGCGTTTTTTTGACGGGATGATGTCTCAATTAGATCGAAGTTTTTTAGATAATTTATTGAAGTATAATCGGGTCGTGCAGCAGCGAAATATTTTATTAAAACAATTTGCCGAAAGGGGCCAAGTAGATCATTTGCAATTAGCTATTTACCATGAACCGATGGTGGTTTTAGGAGAGCAAATTTACCTGGCAAGAATTGAATTTTTGGCCAAGTATCTACCTCAATTCCAAATGCATTATTCCGCTTTATCCGACGACCGAGAACAAGTAAATATCACCTTGGAATCTACTTTTATTTCAGGTGAATTCGATGCCACTTTGAAAGCTGCAGAACCACAAGATTTGGCCGCCCAGCGAAGTACCATCGGAATTCATCGGGATGAGTTTACATTTGAAATTAATGGCTTTCCAGTTAAAAAGTTTGGTTCACAGGGCCAACAAAAAAGTTTTGTGGTGGCGATGAAATTAGCTCAATTTGATTCTCTGGTCGAAGCAAAACCAAGAAAACCTTTGTTATTATTGGATGATATTTTTGACAAACTAGATGACCGCAGAATTCAACGATTGATCGAGATGATGGCACAGGATCATTTTGGCCAAGTATTTATCACGGATGCGCGGCCGGAGCGCACCAAAAATCTTTTAAAAAGCTTGCAAAATCACATCCAGTATATTCCTCTCTAGCGAATAGCTTGATTAATCGTAGATATAAAGGAGCTAAGCGAATTTTCTTCCGCAAGCCGCTTTAAATGGTCTTCAGAAAAAGAAATACCGTTTTCAATCACCTTAGTTAATTCGCCAGCTACTAGCCTGACCGATGTGGCATCTACGGTAATCCCCAAAATATTTTTAGAAACTAGTTCCCCGATCATCCCTGTTTGGGTCGCAAAAGAAGGCTTATTTGACATAGCAGCACGAATTAATACCGAGCTCATATTGAGAAAATCCTGATATAAAATAAGTACCACGTCACTTAATTCAAAACAAATTTGGACTTCACGCGCAGGTAAATAACCGTAACAACGAATGACTTCAAGTTCAGGGACCTGAGCTAATTTAGATTCTATTATTTTCTCATAATATTCCGGGATAGGTCCCGCAAGCAATAAACATATTTTTGCTAGCGCTTCTTTGGGCAGGATGGCACATGCGCCGATAAAAACCTCCATTCCCTTCCTAGCATCCAGGTATCCAAAGTTTAAAAATATCTTTTTATCTTCAGGAATTTTGTATTTATTTTTAAACCCATTGATCTCTAGATTCGAAACTTCAAACTGTTTGACTGGATCGCAAATGGGAATACAATTTGTCTGAGTTTGTAACTCATTTAAGTAGGGAATTAGGGCATGAACTAAACAAAATAAATTTTGTATTTGGCCACTTTTTAATACTTGGCTTATCATCCATTTTTTTACTCGAGGATAAATTCTATAGTCATTTTTAGAGAAGTTGGGCCGAAAATAAATAGCTGAAACTGGGCATGTTGCTTTTTTACCGACTAAAATACCGAGTTGATAATAATCAAAATACATCAGCAAAGCATGGCTAGCATTAATTTCCTTCGCCATGTCAACCAACATATTCCATTCAATGATTGAGCGCAAATAAATGGGTTTGGAATGGATGGAATTTATCTTTTGGGTTGGGATAGGTAAAAATGTTACGTTATCTCCCCATTGATTATTTTCATCCTTTAACCGAACGTCAAATTGCTCTTTAAATTTTGCGGCTGATGCCACAAATAATTCAACATTTTGAGTGCTGTAATAACTAATTAAATGGATGAGGTAGTCAGGGTGATGACCGTCTATAATCGTATCAAAAAGAAGAATGCGGTTTGTCGCCATATTTATTCCCTTGATTTGAATAAGCTAAAATTCTCAAATGTAATCAACTGTGTTGGCAGAAATTCTATTTTGGCAACATAAAGTTTGTCTACAAATTCAGCGCGATCTTGATTTTTTAAAATGATAAAATCTCCCGATTTCAAGGAATTTATTTTATTGGAAAATGCATTATTTGACGTCCACCAATCATTGCTCTTTATTAATCTTTTTTCAAGTTTTGAAGATAAAAGAAACACTTCTGGAAAATATCCATCTGAAAAGTTAAATCCTGCGTATTGTGAAATATATGAAAAGCCATTTTCATTACATTTTTGATCATTATCATTCTTAAATCCAAAGATGGTTTTTTTCTCTTTTACATCATTTAAATAATTTATGACTGGTTTGGTTACGTCATTTGGTACAATCAAACGAGTGAAGTCTGAAGACGTTCTATGTAATAACAAATCGAGATCTGCGGGAACTGAGCATACTAGACTAAAAATGGTGCCAGATACTACGAATTTTTGGTATTTATTGCCTGCTTTTAAATTGAGTCCAATTAACAATAGGGATAAAAAAATATTTAAAATGGCAAATTTATGGATATTATCCCAATCTTGAATATTAGGTAAATAGATGACTATTGGGAAGCAAAACGATAGAAATAAAAAGATTGAAATAAATATTTCACCTTGGCCAGAGCTACCCTTTAAATTTCTAAAGGCAACAAATAAACCCAAAAATGTAATCGGATTAATCAGCAAAAAATATTTCCCGATAAACAGCATGTATTGTTGGAACCCAAATTCTACCCATTTAAATTTAGTTTGAACTGCATCGTAATTTTCCCCAATTAAAAATGCCGATGGCAAATATTTAGGAATAATATAAATAATGCCCAAACAAATAAAATAAAAAATCGGAGTCACAAATGTTTTCTCGGCAAAAAACTTCTTTGCATTCCAGCATATCAATACTCCCATCGTCATGACTAAGACACTAAATACAGTTGCATTGGCAGTGCTCATACTGAGAGTAATAAATAAAAAAGTATAATAGTACGCTTTGATTTCGGACTTATTTGAAATGACAAATAGCATCAATATGATTCCCAAAAGTCCTAAAGGCCAGGAATTAGACATCAAATATTCAAACACATTTACATAATTATACCAACCAAGGTCACGGAAGTATTGTGGAGATATCGAGGATATCAAAATGAATAAAATCAATGGCCATAAATAAAATTTACTTTGATGAAAAAGAAATAAAGTAACTAGGCCGATCGCTATTAAAATAAATGAAAAAATAAAAGCAATTTTTAGTGTTAATGCTGGAGGAACGTCAAAAATATACGAAACTGTACCTGAAATAAATAAAAATCCTTGGTGGTAATTCATGGTAATATCAGGAAAACTAAGGTAAGTAGCGGGAAATTTTCCTAAAGCAATTTGATGCGTAATGCCTAAAATTCCTGTGGGGCATATAAAATCGAAAATGACATAATTTAGTCTTAGAATAAACAAAAAAGTGGCTGAGCCAATTAGAAAAATAGATAAAATCCATTGCTTCTTTGACACAACTATTTGACCAACATGATTTCGGATTAATGCGTAACTTCCTACTAAAGAGAAAATCGCAGAAGATGTAATTAATGCGTCAAAGTTAATAGCAAACAAACTAAGAGCACTGCCAATAAATTGATAAAACAGAAAAAAGGATGTTGGAAATATGAATATTCTTGTGTCAAATGAAACCTGTTTTTCTTTCATAATTTCATGCAAGAACCCATTCCTATGTTTGAATTACTTGACTAAATTGTACTTAATTATACAATAAATAGCTCTAAATGCATCTTTCCAGCCAATCTTTTTCCCTTCTTGGTACGTTCTCCCATAGTAAGAAATGCCAACTTCAATGATTTTCAATCCTTTTATTTTGGCTATTTTGGCTGTCACTTCAGGTTCAAATCCAAATCGCTGTTCTTGTAAATCAAGACCTTTAATCACATCACTTTTAAATAATTTATAACATGTCTCCATGTCGGTCAAATTAAGGTTTGTAAAAATGTTTGATAAAAGTGTCAAAAATTTATTCCCTAGTGTATGACCGAAAAACATGACTCGATGTGGTTTTCCACCAATAAATCTAGAGCCATAAACAACATCTGAGGATCCGTTCAAAATAGGTTTTAATAAGATATTATATTCGTCGGGGTCATATTCTAAGTCGGCATCTTGGACAATCACATAATCTCCAGTAGCAAGTTCAATACCCTTATGGATCGCGGCGCCTTTACCTCTATTTTTGTCCATTTTAAAATATTGAAATTCATGATTGGGATTCGAATTGATAAATTGTTGCACAACTTGCTGAGTCGCATCCGTTGAAAAATCATCAACAATAACGATTTCTTTCTGAATACTTTCCGTTAAATCCACATCGAGGACTCTTTGCAGAATATATAAAATGGTTTTGCTTTCATTGAAAGCCGGAATGATCACGGTAAGTTTAGACATCAAAACAGTAGGCTTGGCCAATTTAATTTCAAATTTAACTAAGTCAATTGACAATCATTATTTTATCTGCCATTTATTTTTTATTTCTGAGATCCTGACATCTTGCTTTATCGCTAAAAATTGATTCCTTGCTTCTCCTGTATAATTAAAATCGGGATGTCCCATTTTGAAATCATTTCCAAATTTTTTCCTGGCAAAAACCCATAATGGATATTCATAAGCATCCCCACTAATATTTAAGGCAATCCTATGTTTGTTCAAGGGAATAGACCTAAAAATTGAAGTGAAAATCGGGTACAAATAAGGTTGGTTGACGAAGTAATTTTCTTCCCTAGATTTCTTAAATATGGATATTTTTTCCTGCTCAAAAAAGAAAAGTGAGTCTTGTAATTTGAAGACTCTCTTGGTAATAAAGCTAGGTAGTTTTTGATTCATTAAGTATACTCCTTCTTTAAATGTATAGTAGTTTAATAGCTCTTGTTTAATTTTTTCTGATTGATCATTAAATTGAGCCTCCGTAATCATCCCTTTGGGTTTATTGAAAATAGTTCTAATAAAGTATAGGTCAAACATCGGTTTATTTCTATTCAAATAAACAGAAGGTATCGCATATAAAATAAAAAAAATAAATACGAAATGTAGTCCTATTTGGGATTTTTTAATGACTTGAAAAAGGGCTAAAGTAACCCCCAAGATCGATAAATTAAAGAGCGGCAACAATAACCTATTGCCCCAAGGCTGCCACTTAAATAAAAATGAATACGCAAGAAAACTAAAAATTAGTCCGCCCCAAAAGAAAAACATCATTCGCCGATTTTGAACATTCTTTTTAAAAATAAAAAACGCTAGCGACCCTAAAATAATAAATGTGTGAATACTGCTACTAACATTGTCTTCGGCAAACTTAAAGTTTGTTTGATAAGGCATTGAAAGATAATTGGTCCCCTGAGAGTCCAAAGGAATCCCTAACAAGTCATGGAATTTTTTCACCGAATTAGATAAAACCGCATTAAAAGTATCCCAAGGAATAGTCATTTCATCGGCAATATTTTTAGAAACATTCCCCAACATTTTAAGTAGGTTAGGCTGTTCGTTTCCCATCAAACTTAATAGCCCTGTTTCCCCCGTCAAGTTTCCAAAATACATCACATTTCTAGATAAAAATGGAACAAAAATGATGACTAATAAGAGCAGGCCAAAACTAGCATATTGAACAATAGCACGTATAGAAGCATGTTTAATTATATGAAAGGCCACAGCAATTAATAAAGGAGCCGAAAAGACAAAAACGGTATATTTAACTAAGCCACCTAAGAAAAGAAATAACATTAACAAAATGATATCCTCGAGAAAAAAACCTTGCGATTTTAAAATTTTAAATACGCTGTAGATGACCCCCAATAAAAAAAACGAAGCTGTTAAATCTGTTTGAGTTGAAGTCGATTGAAAGATAACCATCGGGATACTAAGCATTAATAAAATAGATAAAAACTGCCCTCTAAAATCGAGTCCGAATGATTTAGCTAATAAAGAAATTAAGGACAAAGAACCTAATAAGGAAAAATACTGCACTAAGTTTGCAAAATAATCCGATTGGCTTAAAACCTGTAGATTCAAGATAATATACTCCGCGAGCGGAGGGTAATTTACTTGGCGAATGTTACTAGTCGGGAAAGGATAAACGTTCAAATTCTGCCTCCATTCTTCTACTCGAGTCATATGATACGACATGGAATCCCAATTATTTGGCGGGATTAAAATGGCAAGAATAAGTAATGGTAGTAAAATAACAATAAAAATGGCGACCGTATAAACCTGATAAGCTCTTGGTAAATGGGGGAATGATTGTTCAAACTTGAGCCCAGATTTGATTAATAGGCTTACAAATAGTATAAAAATAAGAGCCCAGCCAACAATCAAATGTGCTAAGTCTAGCACATTAAAAACAGATAAAATCTCACAAAAAAAATATGAAATAAATGCCGCAATAACTAAAGCGTATACCAAGCTAAGCCGAAAGCTTGTCCATATTCCTACATTTTTGTTCTTCGTTATTTCAAAAAAATAAAGAACGATACTACTAAATGCAAGAAAAAAAATAAGTACCGACATGAGCTATTTTAGAAATTAAAATTAAATAAAAAGATCTTACATTTTAAAAAAATAAGATTTAGTTTATTCTTTTATAAATGACCATCCCATCAGTAGTAGATAAATACCGATGGTAATTAACCTTTGATTTTTGATTATCTACAAATTGAGTGAATTTTTGAGCAGAAATAACACAAATTGAACAATTCTGAGGAGACGTATAAGGAGGTAGGAAAAAAATCGGGTTAGATTGGTTGGTCAAAATAACAAAATCGTAACCCTTTTCCCAATCAATAAATGGCCCCCAAAATTGCTCAATTTTGAATTCATTAGAATATAATCTAAATAAGTAAGGGTCAACAAATGCCGAAATCTCTCTCCCCTTTTTTAGGTTCTTAGCTTTATTTAAAACACTTACATATAAATTGTATTTAGCCTTTCCAATTTTATACTCTTTAGTTTTTGTGCGATTAGCTATAGAAAGAAGCTCCGACTTTTGCTGAGGGAATAAATAAAACATTGAAAATAATATACAAAAAAGTAAAATCGCAGAGCCTACATATCCATGTCTTTTTTGCTGAGCATTCAAACATTGTATACCAATCAAAAAGGTAATTAGCGCAAAAACCAATCCAAAAGTTAAATACATATACCATACCCTTTTAACTAAAAACAGGATGGGGAAAATTGAAATTACAGCGACCATCAACGTAAATTTGAATTTATCAGGAAGATGAAACTGCACCCAAAAATTTAACACTAGTGTATATATGATAGGTGTCAAAACAAGAATGAAAACCGCAACGGTCAATATGGGTGGGGCTTGAATCCAATTAAAAATGATTCCATGGAGCCAGGAAAAAATAGAGGTATTTGGATCATCCGCACCATGTGATGTATTAAATAAGGTAGCACCCAAATACGAGCGAATACCTGATGGCTGAATAATAGACAAAGGCAAAATGGGAACCGCTATGCCTAAGCCGATAGCAAAGTAAAATAATTTGAACTTCACTTGATTCCAAAGGCTCGCTAGATTAAATCGTAAGGGCCTAACTCTAAATGATTCATATAGAAAAATTAAACCCACGACTAAAAATAGGGAAACTTTGCATCCAAAAGCCACACCTAGCAAAATAAAATGCCAATTTCCTGGCTTTTTTTGAAAATGGAAATTACAAAAGATGGTAAAAAATAATAGCAAAAAAGGTTCGGGTTTTGGCATTGTTGAATAATACGCCGTGGTGGGAATAGCCAATAACAACAAAAACATAATAATCCTAAATAGCCTTTCTTTGATAAAAATATTGCTTAATAACAAATATGATACAAAAAGTGTGCTCGAAAAAAGAAAACGAGTAGCTATAATTTGTCCGGACTCTCCCCAAAACTTTTCTGGGAAATAGGCAAAAGCAGCTCCGATTAAATAAATAATTCTCCCATATCGTTGATCTCCAAAGGCATAATTTGAACACAAGTCCAAAAAATTATTTGAGTTTAGAATGGATTGAATTGCATCATAGACTACTTGTTCATCCATGAATTGGCTGAAAGCATTCTCGGATAAATCTAAATTAGCAGGAATTAAAAAAAGATGATAGATAGACAGGATCCCTATGACACCCAAAATGAAAAAAAGATTGGAATTTAATACCTTATTCATATAATGAGTCCAGTCTAAATGGCGCATAATAAACAACAAAATAGGAAATTGAGAACCAGTAAAACAAATAAGTGCGTGATAATTTATATTGTTTTGATATATTTATGTTAAGGTTGGAATATCCGGAACCCAAATTCAAAATTACTTATACTTAAACTTATTATTTCTTTATGAAAAAAAATTGTCTGTTATTCATTCTTATTTTTACCTCCATTTCTAGCTTCAGCCAAAGCCAAAAGCGTTATAAAAATATAGTTTTTGAATCCATCGACACCCTAATGAACATTCCATATGGCCAATCATACAATGTCAAAAATGAAAATGAAAAACATTTATTGGATGTCTACTCTCCTAAAAATGACACGCTAAAAAAACGTCCATTAGTCGTTTTTGTGCATGGAGGCGGTTTTGTGAATGGTGATAAAAGAACAGGCTATTCGAGGTTGGTTTCGGAAAACTTAAGTCAAAGAGGTTTTGTGGTGGGATCTATTAATTACCGATTAGGAATAGCAGAACCTAAATCAGATATATCCTATTTTGAGGCGATGATTCGCGCAGTCCAAGATGCAAAAGCAGCGGTTCGGTTTTTTAGAAAAAATGCGAAAAATTATGGCATTGACACGAGCAAAATATACATTGCCGGTGGATCTGCTGGGGCGATGACTGCTTTACACTTGGCCTATTTGGACCAAAAGGAAGTGCCCACCTACATCGATTTGGCAAAAAATGGAAGTATGGAAGGGACTTCGGGCAACGAAGGGTTTTCGTCTAAAATACATGGCGTGGTCAATTTCTGGGGCGCAATGGTGAATATTAATTGGCTCAATACGGGCGATGTTCCTGTATTTAATGTGCATGGTACCGCTGATAAAACAGTTCCATTTGACTCCTCTTTTGCATACCATAATTTTAAATATGGAAGCCAAATTATTTTTGAAAGAGCCTTAAACCAAGGTGTTCCTGCGGGCGTCAAGCTTTCTGAAAACTTAGGCCACACCTTAGATAACAACAAAGCCGCCATCCTTACGTCACTGCAGGAAGTTGGCGAATGGCTTTATGCTCTCGTCAATCGAACGAAAACAACGCCCAATATCACTCGGTTTGAAAAAGAGATAAAAGCGCATGAAGTAGAAGATTCAAAAACCAATTACTCATCCAATGCCATTTTATTTACGGGCAGTTCTTTCATCCGGTTATGGAAAACCATTAAAAAAGACCTAGCCCCGGCTGAAATTATTCACCATGGATTTGGGGGATCGAACATCAGCGAAATGGCTTATTACATTCCAAGAATCGCATTTAATCATTCCTTAAAGGCCATATATATGTACTCAGGCAGCAATGACCTATCGGTGAGTAGCCAAGATAAAAGCCCATTGCAAATCCTTGAAACCTATAAATATGTCGTAAAAATGCTTCGTTCGAAGTTTCCGAATACCCCTATTTATTACATTGCTATTTCACCCAATGAACGCCGTTGGGCCGTTTGGGATAAAATTCAAGAGACTAACGAGCTATTAAAAAATTACAGCTCCACTAAACCCAATATGTTTTTTGTGGAAACGACCAGTGAGTTGTTAGGTGCTGATGGAAAATACCAACCTAGCCTTCATGTGGAAGATAAGTTGCATTTTAATGAAAAAGGCTACGAGATTTGGACAAGAATTATGCGCAAATCCATCGCCGAAATAAAATAGTCCGGTGCGAATTTTTTCAACAAAATTTGAACTAAAAAAAGGCCGAAGAAAAATTTCTTCGGCCTTTTTATTTAAATAAGATTTCATTTTTGGGCTAAAAATTAACCGTTTGAAACCTATAGATTTTTCTTCTTTAATTCACTTACTGCAAAATCTGCTGCACGTGCCGTCATGGCCATGTAGGTCAACGAAGGATTTACGCAAGATGCGGAAGCCATGGCCGCGCCATCTGTCATAAACACGTTTTTAACTTCATGCACTTGATTGTGTTTGTTCACAATAGAATTCTTAACGGAGGTGCCCATACGTGCCGTACCCATTTCATGAATACCTAATCCAATATGCGTTCCTTGTCTGTTGTAAGCGTTAACATTTTTAAATCCGGCAGCCTCTAACATTTCAGCCGCATCATGCATCATATCTTCTCTCATTTTTAGTTCGTTGGGCCCAAAAGATGTTTCAAATTCCAACACAGGAAGCCCCCATTTGTCTTTCACCGTTTGACTCAGTTGGAAACGGTTGTTTGGATCAGGTAAAATTTCACCAAATCCTCCAAAACCTACATTCCATTTTCCTGGATGAGTTAAGCTTTCTTTGAAGGTTGCTCCAAATCCATCCATACCCGTTCCTCGTCCCCAACCATCACGACTGGCTCCTCCTTGATATCCAAATCCACGAATATAATCACGCTTATCTTTTCCCCAGTTACGGAAACGTGGGATGTAAAGGCTATTAGGTCTATTACCGAACATATAATCATCCTCAAATCCTTCCACGGTCGCTGAAGCACCCACATTTAAATGATGATCCATGATGTTGCGACCTAATTGGTCACTATCATTTCCTAAACCATTTTGATAACGGCTAGATTTTGAATTCATTAAAATAGAGGTGGAACCGATAGCCCCTGCATTGACAAAAATAATTTTTGCGAAATACTCCCTTACTTCCATGGTATTTTGATCAATCACACGTACGCCTTTCGCTTTTTGTGTCGCCTCATCATAGATGATTTCAGAGACAATCGAATTGTGCACCATCGTCAAACGTTTTGTGCGCATCGCTGCTGGTAATGTCGCCGACAAAGAACTGAAATAAGCCCCGTAAGGACATCCGCGCATACATTTATTTCTAAAATTACATGAGCTCCGACCTAAATCCGTGTGAACTTTTCCCGGATTTGTTAAGTGTGCGACACGACCCAAGGTAACGGGTCGGCCTAATTTTTTATTGACTTCATTCTTAAAATGTACCTCTGGAGCCGTCATGGCCATGGCTGGCTGAAACTCACCGTCTGGCAACACATCCAATCCTTCTGATTGGCCTGAAATCCCTGCAAATTTCTCCACATAAGAATACCAAGGAGCTAAATCCTCGTAGCGAATAGGCCAGTCGGTACCGATACCATCTTTGGCGTTTGCTTCAAAATCTTGTTTATTCCAACGGTAGGAATGGCGACCCCACAAAAGTGATTTTCCCCCCGTGTGATACGCACGTGTCCAATCAAATCCCCCCTTTTTTTCGATGTATGGATTTTGTTTGTCATTCTCAAACAAATAACGGTGTTCCTCATTCGCCGTATATCCTGTTCGCATGGCAGCCCAGTATTCCTCAGCGGCCATGTTGGTAGGCCTGTTTCGATGTTCAAATTCCCATGGATGTTTCATCGCAGTTTCATATCCTTCAATGTGTTTAATCTCACGACCACGCTCAATAACGGCTACTTTTAATCCCTTTTCTGTTAATTCTTTGGCTGCCCATCCACCTGATATTCCTGAACCTACGACAATCGCATCGAAAGTTTGACCCTTTATGGCATCTATATTTATGTTCATCTTATGCTAAAAATTAATATTGAAATGATTTTTGACCTGGCAATAATTTGGTTGCCTCAAATTTCCCGGGAACGGGTTGATATACAAATGAAGCTTCTATGCCTTTTTCAGAAGTGTAATATCCTAATAGAGTCAATTCTTTGATCAAGCGCCAAAAAGGAACCCCATTCGCACCTTCTAACGTTTCCTTGTCTACATTGTCTCCCACCTTCATTCGACGTTGTTGGTAAAACCGCATCATGTCCTTTGTATTGGATTCCAATAGCGTCAAAACAGCCACTTGGCCTTCATGGTTTTGAGACAAAAATTTAACCTTAATTAAATCATTGACGCCCTTAAGGAAACTTGCATGCTCAGGAGCCTTGTAACAGTCCTTCAACATCAATTCAATAAATGCCGGAACACCCGCGTCGATTGCGCCAGCTGTATTAGTTTTAGGGATTATGTGTTCTGCCACGGCAGCAACCACTTGTCTTTGAGCATCTGTTAAAGAAAACAAATCTGCATTCAAAAATTTCCCGCTTTCCTTCACATCCATCGCAAATAAAGTAGGTGCGGTAAATGCACCACCTACCATCATGGCTATTCGGGAAACTGCTTCTCTTCGATTAAACATAGAATTTTATTTAGATAAAAAACAAATTTAATCAGATTCTTGATTTTTATAGACTAATTATAAAAAAAGCCAGCATGCTAAAATGAAATGTATATAGGCTATAAAAATGAAAAGCTGGCAAGGATATCCTTGCCAGCTTTTCATCAACAGGTTAAAGAATTAATACCCAGGGTTTTGCTTTAAATAACCTGGCAAGTTAGAAGCTCCGTCAATCGCCGTTTGTGGGATTGGGAAGATTCGTTTGTTTTTATCTTTACTAGACATTTCTGTCCAACCACTCTCATACTTGTTGAAGCGAATTAAGTCCGTTCTGCGGTGCATTTCCCAATACAACTCAAAACCACGCTCACGCAATAACAAGTCTAAATTGATGGTTGACAAAGCCGACCCAGCCGGCTTATTAGCCGTTCTTGAAGTTCTCACTTTGTTTACATCCGCTAAAGCTCCAGCTACGTCATTAGACTTACGTAATTTGGCTTCCGCACGCATTAAATAAACATCCGCTAAACGAACAATCGAGATGTCAGCTTCGCCATAATTACGACCTGATTGAGATTTTTTACTGAACTCATATTTCTCCACTCGAAACCCAGTGCTGTAATCACTTCCCGCAGGAGTAAAATCAATATTTTCTGTATGAATCACCGCAGGATAAGGGGCTGCTTTTCTCGTATTATAAATCTTACCTACTTTATACTTTCCATCTGGACATTTTAAAAATGCACCGCCTGAATATTGCAATCCGTATTGTTGGCCTCTCAAAATCCCGCGATCTATATTGTAATCTGCCTCTGCAATGCACTCATCTGTAGGCTTGATGTTCTGCTTATAAAAACGAGGATCTCCATCCGCTGGATCCACAGAACCGTACAATGATACCCAAGATTGATAAAAATCAGATGTTATAGCAGGTCCATCTGTCCCATTAGCTGCTGGATATGCCGGCAATGGACGCTGGTCATTTGCTAAAGAGAAATAAGACATACGATTGTGGCCGTTCAATTCAGCCCGCTGATCAATGGCAAAAATCAACTCCTTATTATCATGGTTTGCATTACCAAAAATGGCCCAATAATCTGGAGATAAACTGTATTGACCCGAGTTAATGATCTTATCTGAATACTCTATCACCTTGTCCATATCTTCTGGCTTAAAGGTATTAGAGGCTGAATAAATATCACGATAATTAGCTGAATTTAAATATAAACGTGCTAATAAACCCCAAACACCACCTTTGGTCAAACGACCTGGGCCTGTTCCTGTTTCTAATATTGGCTCTACAGCTAATAATTCAGATTTAATGTATTCTATCGCTTTATCTCCACGTAAAATGGTTGAGACATCTCCTAAATCTTCTTTTGAAAAAGCCACACCAAACATGTCAAGCATTAACATATTATAAAATGCACGCATCCCTCTAGCCTCCGCTAAATATAATTTTGCAGAAGCATCCTTTGACTTAGATAGGGCATTTATAGCTGTTACAGATCGAGAAATACCAATTAATAAAATATTCCAATGGTTTCTGACATTGGGGTCAGTACTCATCGTTTCATGTTTGTGAAGCGACAAATAAATTCCATTATCACCCCAATCCGTACCGCCACGATAAGGTAAAATAGCCTCATCCGTCGATATCTCATTCAAGGCAAAATGTATCGTATGTTGGTATAAAGAGGGCAAAGCAGCATATACAGGGGCAATCGCCCCGTCAGCTGCTTGCTTATCTGTCAAGCCCGCCGCATTATATTCGTCTAAAACAATCTCGTTCAAATTGGTACAGCTATAAAGCGCCAACATTCCAAAAACGAGTAGAGAAACTTTTTTTATCTTTTTCATTATTTTTCTATCTACTAATTAAAATGTAAGATTTAAACCAAAAATAATTGTTTTGGCTTTTGGATAACTTAAATAATCAATTCCATAAGAGGAAATTCCACCATCTGATGCATTTTTGTTTACCTCAGGATCAAATCCATCATAAGCTGTTGCGATCCATAAGTTTTGTCCCGTCACAGATAAACGTGCTGTAGAAATCCATTTTTTGATTCCCATTTTTTGTGTATCAAAACTGTATCCAAGAGTCGTGTTATTCAAACGTAAAAATGCCCCATCTTTTAAAAAGCGAGTGGAAACAGGAGCCGCATTACTCGTTGACTCATTAGCAAATGAATAAGCAGCTGGTACTACGTTATTGTTTTTGGAAATTTTCAACTTGTAAAAATTTGAATTGGCTGTATTGTCATAAATCATATTTCCAGATACTCCATTAAACTGTAAGGCTAAATCAAATCCTTTATAAGACACATTTCCAAAGAAGTTGTATTGTGTACTTGGCAGAGCAGAACCTGCTGAAATACGATCCTTATCAGAGACAATTCCGTCCCCGTCCGTATCCCGATAGGTACTAACCCCTTTTGCATCTATGCCCGTAAATTCTTTCAAGAAAAAGGTTCCAATCGGCTGGCCGTTTACATATCCATTGATTGTCGCAGAAGTCAAACCTGATCCTGAAGCTCCGCCTGTTTGAATCACGGTATATGGCGAGTTAACCACCTCGTTTTTAATTAAGGTTAAGTTACCGCCTACGTTGTATTTCCAACCTCCTGCTGTGCTTAGTTTATAATCTAAATCTAATTCCACTCCACTGTTGTTTATTTGCATGTTCGCCACATTGGCCCAAACTGAACTTGCTGGTTGAACGGGATCAGAAGGAATAATTTCCAATAAAATATTACCAGATACTTTTTTGAACACGTCCACCGAACCAGACAAAGCACCATTTAAGAAAGCAAAATCTAAACCAACATTGGACTGTGTCGAAACCTCCCACTGAATGTCTGGATTAGCTAAACGAGAATAGGTGATTCCTGCAACATAGTTTGTTCCGTTATCCAACGGATAAGAAGTCGTTCCTGAAACAGATGCCGTAAATAAAGGCTGAGTAATTTTTGACGGAATTTCTTGATTTCCTGTTTGACCCCAACCTCCTCTTAACTTCAAATTACTAATCGAAGAATTCTTCAAGAATGGCTCCTCAGATAATCTCCAACCTAATGAGAAGGAAGGGAAAATACCATACTTGTTGTTTGAACCAAATTTAGATGAACCATCCGCACGAACTGTGGCTGTAACTAAATACTTATCCTGATACTGATAATTCAAACGAGAGAAAAACGATTGCAATTCATTAATCGTTGCAGAACCCCCTGGCTTATTAGTCGCTAAAGTTAACTCTTGGCCTATTCCTGGGTTATATATTGGCTCCGTCGGAACTATTGGGAACTTATTGATACTCCAAGTACGACCTATATATTGAATTTTTTGGTATGAATGACCTAACAACGCTGAGAAAATATGATCCCCTTCTTCTAAATTATACGTTAAATAATTCTCCACTAAACTATTTTGATTACTCGTATTGTAAGTATCCAAACGACCATTTTGCTGAGGCACTAAATTAGCTAGGGATTGAATATCGCGAACTCCCGTTAGGTTGTCATATCCATAATTCAATTTGTAAACTAAGCCCTTTGCTAATTTCACCGAGGGTGAGATATTGGCAATAAAACGGTTGGCCGTATTGATATCTTTGTTCAAATTTAATGTAATCAACGGATTGGACGCATTCAAAAATTTAGCCGGTGTTATACCGTCCGTCTCATAAACAGGTAAAGTTGGGTTATTTGAAATAGCATTTCCTAATAAACTTTCAATCTGAGGACGAAGGTTAAACACATTTGAAAAACTGATGTTGGCGTCGATAACTAAACGATCTTCCCAGAATTTTTGGGTTACATTCATACGACCTGAAAGGCGGTCCAACTGGTTATTCTTTAAAATACCTTGTTGCATTTGAGCACCAAAAGAAGCATAATACGTTAAATTTTTTGCTCCACCCCCTAGACTTAGATTGTGATTTTGCGTAATAGCAGATCGAGTAATTTGATTTTGCCAATCTGTATTTGAACCAAAATCTTCTAATATACCTCCATTTTTACCCACTTGCGTACGAAAATCAGCCGCGGATAACACGGGTAGCGGCCTAGCCAAACTTGATATGGCATAATCCGTAGAGAAATTCATGGTTGAAAATCCTGCTTTTCCCTTTTTAGTTGTAATCAAAATAACACCATTCGCTCCTCTAGTACCATAAATAGCGGTCGCAGATGCATCCTTCAATACATCCATTTTTTCAATATCTGAAGGGTTTAAAAAATTACCCATTCCTCCATCCAATGGCAAACCATCGATTACATATAGTGGTCCGCTACCTACACGAATACTACCAGGCCCACGAATGGTAATTCCTTGCGTTCCACCAGGTTCACCGGTGGCTGAAGTTACATTAACACCGGCCACTTTTCCCTGAAGTAATTGCTCAGGTGAATTAATAATACCTCTATTAAAGGTTTCACTTGACACCGATTTAACGGAACCTGTCACATCTGTTTTCTTTTGTGTTCCGTAACCTACCACAACCACCTGCTCTAAACTGGAAGCATTTGCTTGTAAGGAAACGTCGATGGTCGAGCGGCTGCCAGCGGCTATTTCTTGCGAATCATATCCCAAAAAACGAAAAACTAAAACTGCCTTCTCATCCGATACATTAATCGAGTATTGACCATTGGCATCTGCTGTGGCACCTTTGGTCGTTCCTTTGATTAAGATACTCCCACCTACTAAGGGCTCTTTAGTGGTGGCGTCAATTAATTTTCCTTTAATTGTTTGGCCTGAACCTTGCCCAAAAGATAATTGAGAAGATAAGCTCAAAAGGATGAACATCAACATACCGATGAATTTCAACCCCGTTGATTTCATCAAAAATAGTTCCCGATGATACGGTAAGATTTTTTTCATTGAATTTTTTTTAAATTTTTAAACTTTATTTTTAAACTTTCATCATAAAACTATTTCAAGGATTATATTAAAATGAGCTTATTTCTGAAATACCTGCGAAATTAAATTTCAAATTAATCGAAGCTATTACGCGATTGTTTACTTTATGTTAAACAATTAATTCTTGAAATATTAAAAGATAAATGGGCCAATAATGGGACGAATTACCGAAATACAAAAATTGAAATTGACCAATTTGAATACCAAGGTAATTTTTGGATTTATTTAAATATGGTGAATTCCCTAAAACGAAGCCCCGGAAATAATTAGGAATTTCCCCGCTCCCTTCCTAATTTCATCTTTCTAAACCTATCACGTATGCCCACTTCGAATCCTGTATTCGACAATAATAAAATACCGGTTCAAAAACTGTGGCAAGTCATTATTGCCTCCTCCGTAGGAACAGTGATTGAATGGTATGACTTTTATATTTTTGGATCTTTATCAGCCATTATTTCCTTGTCATTTTTCCCAAAAGACGACCCAACAGCCGCCTTTTTATCCACATTAGCGGCTTTTGGCGCAGGATTTATCGCCAGGCCTTTTGGAGGTGTTATATTTGGCCGACTAGGAGACCGCATCGGCAGAAAATATACTTTTTTATTGACCCTATTATTGATGGGGGGATCCACGTTTGCCATTGCATTCATTCCTTCCTATTCTCAAATCGGCCTTGTGGCTCCTGCCATCTTATTATTTTTACGCATCATTCAAGGATTAGCTTTAGGAGGTGAATATGGAGGTGCTGCCACTTATGTAGCAGAATATGCCCCTGATGCACACCGAGGAAAATATACTTCCTATATACAAACCACCGCAACCTTAGGATTCTTTGTCAGTATCATTGTTGTTTTAGTATGTCAAAACATCATAGGCGCAGAAGATTTTAAAGAATGGGGATGGCGAGTTCCCTTTGCCCTTTCAGGAATTTTAGTGATTGTATCGTATTTTATTCGTCGAAACATGCACGAATCACCCCTATTTTCAAAATTAAAAGCAGAAGGTCGACTATCGCAAAATCCATTAAAAGAGGCATTTGCTTCAAAAGAAAACCGCCGATTAATGCTCATTGCGATGTTTGGGGCGATTGTAGGCCAAGGAGTCGTTTGGCACACGGGCCAATTCTACGCACAAATATTTATTAATAAAATACTGCAGGTCGACTTTGTGACGACCAATTTAGTGATCGCCGCTTCGCTGGTCGTGGGTACTCCTCTTTTTGTTGTGTTCGGTTCTCTTTCAGATCGGGTAGGCCGAAAAGTTATCATGTTAGGTGGAATGGCGCTAGCCGCTATTTTTTATTATCCTTTGTTTGCTTGGATGTCCGATATTGTGGGGAAAGAAGGAACGATGGTGGATGGGGCGGTTCAGCTGACCAACTGGGGTAAAATAGAACTCGCGTTTATTTGCTGTTTATTGGTGACTTTTGCCGCGATGGCCTATGGCCCTATTGCCGCATTTTTAGTGGAATTATTCCCCACCAAAATAAGGTATACCTCGCTGTCGATACCTTATCATTTTGCCAATGGTGTTTTTGGGGGATGTGCTCCCTTCGTGGCCACTTGGTTAGGCGCCGTAACACATTCCAATTTTGCCGGAATTTTTTACCCCATCACCTTGGCTGCAATCACGGTGATTGTTGGTATTATTTATTTGCCAGAAACAAAAGGTAGACCCATCATGGATTAATCTCATCTCGCTATGAAAAAAATATTTAAAGAGGCAATTGAAAATGAGGCTATTTTAGCTACTAGAAGGCATTTTTTAAATACCCTAGGGACAGGAATTGGTTCCATAGCTTTAGGGTCTGCACTTTGGAACTGCCAGACTTCTGGCAAACCCCAGAGCTCAGCTTTTAAAATTCCTCCCCATTTTGGGAAAGCAAAATCTGTTATATTCTTGCATATGGCTGGGGCGCCATCCCAACTAGAACTCTTTGACTATAAACCGGTATTAGCCAAATTTGATGGGAAAGAATGTCCCAAAGAATTAATTGAAGGAAAGAAATTTGCCTTTATTCGAGGCATCCCTAATTTATTAGGACCTAAGGCTAAATTTGCCCAACACGGAAAATCAGGACATTGGATCTCCGATCACATGCCCCATTTGGCCACACAATCTGATAAAATAACCTTTTTAAAAGGGATGTACACGGACCAGTTCAACCACGCCCCGGCTCAATTATTGATGCACACCGGTTCAGCTAGGTTAGGAAGGCCTTCTTTAGGATCTTGGGTATCGTATGGCCTTGGATCTGAAAATGAAAATTTACCCGGGTTCATGGTGCTCGCTTCTGGTGGCAAAAACCCCGATGCTGGGAAATCAGCTTGGGGAAGTGGATTCCTGCCCTCCGTGTACCAAGGAGTCCAGTGTAGATCCGCAGGCGAACCTGTTTTATTCATTCAAAACCCGAATGGCGTCAACACTGATATCCGAAAAGCAAGTATTGACGCCATCAACTCGGTCAATGAAGAAACATTTAAGGAATTTGGTGACCCGGAAACAGTCGCTCGAATTGCGCAATATGAGATGGCCTATAAAATGCAAAGCTCGGTGCCCGAAGTGATGGACATCAGCAAGGAGCCTGAATATATTCATCAATTATATGGGACCAAACCAGGTGAAGAGGCATTTGCTAATAACTGTTTGTTGGCCCGTAAAATGGTCGAGCAAGGAGTGCGCTTTGTCCAGTTATTTGATTGGGGTTGGGATTCACACGGAACGAGTAAAAGTGGGTCGGTCGACTGGGGATTGCATCAAAAGTGTCTTGAAACAGACCGAGCTATTTCAGCCTTACTCATCGACTTAGAACAAAGAGGTTTATTGGATGAAACCTTAGTGGTTTGGGGCGGAGAATTTGGCCGCACACCGATGCAAGAAAACCGAGAAGGAAAGACCCAAGATTATTTTGGTCGTGATCATCATACCGATGCTTTCACAATGTGGCTCGCGGGTGGTGGGATAAAACCTGGTTTTAGTTTTGGGGAAACGGACGAACTGGGCTATGCGACAGTGAATGGGAAAACATCCATTTATGATCTGCAGGCAACAATTTTACATTGCCTTGGATTTAATCATGAGGAGTTTACGTTTCCATTCCAAGGAAGAAATTTCAGACTGACCGATGTATATGGTAAAGTCATTAAACCTATTTTGGCCTAGATCATGAAAGCAATCATTCTTTTTGGGGCTATGATTTTAGGAGGTATTTGGACTTTTTTCCAAATGGGTTCGGGGCCAAGCTACACGGTTGATTATAGCACACAAGTCAAGCCTATCATCAATAAAAACTGTATTTCATGCCATGGAGGTGTAAAAAAACAAGGCGGATTTAGTTTACTTTTTCAAGAAGAGGCCTTGGGCAAAACGAAGTCGGGAAGACCGGCTATCATTCCAGGCCAACCCGAAAACTCGAGTTTCATTCAACGACTACATTCCAAAAATCCGGAAGAAAAAATGCCTTATCAAAGGCCCTCGTTGACCAAAGAAGAGGTCGATATTTTAACCACATGGGTCAAAGAAGGTGCACGCTGGGGGGAACACTGGGCATACCAACCGCTTAAAGAACCTTCCATTCCAAACGGCAATTGGTGGAGCAGAGCCCTCGCCTTCATGGGAATTAAATCAGGTTGGGAGTCTAATGAAATTGACTATTTTGTGGCAGCAGAACAAAAAAAGCAAGGATTGAGCCACAGCGAAAAAGCAACAAAACCAGATTTATTACGCAGGCTTTATTTAGACTTGACCGGATTGCCTCCTACGGCGGAAGAATATCAAGAATTTGAGGCGGATGCTTCAAAAAATGCCTACGAAAAGCAGGTAGATAAATTATTAAAATCGGAGCATTTTGGGGAAAAATGGGCATCGATGTGGATGGATTTGGCACGATATGCGGACACCAAAGGATATGAAAAAGACGATGCGCGAACTATTTGGAAATACCGTGATTATGTCATTTCCGCCTTCAATCAAAATAAACCCTACGACCTATTTTTAAAGGAGCAATTGGCCGGCGATCTTTTACCTAATCCCACGGAATCCGATTATGTAGCCACGGCATTTCATCGGAATACGACCAATAACGATGAGGGAGGAACGGAAGATGAGGAATTTAGAACTGCGGCTATTTTAGACCGAGTGAATACCACTTGGGAAGTGTTGCAAGGAACCAGTTTTGGTTGCGTTCAATGTCATTCACATCCTTATGATCCCATTCGCCACGAAGAATATTATAAGTTCATGGCCTTTTTTAATAATTCACGGGATGAGGATATTCCCGACGATTCTCCTAATTATCGCCATTTTAAGCAGCAAGACCAAGGAAAATTGGATAGTTTAAGGAACTATTTATTAACACAGCCCAAACAAATACAGAAGGAGTGGACTCAAACTTTGCGTTTTGTAGAACCTAAAATTCATCCCCATTGGGCAGACGAATTTGTCAACGGGGCTTTGGCGGATAACAAATATTTAGCGGTTCGGAATGGAGGATCGGTCCGATTTAAAGCCGTGCCTTTGATGGGAAAAACAAACTTAATGATTGCCTGTAAAAATTCTGGACCAGCGCCTACTTATATTACGATTCGCCAAGGTACAAAGACAGGACCGATTATTGCCCGCTTAAAATTAGACACGACCTTACAGGAAAAATATGCTAAACCCAAGGGTACATGGGCAAAAGGTTGGGCTTATGCTTTCTATACTATTCCTTCCTTAGCGGGAAAACAAGACTTAGTGTGGGAGTTTAAAAATGCAAAAACAAAGCCGGATCAAAACACGGCTTCGATAGGTTTTTGGATGATGATCCCAGAGATTCCGGCCTCGTTGAAATCGACTGATTTTCAAAAAATAGCGTATCAAATTATTTCCGCATCGCCTGAAACAACTACACCAATTATGTTAGAAAATCCCGTGGAATTTACTAGACCTACCCGACTATTTAAGCGGGGGTCGTGGTTAAATCAGGGAGAGGAAATGACGCGTGGGATTCCTGCTTTATTCAGCAAAAAAACCATTTCAAACCGCTTAGAATTAGCGGAATGGATGGGTGGAAAAGAGAACCCATTGACGGCCCGAGTAGCGGTTAATCGTTTTTGGGAACAGTTGTTTGGGACTGGAATCGTAGAAACTTTAGAGGACTTAGGCAGCCAAGGCCTTGCCCCCGTAAACCAAGGTCTCATGGACCACTTGGCCTATCAATTTCAATATAGATTTAAGTATCAACCGAAAGAATTGTTGAAATACATGGTGATGTCTGCGAGTTACCAACAAAGCTCCATCGTTTCAGAAAAGGTCCGTGAAAAAGATCCTTATAATCGGTATATCACTCGGGGCCCTAGAATTCGATTGAACCCAGAGCAATTGCGAGACCAAGCGCTACTATGGTCCGGATTATTGGCCACTAAATTGGGGGGGCCAAGTGTCATGCCTGACCAGCCAGATGGTATTTGGAATGCCCCATATAGTGGGATGCAATGGAAAAAAAGTGATGGAGAAGATCAGTGGCGCCGATCACTTTATACGTATTGGCGCAGAAGTAGCCCCTATCCTACCATGGTTTCCTTTGATGCGGGAACTAGGGATGTTTGCCTTTCTAGACGAATTAGGACGAATACTCCGATGCAAGCATTGAACACGTTAAATGATCCGGTGTTTATGGAAGCATCCCAATTTTTTGCTAGAAAGTACCCAATAACCGGTGCAGAATTTATTAAAAGAGGCTATTTGGATTTGTTTGGAAAGCCTATTTCAGAAAATAAATTGGCTAAATTAAACGCTTTTTATTCGAATATGTTAAGCTATTATTCAAAGAATAACAAAGAGACTTTGGCCTTTTTAAAACTTTGCCCTGACAATACAGTGCCTAAGGACCCCGCTATTTTGGTGGCTAAAACGTTGGTCGCAAATGCATTATTTAACATTGATGAAAGTATAAATAAACCATAATCAACATATTTGCTTAATTTAGACCTTATATATAAACCTAATTCATTATGAACGAGCATTTACCGCGCAGAGACTTCTTGAAAACAAGTTCAGCGCTTATTGGCGGATCGCTTTTAACCTCAAACTCTATGAAAAAAATTGCCCCAAAAGCTGGAGAAATTGTCCTTGGACATGGAAATTTCAAATACAAAGTTATACCCAATTGGGGTATATTGGACGCTGGGAAAAACCCAGTCAACGACTGCCACGAAATGGTGGAAGACGCGAAAGGCCGATTGATCTTATTGACCAATGAAGTCAAAAACAACGTCATCATTTATGATAAATCAGGTAAATTATTGGAGACTTGGGGACATTCATATCCGGGCGCTCATGGCTTGACGATTTTAAATGAAGGAGGCGAACAATTTTTATTGATTTGCGATAATACGCGTCACCAGGTTATCAAAACCGATTTAAAAGGAAAAGAAATATTTAAAATCGAATACCCAAAGGAAACAGGTGTTTACGATCATCCAAACCAATTTGTTCCGACTGAAACCGCAGTCAATCCTAAGAACGGAGATATTTATGTAGCCGACGGTTACGGAGCGAATTACATCACACAATACGATTCAAAAGGGCAATATATTCGCCATTTTGGTGGGAAAACAAGTGAATATGCGGACGATAAATTCAATTGCTGCCATGGTGTTTTAGTGGATACGCGTGATCCAAACAATTGGACTTTATTGATCACAGACCGAGTAAACAACAGCTTAAAGAGATTCACATTAGACGGTAAATTCATCACGCGTTATCACCTTCCAGGTTCATTTGTTTGTCGGCCTGTTTTACACGGCGAATACATCATCGCCGCTTGTTTTAGAAGCACGGATGGATCGTGGGCCGGCTCTGGATATGTACAAATTTTAGACAAAAACATGAAGGTGGTTTCTACCCCAGGGGGATCTGAGCCTATCTATAAAAATGGTGTTTTGCAGAGACAATACAAAGAGGATGAAAATAAAGTGTTCATCCATCCCCATGATGTGTATGCAGATTCAGACCATAATATTTATGTGCCTCAATGGGCGTCTCAAAAAACGTATCCTATTAAATTAGAACGAATTTAGCCTACATGATTTTATTGGACGCTGGCCCATCGGATTGGGTATTGTTTTTGGGGCATTTTCATCCCGTACTCGTGCACTTGCCTATCGGGATGCTCGTGCTTGCCTTTATCATGTACTTTTTTTCAAAAGAACAGAACGAGGGCTTGCGTCAAAAATCAGTTTCAACTATTTTTCTATGGGCTTCCCTGTTTGCCTTCATTTCGTGCGCTTTGGGTTGGGCTTTGTCCCAAACAGGTGAATACGATGAAAATACCTTGTTTTTCCACCAATGGCTGGGCATTGCTACAGGGGTAATTTCGGCGATATTATCCTATATGGCGAAGTTTTGGTCCGATGAAAAGACGATGATGAAATTGTTTAAACCCGTCTTATGGGTTTCGCTCATTTTAATCACAGTCACAGGACATTTAGGAGGCAATTTAACGCATGGTTCAGATTATTTAACGGCCTATTTGCCTCAGCCGATTCGCGCTTGGGTCGGAATGGAAGCACGCGCTGAAGCCGCTGAGGGAGGAGCCATTATTCCAAAGATTGACAATATCCAACAAGCGATTGTGTACCAACAGTTAGTTCAACCTGTATTAAAACAAAAGTGTTGGTCTTGCCACAATGCAGAAAAACAAAAGGGTAAATTAAGGATGGATACGCCTGAGTTTTTAATGGCGGGCGGCGAAGATGGAGCCATCATTAAAGCAGGGATGCCACTGGAGAGTGAAATTATCAAAAGACTTTTAATGGATGCGAGTGAAGAGCATCACATGCCGCCGAAAGGGAAAACCCCGATGACGGAGGATGAAATTTTCATATTACAGTGGTGGGTGCAGCATGGGGCCGATTTCAATAAAAAAGTGGCGGCATTGCCAGCTGACACAAAGATAAAATCGATCCTAGCTAAATATGCCTCAGGCACGTCGGCCACAGAACCTTATTGGTCTCCCGTTTTTAAATTGTCCATTTCTGAGGCCGATGAAGATGATATTAATGCCCTTCGAAAATTGGGATTATTAGTAAATCCCGCGGCAAAAGACCAAGCATTTTTGGAAGTCAACGCAATAAATGCGCACGGATTATCAGATAAAGAATTGTCTGAATTGTCTTCGATTCAGGAGCAAATAGTCCAACTAAAATTAGGCCAAACCCAATTGACCGATAATTTCATGTCTCAAATAAGGGATATGCCTTTATTAATCCAGCTAGATTTGGATCATACGGTCGTTGGCGATAAAGGCTTAATAGCTTTAGAAGATTTAAAGTACTTAGAATCTGTCAATCTTTACGCAACAAAGGTTTCTGATGCGGGCTTAATAAGCTTGGCCAAAATAAAATCGTTAAAAAGAGTGTTCCTGTGGCAATCTAAAGTGAGTGAGGCCGGAGTAGCCAAATTGAAAAAATTACGACCAGGATTAATAGTCGATTTTGGATTTAAAGGAAAATGGCCTTTGGAAATCGATACAGTTAAAGTGGAAGAAAAGGCTAAATAAATCTTTAATAGAATAAATTCTCTGTTTTTTTTACTTGATCAATAACGAAAAGGAATTTAGTTCTTGCTTATAATTTAGACTGAAGCCAAGCAATTTTTAGACCTAAATCATGAAAAGTTACATGAAAAATCTGTTCGTTTTCTGTTTTTGGGCAGGGACTATAATTCCCATAATGGGTCAAGTTAATTCGCATCCAGATCCTAAAAATCTCTCTGCCAAAAACATATTAATCCTGTATAGTGACGATCAAACGTTTCGAACGATTCAGGCCTTAGGGAACAAAGAAATCAGCACACCCAATTTAGATAAATTGGTGAAGGGCGGTTTGACATTCCAACAAGCACACGTGATGGGTGGACATCAAGGAGCGGTATGTATTCCCTCAAGGGCCATGTTGATGACAGGTAGGTATGTAAACCGATTACCCGGCGATGGAAATGTGATCCCCGATAGCTTGAAAAGTTTGCCCGAAGTTTTACGCGAAAAAGGGTATACTACCTTTCACACAGGGAAATGGCATAGCGATAAAAATTCTTATGCACGTATGTTTTCAAAGGCCGACAACATATTTTTTGGAGGCATGCATTTTCCAAAAGAAGGAGGACAAGAACATCCTCGAGTAAACCATTTTGATCCCTCTGGCAAATATCCGATAGAAAAAAGTTTCTTAAGTGAAACCTATAGTTCGTATTTATATGCGCAGACAGCCATTAATTTTTTAAGTAGCCGTGAAGCAAAAAATAAACCGTTTTTCTGCTATGTGGCCTTTACTTCACCTCATGATCCACGTACGCCCACAGAAAAATTTGCAAAGGCGTATGACCCGTCAAAAATTTCTTTGCCCCCCAATTTCCTGCCAGAGCATCCCTTTAACAATGGAGATTTAAATGTCCGCGATGAGAATTTATTACCACATCCCAGAACCGAAAAAGCGATTAAAGAAGATATCGCGGCGTATTATGGCATGATCTCGGAGCTCGATGAGCAGATTGGGCGAATCATGGCGACGCTAGAAAAAGAAGGATTATTAAAAAATACATTGATTGTATTTGCGGGAGATAATGGCTTGGCGATGGGCCAACATGGCCTCCTGGGAAAGCAAAATTTATATGAACATAGTATTCGCGTTCCTATGATTTTTTCAGGTCCGGGGATACCTAAAAATGTGCGCAATAACTCCTTTGTTTATTTGAGCGATATTACTCCCACAATTTATGATTATCTAAAAATCAAGGCGCCCAAAACCGTTGAGGCAAAAAGCCTTTCTGCCATCATACGCAATCCAACCAAAGCCGTTAGAGAACAAATTTATAACGTTTATGGGCATTGGAGTAGGAGTTTGAAAACTAAAGATGGCTACAAATTGATTTTGTATAATGTAGATGGCGTGTTGACAAAGCAACTATTTAACCTAAAAACCGATCCTTGGGAAAAGCATAATTTGGCACAAGATAAAAGCCAAGAAAGGAGAATTTTATCGATGCGAGAGCGGTTGAAAAAGGAGATGTTGGAAAAACACGATAACCTACAAATAGACCTTCCAGACTGGGGAAGAATGGCCAGTCAAAAATCGTCCGGTAGCTAATTTTTCATGCTTATTTCTGTAGGGACATAGCCAATTCGATGAGTCATGACATAGAGTGAATCTCCAGGGTTTAATGAGAAAGGCTTCATGTAAACTTGCCAAGTCTCTTTCGAATTTTTTCTAAAACCAATAGATGCACCGACGGTAGGGCAAGATAATTGGACTGTTCCATTCGCGATAGACACACTGCTTTTTTCAGTTACAGGAGGCTTATCCTGGCCATTCCACCATTCCTTGATCATTTCTAATTCTGGTTTTGCCCCCAGATCACCGTATTGTTTTATCCAGGCCAAATGCTTCCCTCTTAGTTCGATTAATTTATTTTTATAGGTTGGGTTATTTGCCAAATTATTAAATTCATGTGGGTCATTTTGGGTGTCAAATAGCTCCTCCACCTCCTTGGAAGGCCTAAACCATTTCATCTGAGTTTCATTTAATTTACCCGCATTTTTAAGTGCTAGCATATGTACCATCAAAGGATTTTGAAGTCTATATTTAATATTTTGATAGTGTGATTTTTCGGGCATATAATTCCGAATGTACTTAAATCGGCCATCACTGACGGCACGTACTCGGTCATATTCGGAATCCATTCGATCGCGGGCCGCATAAATATATGGACGTTTTATTTTTGCTTTTTGACTTCCCAAAAATGCCTGGCCATGCATGGTTTTAGGTAGAGCTACTCCGGCTAAGGAAAGAACTGTAGGTCCAAAATCCACAAAACTGATCAATTGATTATCTACTTTCCCTTTGGGCAGATTAGGCGCCTTGATCAACAAAGGAACTTTTAATCCTCTTTGGGATAACTCCCGCTTTACAAAAGGCATCCCATCGCCATGATCACTGTAAAAAAAGATGATACTTTCTTCGTATAATCCATCCTCCTTTAATTGCTTTATGATCTCGCCAACTTGTTGGTCCATCACCATCACATTCGTCAAAAAACGAGCCATCGTTTTACGACTCACCGAATCATCTGGATAAAATGGCGGCACCATGACGTCTTTGGGGTTAACCAAAAGAGGCTGTTTTTCACGCACCCAAACTTGGGATTCGTGTGTCGTTTCAATGTTAAAAACGGAAAAGAAAGGCTGGGATTTATCTGGGCGTTTACGCCAATGAGCCTTCTTACTGCTCTCATCCCAAGCCGTCACAGGTGCCTCAAATTGATAATCTTGTTTAGCATTATTAGTACAATAATAACCTGCCATTCGAAGGTATTCGGAAAAGCATTTTACGCCCGCAGGAATGACGGCCGAATAAGATTTAAGGCCTTTGGGATAATCGTCTAATGCATTGGCAGAAAGACCTAAAGTGCGCATATTATGTCCGCCGATGGCCGTCTGATAATTACCGGTAATGAGCGCACACCGACTAGGTGCACAAACTCCTGCCGTAGAATATACTTGGGTATACCGAACGGCTTCTTTGGCTAATTGGTCTAATATAGGCGTTTTAGCGACTTTTTCTCCATAAGAACCGAGGTGGGGGGACATGTCTTCACACACAATCCAAACAATGTTCGGTTTTTTGATGGGATTTTGTGGTTTCGCAAATAGCTCGGCTAAGGGAAAAAGAGAACAAAAAATTATGAGTATATTTCGCATGATTTAAACCAAATTTGACACAATGAAAATACTAAAATATTTTCCCCTTTTCCTAATTTTCTTTTCATTAGAAAGTAAAGGCCAAGTTGGTCCCATTCAAAATGACTGGTTGGTTAAACCCATTCAGCAAAAGTCAACGATCATTCAGAAAGGTTCCATAATTATTTTAGACAATGGGCTTTTAAGGAGGGAATTTTATGTAGGAAAAAATCTAGCTAGCTATAGCTACTTGAATTTAGGTAATGGCCAACAGCTTTTGCGGGCCGTTCAGCCTGAAGCAAAAGTTTTTTTAAATGGTAAAATGTATGCGGTGGGAGGCATGGAAGGTCAAAAAGAGAGAGCCTATTTAAAACCAGAATGGTTATCCCAAATGACAACAGGAAAAGAGGATTTTGTTTTTGTAGGCTCAACCATTTCGGATGTTAAACCTTTTATTTCTTGGCAAAGAAAAACCTGGGCTTCTAATCATAATCAGGCCACAGGAAAACAAATTTCATTTGAATTCACCTCCCCGCTGGCTGAATTAAAAGGTATTCATGTGTTTGTCCATTATGAATTGATCGATGGTTTGCCCTTACTCATTAAATGGGTACAAATTGAAAATAAGAGTGAGGCAAAGTTAGGCATAGACCGTGTAATACACGAGGTGCTCGGATTGGTGGAAGAGGAAAGTGCGGTGGTGGGCAAACCGGAAGAAATGAAAAAGCAGCATGGTATTTATGTGGAGACTAATTACGCGTTTAACAATGCGATGCGCTATGACATTAGTGATCAAACGACACATTGGAAGACCGAACCTAATTATACTTCCCAGGTCAATTACAATTTTGAGACTCCATGTTTATTGGAAATTTATCCTGACAAAGCCCCAGGGATTGATTTGAAACCGGGTGAAATTTTCAAATCACCGAGAACCCATGAACTACTGATGGATAGTTATGATCGCCAAAGAAGGGGTTTAATGATTCGAAAAATGTACCAAAAAATCGCTCCTTGGACTACCCAAAATCCAATCTTCATGCACCTTGTTAGCAAGAATGATGCTGAAGTTAAAACAGCCATCGACCAATGCGTTGCCACAGGATATGAGGCGGTTATTCTCAGTTTTGGGAGTCATTTAAAAATGGAAGATTCGGCAGCAGCTAATATAAACCGCTGGAAATCGCTGGCCGACTATGCCCATGCTAAGAACATATTAATTGGTGGATATTCGTTGTTTAGCAGTCGGCGCATCAGCGACGCCGACGATGTCATCGATCCCAAAACGGGTAAACCGGGTGGTGCCTTTTTTGGGAATGCCCCTTGTTTTGGAAGTCCTTGGGGACTGGCTTATCGAGATAAGATAAAATTATTTTACACGAAAACGGGTTTCGATATTTGGGAAAATGACGGCCCCTATCCGGGAGATGTGTGTGCCTCTACGGTACACCCGGGCCATGAGGGTTTGAAAGATTCCCAGTGGCGCCAAATGGAAATTCAGAAGGAATTATATCGCTGGCTCAATGAAAAAGGCGTTTACATCAATGCTCCCGATTGGTATTTTTTAGATGGGACACATAAGATTGGGATTGGGTATCGGGAGGTGAATTTTAGTCTTTCGAGGGACCAACAAAAAATATTGAATCGGCAAAATATCCATGATGGAACTATTGAAAAAACTGCGGCAATGAGCTGGGGGTTTGTGCCATTAACTCGATATCAAGGCGGTGGGCCTGAGGCGGTTTTGGAGCCTTTGAAAGAGCATTTGAATGATTATCACCAACTCATGATTCAATATTATGGGGCGGGCGTCCAAGCCTGTTATCGAGGTCCTAGGCTTTTTGACAGTGAAGAGACCAGATTGATGGTGAAAGAAACGTTGGATTGGTATAAAAAATACCGCGATGTTTTGAATGCAGATATGATGCAGCTGCGCCGACCAGATGGCAGGGATTGGGATGGTTTTTTACATGTAAATCCGGATGGTAAACAAAAGGGTTTTGTGATGCTGTATAATCCTACAAAAGAAATTATGAATCGAAAAATTTCATTGCCCTTGTATTATACCGGCATTTTAAAAATGGCTCATCTTACTTCGAAAGATGGAAAGAAAAAATCAATTTTATTAAACCCTAATAAGGAAATAAAGTTGGATTTTACGATTGCGCCGGATTCGTATACCTGGTTTTTGATTGAATAAATTATGGTTTAGCATAGGGTAACTTATCCAAAAACGTTGTTTCATAATACCCATTAATCCCTAATGAACAAAGGCTATTGGCTTTTTCGATGGACAAATAACCATCCTCATCCATGACATCCTCTTGAATAAAGGCTTGTTGGAGCGAGCCAACAACCAAAAATGTACCATTCAATTTAATCGGAATTACCTCTTCAAGCTTAAGTAAGTATTGGATGTTGGACTCCTCTACAAAAGGAGCTGAAATTCCGGGTCTAAAAAGACGTGTAAGACCTACGGCCTCGAACTCTGAAATATGTTCAGGATATTTAGCGCTGGTCTGATGAGCTCTTGTGTAAATTTCTTGATTAATATGGTTAACGGTATAAAACTCTGTCTCTTGGAGGTAAGCAATTGTATGTGGCGCGGCCTCCGTAGGCCGATTGATGAATCCGATTAATGCAGGATCCGCACCTATGTGCACTAGATTACTAAATATGGCTAAATTAGTCTGCCCTGATTTATTGATAGTTCCAATCAAAGACACGCTTTTAAAACCACTCAGGGTATTGATGAAATGGGTTCGCGTAAAACGATCCATCAATTTGATTTGTTCAATTGAAAATGATTTCATGAAATTAGAACCATTGGGCCATAAAAATGTTCTAAAAAACAATATCATTCCATAATATATATTTTTCTTAGGCATAAAAAAACAGGACTTATGAAATCCTGTTTTTCCGTATTCTTCTTTCATTAAATAAGTAATCTTATGAAATGAACATCTTCATTAGTGGTTATGGTAATTTTTGAACTAGAACCCTTAGGTGGATTTAAATAAATGTAGAGGATACAAATGCTAAATAGGTCATGTATAGCCATTATGTTGTACCCTCTTATTAAAAAGGTACAATTTATACTTAGAGTAAGCTAATTGAAGGAAACTGTAACTATTTAATAAATTATACCCTTTTGTCAAAAGGGTACATCTTGAACTAGAGTTAGCTCTTTTAGGTAGGCGGTTGGCGTCATACCTTGGCTCTTCTTGAAGGCATTAGTGAATTTAGACCTAGATAAAAATCCCGAGGATTGGGAGAGACTTTCTTGTGTATTATTGATTGCGGCTCCATTTTTTAATAAACTGATGAAGTGCGTAATTCTAATTTCATTTTTCCAATCGTTGAATGTGATTTTTAGGTGATCATTGAAAAAGTAGGTCAAATGGTGTTTGGGGATATGTAATTCTAATGACATTTGGCCTAAATTGAAACCGGGACGAATACAAGGACTGATTAATAAATAGGTATTAATTGCTACGGCAATTTCACTGATTCGGCTAGGGATCAAAAAGAAAACACTCGCTTTCTTACTGAAGTGTATGTCATCTTCCATTTCTGAAAGCTCATCTCCAAATCTTTTAATATGCTTACCAAGCAAAGGTATTCCGTATAATTCTTTAGGAAAGAGCAAAATAGATAAATTAGAAAATAAAAAGAATACGACCGATACATTCAGTATTTTGGTTACCCCCTCATTTTTTATGGCTGAAACCCCATAAATTAAAATGATCACAGACATTAAGGAATAGGAAAAATAGAGGATGAAAGAAAAGAGTAAAAATATAAAATGCCAATTGTTATCCCACCTAAATTTAAACGAAGAAATTTCGGAATCATTTTGTTTTTTAAAATAGCTCGTGTAAAGAATAAAACAAATTGAAATATATAAAAGTCCTTGAAGAGGGAAAAAAGCAAAGCTAACATTTGCAGGAATAAATGGGTGGGGAATTAATGCAATGGTAGAAATATTGTGAATGGCCATTTTGGCAACCTCCAATTTGTGCTCAAAAGGGGTTAAAATGTAGGGCCATGCATTTAAAAATAAAATGAAGGCCGGCAAAAAGTGCCAAAAATCCCATGGCCTAATTTTCGCATTTCCCCCATTCATCGTCGTCCTAAAATATAAATATAGAAAAGGTCCAGATAGGGTAAAAAGTGGTACAAAATTGATCGTTAAAATCGCAATCAAAATAGGCGATTTCGAATACATAATGGAATGATGGGCAATTCCATGAATGCTATTGATCAGAAAAAAAAATATGAGATAAATGTTGGCCCGATTGGTTTTATTGAGGAAAAATACCAAAACAAACGATATGATAAATCCTGCATAAGAAATGCTTAATAACATATGTTAGTGGTTTAAAATTGTTAGAACGACTCCATATTACAAATGATTATCGGTTAAGCAATTTAAAATACGATTTAAATCAAGTTGTTTGTCAATTCCGCAAAATACAGATTAGTAATTTTGAGCGAATAATCCATCCATAACATACAATTACATTGTATTAAAGGCGAATTTTAACATTTTGGCTGAAATTAATTTCTCTCTACAATTTGTTGGTCTGCCAGTAAACGCTTCTTAAGAATGTCATAAGGAAGTTTTTGTGGGCTCGTTTTGTATTCAATGGAAAGTACAGCGGCGGTGGCGGCCGACTGGCCTAATATCATGAAAACAGGTTCCATTCGAATGGATCCATAGGCAATGTGGGTGCTGGACATGCACACAGGGACCAACAAGTTAGTGCATTCATTTTCCTTGGGAATAATGGATCCATAAGCTATGGAATAAGGCTTTAATGGAGCCACGCCAATATCTCCCTCGTTCTGCACGAAGCCATCTTTAGTCACAAACCGCTGTGCATTGTGTGCGTCTAATGCATAGGATCCCATGCCTATTGGCGAAGGAACTAGCGTTTTTCCTAAAGCATCCGCTTCTTTCATAATAAATTCACCCCGCATGCGCCTAGCTTCGCGGACATAAATTTGATGCGGCCAACCACCATTTTGAACAAATTCATCCTTTGCCAAACCCCAGGTTTTCATCTTTTCCTGAACTTCCGCTGGAACACGCGAGTCATTTTGTAAAAAATACATCAAGCCCTTTTGGTATAATTGATGCTCCTTTAAAATGGTTGCTCTTCGTGCATAGGTGGCTTCTGGGTAATCATAATTTTTGCCAATAAAATCGGTGCTGAAAGGTCCGTGATTATTGGTATCTGTTTTTCTGTTTGGGATAAAATCAAATTTGTCAAAAGTTTCGCGCCAACCGCTTGCAAAAACGCGTGCATATAGTTCATAGCGGGCTGGATCGTAGCCAACAGGTTTTTCGAAAGGAATACGGTTGTCGGGGTGATTGCTTAAACACATTCGGTAGCAGTAGGCCTGAATTTTATTGTCGCCTGAGCCATTAATTCCCGGGGATTCGGGAGATATTTCGGGCAATAAGCCACTGCTAGGATCTCCACTAATTTCATAAGGACTAATTTTAGATTTAAAATAATGACTATGCTGAAAAACACCTACTTGGACACCATTCCATTGTTCCCCATACAATGAATTAGCTTCTCTACCCACATGGAAATTTACACCCGCTGATGCCATTAAATCACCTTCATAAGTAGCGTCAATAAACATTTTTCCTTGATATATTTTCCCTGAAAGCATTCGAATAGATTGAATTTTCCCATCCTTCTTTTTAAGGCCTTTTTCACTTCGATCTAACCATTCATTTCTGAAAATTTGGATGCCAAATTCTTTTGCATAGTCTTCAAAAATCTGTTCCGCTGCATGAGGCTCAAAAATCCACATCGTCCGATTTACTCCATCCATGGCCACGGTACCCTGACCTTTATTGCCATATTCGGATTTTTTTTGCCATTGCCAATTGGCATCTTTTTGATAATGTTGATACACTCGTTGGTAGAAATCACGCGCCAAACCTCCGATCACTTCCTTATTACCTGTATCTGTAAATCCTAATCCGCCTGAAGTCAAACCTCCTAAATGAGTATCAGGGCAAACAATAAGGACCGATTTCCCCATTTTCTTCACTTGGACTGCCGCAATCACAGCAGAGGCATTGCCTCCATAAATAATCACATCAGCTGATTTAATTTGGGATAAAACTAAGTAAGGCCATAATAGAATGAGTACAAATAGGTTTCGTTTCATTAGACTTTAAAGATTATATTTTTACGTTTAAATAGGTATAAAATGACAAACCAAATCAATAGGTACACAAATGCGCCAACTAAAGAAGCCCAGCGCAAATCATTAAAATATGGTTGGATCCCTTGTTGGTATACATACGAAATAAGCCCCAACTTTGTATGCTCTGTATCTCCAGCTATTGGAATCTTAATCATATTCAAGGCCCTTGGGATGATCCCTGAAAAGAAAAAAACCAGTATAGGATTAATGCCAAAAATAACAAAAATAGGCGTCCATTTTTTAATGTTTCTACGCTCAATAATTTCGTGTAAAATTCCTGTAAAAAGAAAAGCAAAACCGGAGGAAAGTAAAACAAATGAACTCGTCCACAAGGATTTATTGATTGGAAAATAAGGATGCCAACATAGGCCTAATCCAATGAAAATAAGTCCAATGAAAATTAAATACCTACTTTTTCGAGCCTGCGAATGCTTCAAAATCTTGCCGGCAAAAATACCGCTGATACCAGTTGACAAAACTGGAATGGTACTCAAAATGCCCTCAGGATCCCAGGTTTTTGAGGTGGCCCATAAATGCCCAGGCAATAAATAATTGTCGAGCCAAGCGGCTAAATTTTTGCCCATTTCTACATTTGGCGCACCATACCCGGGAACGGGAATTTGGGTCATCAACACAACATATAAAATGAGAAAGAATATCCCCAAAGCTCCCAATAGACGCAATGAGAAAAAATGATACATTAAGCTGATGACAAAAAAGACCAGTGAAATTCTTTGGAGCACCCCTGGAATCCGAACATGTTCAAAAGATTTAAAACCCCCAAAACACAAAAACATGGTCAAAATAAATAGGCCAATGGCCACATAAAATTGCTTTTTAGAAGAATAATCCCCAAGCAGTAAAACCGTCATGATGGCCGTGTAAATTAGTCGGATTGCCAACAATCCTAGCCCCGATAATTCTCCAATTTTAATCCTTGAAAAAAAAGCAAGTGCCATCCCCAATAAAAAAATTCGTAGCGTTCTTGTGATTAATTTTTTCCAGTCTAATTCTCGATCTGGATTTGACAAAACAATGGAAATACCCACTATAAATAAAAAGAAAGGAAAGACTAAATCGGTTGGGGTCCAACCATGCCAAGCAGCATGCTCGAGTGGCGGAAAAATATGTTCCCAATCGCCCGGATTATTTACGATGGTCATCATCATGATGGTCAATCCACGAAGCACATCTACCGAAATAATTCTTGATTTTCCCATACTAAGATTTTCTATGCTCGCATCATTTTACCACGGGTATTGTTTAACGTCTATTGGTTTTAATCATTTTGATTTCGCCATTCATACGAACACGTACTGACGTAGAATTTTTAGATTTTATCTTCACATTTTTTACTTGGCCTCCCTCCCATTGCATGGAGATTTCGTAGCCACCACGTGCCTTTAAACCGGATACTTTTCCTGAAGACCAAGCTTTGGGTACAGCAGGTAATAATTCAATCAGATCGGGGGTCGATTGTACCAACATTTCAGCTACTGCTGCAGATCCACCAAAATTTCCATCAATTTGGAATGGAGGATGTGCGTCAAATAAATTTGGATAAGTTCCGCCGCCACGTTGGTAGTTCACCTTCACTCCATCGGGTTCTACATATTTTAATAGTTCACGGTACATTTTATAAGCATGGTCCCCATCTTTTAAGCGTGCCCATAAGTTGATGCGCCAACCTTTTGACCAGCCAGTTGTTTCATCGCCTTTAATTTCCAAAGTTTTTTTGGAGGCGGCAGCGATGGTTGGTGTTTGATCCACCGTCACGTGAGTGCCCGGATAAAGCCCATACAAATGACTTTGGTGGCGATGTTTGGGATCGACATCAGCCCAGTCGAAGTACCATTCTTGCAGGTTTCCTGCAGCACCGATTTGGTATGGCAACATCTTCGCCAATGAGTCTTCTAGCGATTTTTGGAAAGCCGGATCTTTTTTCAGCACTTTTTCAGCTTGAATCATGTCTAAAAATAATTCGCGAATCATCGCTAAATCAGCTGTTCCGCCATAAGACGTTTCGCCCTTGTAGCCAGCCGGAGTAATGAATCGATTTTCTGGCGAGGTGGAAGGTGAAGTAATTAGGCGCCCTTTCGAATCCGGAATCAGCCATGCCAAACAAAATTCGGCCGCCCCCTTCATCAAGGGGTAAGCCTTTTCTGCTAAAAATTTCTTGTCTTGGTTATACAAATAATGCTCCCATAAATGTGCAGATGCCCACGCACCTCCCATTGGCCAGTTGGCCCAACTAGGACTTCCACCACCAAAATCCCCCACAGGATTTGTCATCGCCCAAATATCTGAATTGTGGTGACAAGTCCAACCAGGTAAATTGTAAAAAGTCTTTGCGGTGACACGGCCAGTTTTTTCTAAGTTCTCAATGAACGATAAAAAAGACTGGTGCATTTCTGGAAGATTAGTATTTTCGGCCAACCAGTAATTTTCTTCAGCATTGATATTCATCGTATAATTACTTGACCAAGGTGGTTGGATATGTGGGTTCCATAAACCTTGTAAATTGGCGGGAACTCCTTTTGTCCGCGAACTTGAAATCAATAAATATCTTCCAAATTGGAAATATAATGACTCTAAATAGGGATCGGATTCTCCTTTGGCATAACGCTTTAAACGGTCATCTGTAGGCAAATCTGGTGCATTTTCAGTCCCCGCTAAATACAATGAAACCCGATTAAAAAAGGTCTGATAATCTTTTAGGTGGCGGGCGGTCAAATTTTGAATGCCTTTTACGCTAGCCTCTTGAATTTGTTTTTGAACAATGGCATGATCATCGCGTCCCTGTGTCGCTGGATTTTTATCAAAGCCATTAAACGAGGTGGCCATACTCACTAAAACCACGGCCTCTGTGGCACCGCCCAAAGTTAAACTCGTATCCGTGCGCGACACTTTCCCGTCGGTAGATTGCAATAAAACATCGGTCGAAAAGCGTGTTCCCCTATCATCTGAAAATAAAATAGGATTCCCTTTTTTACGCACGTAATTAGGCTCTGCCCTTACCGGAGCAACCCCCTTAAAATGTAAGTGATTAATGGTCGAGGTACCACTAAATTTAAGTAGCGAATTAAATCGAACGGTGAAATTCAAGCCGTTTTTTTGTTGACTCGTCAAGTGAATAACAAAAACCTTATCTGGATGAGAGACAAAATACTCCCGTTTAATTTTGTTACCATTGACTTCATGATTGACCGTGGCTATGGCACGTTCCAAATCTAGTTCGCGGTAATAATTAGTGCTTTGATTAGGCTGAAAATCTAAATATAAAGTCCCCAAGGGTGCATATGACTCGGAGAATTTTCCTTGTATTTTCTTGACTAGGGAATCTGCCAATTTATAATTTTCTTGTTTTAGCGCTTCGCGTACACCCGGCAAATTCTTGTAGGCCTCTTTGTTCATGTAAGGATCTACCGGCTCACCCGACCAAAGCGTCAAATCATTTAAGAAAATTTTATCGGTATCCGTCCCCCCAAAAACGGTCGCTCCCTGTGTTCCATTGCCTAATACCAAAGCCTCCTCAAAATACTTGGCTGGCTTATTATACCACAATTTTAGTTTTTTAGGCGATACTTGGACTGTTGGCTTGGGAGACGCTACTAATGAAAACTGAAATAGGGTGGCAATGATCAAGTAATTGATAATTTTCATTCGGGGTATATATTAATTTTTAAAATAGAATATCTTTGGGGGTAAGGGGGTAATTTAACTTTACTAACTTTTAAAAAGTTAGTAAAGTTGTAAATTACCAATTCAATTACCGAGGCAAAATTTCTATAAATTCAGCGCTTTCAATTTTGCTAAACCTGTTTTTGCCACTAGTAAAGCATCTTGTTGATACAGCGTTTTATTAAATAATTCAAGAGATAAAATCACTGGTTGGGAGGAAGGCTTAAGTAAGCCAACGATCTTCTTAATGGGCGCTTCACCGTCACCCGCATAAATACGATCGGCATCTGTAATAACCCCAGGTTTCATGGTAGTCACATAGTCGTTGACGTGAAACACTTCGATCGCATTTTCACCTACTAAGTGCAAGCAATCATGGCTTGACTCGCCCTTATAAATATGAAAAACGTCGAGCAATAATCGGGCAGCGGGATTGCCTGCTTCCGCAGCGACAAATAACACATCTGCTACTCGATTCAGGTTTTTAGAATGGCCCCACATTTCTAGTTGGGGAATAACCGACATGGATACACCTAGATCTAAAATATTACGGTAGCGTTCCGCGGCGCGGCGAAGGTCTAATCCCGCCTCTTTTGTGGCACCCATTGGAGGTGCGGCCGTGCGGTGACACCCTAATTGGGCCAGAAGGTCCATTTCGCGTTTCAACTGCTCAATTCCTTTGGCTCGAACAGATTCATCGTCGACAATCCACTGAGCGAAACCGATGGCATTTTGAACTTTAATTCCTAAGTCGGCAATTCGCTTGCGTGCATCTGCAATGGTTCCTCCCGATTTAAGGTAGGTTTCCAGGGTAGGCACCCAAATTTCACAATGTTTAAATCCAGCTTGGGCCGCAACTTCGAGTTCCTTGATGAAGCCCAGTTTTTGGCCCATGATGGTACTCATGTTTAGGGAAAATTCGAATTTTTGTTTAGCCACAAAAGTGCTATTGGCTACAGAATCAGATTTTGCTTCTGACATAGAAGGAATTAACGCCATTCCTGCAGCGGTTCCAGACGCTTTAATCAGCGTACGACGACTCATTTGCATCATAATTTATATAGGTTTGGTGCAAATTAAGTATAAATAAAAAGAACAAAAAATAATTTTACTCTTGATACGATTCGCCAGCCTTAAAACTATTCTCCATCCCCTGTAAGCTTGGATTGTCGAAAACCTCTCCGCCATTGTATTTAAAGCGCGTGGGCTCCTGGCCTATAGCTTTTCGATGCCACTGATATCCAGTCAAAGAAGAATAATGGCAGACAAAAGATTTTCGAGTAAGCATTGGATTTACAATGGGATCTCCACCATGAACTAAGGAGGCGTGCCAAATGAGTACATCGCCTTTTTTAATCAATAAAGTCTCCTTTTTTAGCTTTTGTTGCGCACAAAGCTTATCTAAATAGATGGCAAAATCATTCGGATTTTTTTTCGAAAGCTCATTGTAAAAGATGCCATTCCCAAATTTAAATTTTTTGATTTTATGAGATCCAGCAAAATAATAAAGGGGTCCAGCATCCGCATGCACATCCTCCAAAGGAATCCAAGCGGCGGCTAAATGGCTCGGAATTTGAGACGTCACATAGGGAAAATCTTGGTGGGTGGCTTGTTGGCTCCCATACAAAAACGTCAAACTCTGCATCGCCACCGGGGTCTGATTGAAGATGGCTTGTAAGAACCCGACAATCCCGCTATGTAGCATCAGTTTTTTCCCGTAGACCGACTGGTTATGGAAATCATTGATCTTGATGTAGCGACCCATTAAAATATCCATGGGAACTGCGGAAATCGGTTGGACCGGATTTTTTACATACTCCGGCAAGTCAATCCTAATTTCGGTATTGTATTGAGTTTTATGTTGGATTAGTTCCTCCACATCCTGTAAATAAAAATCAATTAGATTTTCGGGAATAATATTTTCCAAAATAACATATCCATTTTTCTCCCAAAAAGTCAACTTTTCTTGGAGGTCAAAAGGCAAGGTTTTAGAAAAAGTATATTGGTCAACAAATTCGACAATATTAGCCTCCGCTGCGTCAATCCATGGAAGTGTATTAATCTCAAAGTCGGTAGGAAAGGTTTGAAATGTGTTTTTTACAATTTTTTTTAGCTTATTAATCATTATTTTTGGTTATCGAATACTTTATTTTCTGATGTTCGTTTGTACTAAAGGTACTTAAAAAAAATTAATCCTTCTGTCCATAGTAAGCATCCTTTCCATGCTTCCTCGTGAAATGTTTATTCAAAATATGATTGGGAAAAATTGCTAATGGATTTAATATTAATGTATGATATGCCATCTGGGCACAAGATTCTAAAGCCACTGCATTTTCTAACGCTCGGGCTATCGACTTCCCCCAAACAAATGAAGCATGACCAGAAAGTAGACAAGCTGGAATATGTAAAGGATTAATTTGATTGCTTAAGAAATAATTCACTAATGTTGACCCCGTTAACTTTTCATACCCTTCCTCAACCTGCCCTAAAGTTAGCGGAGGCAAACATGGAACATCCCCAAAAAAATGATCCGCGTGAGTTGTGCCTAAGGCAGGAATTGATTTACCTGATTGAGCCCATATGGTTGCCCACGGGGAATGTGTATGAACGATTCCACCCACCTCAGTAAAACCCTTATAAATCTCCAAATGGGTTAGCGTATCTGATGAAGGTTTTAATGTAGAATCAACCACCTTGCCATCCAAGTCCACCAACACCATATCTTGCCAAGTTAATGTGTCATAAGCCACTCCACTTGGTTTTATCGCCATAATACCCGATGAACGATCCAAAGCAGATGCATTGCCCCAAGTCAACACGACTAATTTGTGCTGTACGATAGCCATATTAATTTCAAAGGCTTCTTTTTTCAAATTTTCTAGCATGGCTCCTCCCATTTATGTACTAACTCTTTATGTGTCATCACTGCCGTTGGCGTGAAATGTAAAGCTTTCATTTTTTGGCGATAAGCCAAAATATCATTGGGTCTACCCCATCTTTCGGGACAAACTAAACATGTTTTCATTCCACCCATTTGTTTAATAACTTCAGGGTTTAATGGCAAAACGGTATTCGTATCAATCCATACCCAATCTACATGGTCAACATATTTTTGGACTAGTTCAATAGGCTCATCTTCAGAATACCGAATGGCTATCGCACGCTCTCCTGCTCTAGACGCTCGATAAATGTAGGGGAACTCGACGTCCAACAAAAAATGCCTTTCGATACCTCTACTTCTAACCGCCTTTAGTACGTCCGATTCTATCCCCGCTTCTTTAATATTTAGAACCAAAAGGCCATGTTGGTATGCATCCAAATAATCATCTAAAAAATCTCCATTTTCATAGGGATCATGGTGTAAAATTAATTTACTTCCTTGAGCCCGTATGTCAATTTCACATCCATATTTCGTTGGAATCTCAACAAGATTTTGAATCTTATTAACCCGATGAATGACTATTTCCATACTCATCTTTTCCCTTGTTTAATGTCGTTCCTAAGTTGGAATATATAGGCAAAAGTTCTCTTGATCAATTTATACTTCCCCTTTAGATTTCCGCCCCCTTTAGCCTCCCCAAATTCACGCTTTGCAAAAAACACAGGAAACGATAGGACCTTCATTCCCAATCGATTTGCGATAAATAAGACATATAAATCTAAAGAAAAATCCAGCGGCGCAACATCCAAATGTTTCATAAAACTTCGATGAAACATTTTAGGTTGGGCATTAACATCCCATAGTTTTGACCCCAATAAAAAAGATGAAATCACCGACATCGACGCCGTAAAAAATACATCAAACAAGCCTCTTCCATTCCTTTCTCCCTTAACCAAGGTTTGACCCGTTAATATATTAGCGCCAAACTGATCAAATGCAATAATTACATCCTTAGGATCTGTTTGTAAATCGGCATGCGTCCAAGCTAAAACTTCGCCTTGGGCCAAGGATAATCCTTCTAAAATTCCAAACCCATATCCTTGATTTATAGGAACATGCATTAGCTTAGCAAAAGAATTTTCTGGTTGGGCCAATAATGTCTTGAAAATCTCTTGCGTGCTATCTGAAGATCCATTATCTACAAAAATAAATTCTATATCTTCGCGCGCTCCGCATGCTTCTCTACACACCTGAACCAAATTAGGCAAAGAGCCCGACTCATTATAACATGGAATTACGATGGATAATTTTTTCATCTTGGGTTATATTCGTCTTTTAAAATATTCCAACCAATATTGATATGTGATATAGTCCTGCGGGGTGCCCCAACAAATATATTGGTCCACTTCGTGGGCTTGCATGTTAAGACCTGCCCTAATAGCAAAGTCCGCCGCAACATCTACATAAAATTCATTATTAATCCGCTCATTTGCATGCACCATCGCCTCCACAGCTTCGAAAAAATATTTAGCTTTTTTAAAAGTAAATGCCCCTATAATTGCATGGTCATTCATCGGGGTTTCACTTAATGGAATTTTACAAGATACGCGCTTAGCCTGAATTGAATCTTTACAAGTTTCTACCCAGCCATACATTTTAGGGTTTTGAAGTACTGCTGGATTATTTCTAAAAGTCCAAATCCACCCATCCACCTCATCATTCATGAATAAACTTTCAATTTCAGATTCCTGAAAAGTCATGTCATTGTCTGAAGCGCCAATCGTTAAAATCGCATCATCGGGGATAAATTCACGTGCCGCCAAACAAGTAATCGCTTGGCCTTCCGTCAAATGGTCTAAGGTAACAATAATGGCGTTTGGAATATATTCTTTAATTTTTTCTACCATTGGATATTTTTCCAAATGGCTCTTTCGGCAAACAAAAATATACCGATCCGCCTTGGGCAATGCTTGACATGCACGAAT
>Ga0209499_1000154_pt1 | contig 50950 bp, 59 predicted proteins | sample C_130208_EF_Meta_FD_187306 | JGI IMG/M metagenome (GOLD analysis project Ga0209499, IMG submission 187306) | Freshwater microbial communities from Lake Croche, Canada to study carbon cycling - C_130208_EF_MetaG (SPAdes) (version 2) | ecosystem: Environmental > Aquatic > Freshwater > Lake...
TCGTATTTGCTATGGAGAAAAGGAAGTCCCACCCTAGTATTTGCGTCGAGGCGCAGGGCATCGTGGTCCACTGCTCATAGCGATTTTGGATATCTGTATACGTGGGGTCGGGTTCAACTGATATGCTCTGCTTTCGGAGTTTATTGTTCACTTCATTATGAATATGATAGAGCCATTTTCCCATTTTATCGTACTCGTTTGGAATGGGTCTATCCTCATAATATTCAGATAGCGATTTACGGCAGAATTTACAGGGTAGAACATAGGGCACCAGCTCAAATACTGTTCTAATATGTTTAAACGAACGCCCTCCTAGAGGGGCTTCTAGTGTTAAATGGAGCAACCTCCATCCACTTGGACCCCAAAAACGAGTATCCATCCCTATAGTTTGTATAGAATTTATTAATCGTAACTCGATAAAGTCCACGCCGCAGGTCCTGTCGATGTGACATGAAATGCGTCGCCGTCACTCTTTAAGGTTATAGACTGTGTATTATTAAATTGAAATATACTAGCCGAACCATCGTAGTAAGGTGCTGATACAATATCAGTATCATCGGAACTTGGCGGGAAAAAGTCAATCCAAGATTTCTCCTTATTGCTCATGTTCTTGCCATTCGTAAATAAGAGCGTAAACTCAAGACCAGGATTATATTTCGCTATCTTCTCATCTACAACCATATGGATCTTAAACGTATGTTGATTAGTTAAAGCAGGACCACCGGGATAATAGGTAATGTTATTACTGGTACTTGAAGGTGTCAGTGTTGCCATATCTACCGTAAAAATAGAGCAGTGACGCGGGTCAACTGATACAAAATAGTTATTACCATTACGTACTGGTACTAACGCAGTAACATTCGTATTTCGCTGGGCAGGGCTACCGACCGGTAGAAGACATTGTTATACTGTTGTGTTAGAGTATAAAGTAAGAGTCTTTGTTACCTATAATGGCAGTCTGCTACTGCCTGATTCGTAGTGACTCGGGAGCAACTTATATTGGCGCTACGATGGATATGGAACATCGGTTGCGTCAACATAACGGCGAACTGGCTGGCGGGGCGCATTACACTTCCGCTGCGTTGCCCAGTGGTAAGTCCTGGTCTTTGGCGTGTACAGTTGGACCCTTCCCAACCTGGCAGGCGGCTCTACAGTTTGAGTGGAAGTGGAAGAACGTTTCGCGGAAACGTCCTGAAAATCCGCTGGGGCGCAGGATAAGAGCCGCCATTATGATACTGAATATGGATAGACCGACTTCAAAGGCTGAACTTTTTGAAACGTACGCACCCCTGACTATCTATATCTTTAAGAAGACGGTCGAGACCGACTGGCTCTTAACCGAGCCGATGCGTTTTGCTGTTGTGGAATCGGTAGTGTAGTTTGTGACTCCGAATATCGTATACAGTCGTATTGTATATTCTTTTGTATTAGTTTTAACGACTTTTTATTTAACATGTCTAACAGATACCCTTCAGACGTAATGCTTGTTTGCTCCGAATATTCTTTTAATGAATCAAAGAGTGTTCCGTAGTACAAAATAGTATTTACTGTACCGATACATAGCCTATCATTACAACCAGAATAGCTGTCTCTCTCTGGTATTAGTATAACACCATCACGTAGCTCATCAAACCATTTAATATCTACTTTCGTTTTCAGCATCATATCTGGTCTTATAATAATTGCATAGTCGTACGCATCTTTATTTTTCTCAAAAAGTTTCGTTATTTGTTTTTTTGAATAGAGAGCTAGACACATATTTCGTATTAAATACTTTGTCATCTCTGGTGTCTTGTGTCGCCAATTGCCTAATTTTGTATAATACTCTTCAAAGTTCATATTTTGTACGATATCTTGTTGATTGTCATAAATGTAATACGTAGGTTTTAGTAGCGCCTCTACATCCTCGTTAATGTAGTTTTGTGTGTGTTCTTGAGCCCACATATTATTGTATTCACCTTGTATCTTATATGTGTGTATGTACGTATCATATTCGTATGAGTTATCGCGCAAGACATTAAACAGATTTGTCTGCAGCGATTGTATTGTTCTGTGTAAAGAGCGTGTTAGTCCGAAAAATAGAACGGCTACTTTCTTTTTCTTTATCCTTTCCATACTTACTATGTAATGAAAGAATAAATGGTCATATGATTATAAACCAAACGCAGTCGTGGACGCCAACATCGGTCTGACGGTGCTCTGCGGCTCGTATGCCGCCTTACACTGAACACGCGGCTCGGGGCAGGGCTGTACCTGGACCGGTGGGCAGGCGGGGCACGGCTTGGGGTCAGGGCAGTTCGGCGTGGGGCAACGGGGGCGCGGGCACGGTGGGCACTCACCAATCTTGCACGGCTTAGAGCACGTGCTGATACAGGGGGCGCACTTGGGCACCGACGATTTGAGCACATACTTTGACATGTCTGGCTGCGCGGGGCACTCCGTCTTCAACATGTAACGGCTCATGTCGGGCATCGGTGGGCACGGCGGCACCGTCGATTTTAATACATACTTGGTTGGATCGGGCACAGGGCACGGTCTTGTCTCAGGGCATACCGCCGGGAGTCTTGATAATGCTGCTTTATTCATGCTGTCCGGACCGGTAACCTGGTCAACACTCGGCACAGATTTTGGGCAGCCACACGATGGCGCGCATTTCTGGCACATCGGGCACTGTTGTGCCGGTGCGCATCCGGATGGTTTTGCGACCTCGCATTTACAATTCGTCTTTGTGTGTCCGCAGACATTGCATTGTCCGCCCATAGCGAAACCTTCAACTTTGTTAGTTTTGCGTCCGAGAAGGTAGCCTCCTAGAAGAGCCAGAACGGCTACGAGTACGAACGCGGATAGCGTATATGAGAAGGCACTTGTCTTCATCCCTATTGACTGAGAAGGTTTATTTCGTCAAGTGAATGACCGGCGTCTGCATCTGTGCAATATCCTCTTTCGGGCAACCAAACATTTCAGGGTACCAGCCGCCCCACGTGTTTGAGAGCCGATTGCACACCATCTTGTAATTCCCTCGCCAAGAGTATTCGGGGCTCACATCCGTTTCTGGGTTACCCACACAACCAAACTCCTTGGGGTCTCCTAATCCGGAATCGCGAATCTGCGAGCAGAGAAATATGGCTCTGCTCTTGTAATCGGCGGTGCCCACTTTACTATAATCGAAACTTGCTAATGAGGCGCGATTCGCAATTGATTCTGTTGTAGGTTCGTAGCCCGGGCGAATGCGCCAATCACTGGAACTCGTTTGTGGCAGATTCTGAAGTAATTCTTGCTTGACCGGAACTTGCGTATTGATAGTCGGACCATCGCCCAGAGGCGCAGCCTGTTGGTCAAATGGCTCATATGGCGTCAGACTGTGTTTGCGGGACATAGCATCTTGTCTGTGAGCTGACGCCTGATTTCTTAGCCCATCCAGTTCAATGAGAAGCGCTTTTTGTGCCTCACCCTTAACTTTACCAGACTCTATCTGATTTGTGATATGAGTCATACGGTCCAGTGCTGTGCGATGTAATGTTGTGTTAGGGTCGTATCCGACGTGAACATCCCATGATAAATCTTGTACAGCTCTGCGGAATTGGCTTAATGCTCCAATATACGCGGCACTCGTTGGTGGTTGTAATGGGAAACCTCCAGCCGCCTGCTTTTTAGCAAGTGCTGTCGCCTTCTTAGCCGCTGCCGCCTTCTGCGCCTTCTTTAACATAGGCAACGGTGTCACCTTAGAAGTCGATGTCTTGACTTCCGCCAAGAACTTGTTGAGTTGCTTTTTGTTGAACGGTAGCTGGCTTATCTTCAGCTCACCGCGGCGTATTTTACCTACTAAATCTTGTAAATCGATGGATACCATGTCCAGCGTCGAGGCACGCTTCTTGAGATCCGTCGATGATGAACGTAAGGAGTCTATGCGCTTCTTCTCGGCTTTCGCTCGTACAATCGCGTCTTCAAGATCAGCCAACGATATTTCCATCTTTGCTTCCGCCTGCGTCGCCTTCTTTGCCGCTACTGCTGACGTGGGGAGAACGCCTTGACGCAAACCAATAATAACCTTTTCGTATTTCGCTCTCTCTCCGCTGATGAACACTTGAGAATCAACAATATTACCTGTATCAATCTGAGCCTGTATCTTAACATTATATGAAATAGCATTCGCGTGCAAATACTGTAGTTCAGTATTAGCAGCAGCCTTCACGATATTCTTTTCATATAACTGATTGAATGTCTTTAGTGTGTCGCGGAAGGCGATTAAATCTTTTAGATTCGCTAACCCTTCTTTTGAATTCGCAACTGTCGACCCTGGCATTGTGTTTGGTGTAGAACCTGTACCGGCTGCTTGTGGTAGGGTAGCACCCATATTCATAGCGGGGTCTGTGTTCGGCAACATACTACTTGTGCTAACGAGAGACCAATTCGTCGGATCCAAAACGGCAGTCCCCACCCTTTTTAAGGCAGTTGTATACGCAAGTGTGCCGGGCACCTGGTTTTTCAGAGGATCTACACCACCGGGTAGCGTGAATTTATAAACACTCGGAGCCGAGCTTTTGGACCCCTTAATCGCAGCTAGCGCCGCATAAAAGGCACTAGAACCTATAGCACAATTTGCTAACGGACCCGTTTGAATTTTTGCCGACGAATCAAAGACAGCGTCGCTGTTCGTACCACATCGACCTACAACAAATCCTTCATGCGTCTGCCGTTGATTACGTGTGTATAAGGTATAAACGAAAAATCCAATCAAGAGCACTCCAAGTAGTATCAGGGTCAATTGCAACGGTTGGACCATCCCTCCTGTGCTTACTTGAGATTACATCCGTAACAAGGTATGCTGTCCTTTCTGATGTAGTCACTTAGATCGGGAACCGGCGGACATTTACGTGGAAGATATACCTTCTTTATTTTTGTGATAACTCTTGGTGCCGCTTGATACGGCTTTCTGTTGTCGTTTGCGTTGACGTCGCGCGCTGACGGTTTTACGATTTGCTCACCCTGTACATCCGATATTGTCCGCTCATTTAAAAGCGGTTCGGGAGCCGGTTTATTTACTGGAAGAGCAGTTACGGGGGCTCTAACGGGTGACGTAGTAGGACGGTCTGTCTGTAGGTCCGGGGTGGTAAAAGCGCCAAGTATTGATTGAAGTGAAGCCGGATCTAAACCACCCATAGCAGTCGACGCCTTTGTCGATAGTTGACTTTCATCGACAACTGCAAAATGTTCTTTCGTCACACTTTTGAGCGCTTGTGACGCATAAAGTAACAATCCGATGATACCGAATACTATAATTAAAGTTGCACCGGGATTCATGGTCTCCTGATGACTATGAGCGTTTTTATTATCAAAATTGAAGGTGTATTTTATGGATAATGATAAGTAAAAGATGGATTTTCTAAATACGACCGCACTATATGATATGCCTGATGTGTATGATATGGTTTCTGGGTATACGCAGTTTACATACTACGGCGCTCTTCTCCTTCTAATCCTTGTTTCAACTGCTTGTGCCCGTCGTTCGGTCAAGCAGCCCAGTCTTGACGAGATTGCTACTCGTAATTCAAAACTAGCGCTTATGCTCATGATGGTTCTTCTTGAGTCACCTGAGAAGAACCAGAAGTATATTAGGCTAGCAAAGAATATCGGCTGCGACCATTTGGTTCGCACCGAGGAAAGTGAGTAAAATTGATTAGTTTAGCCCTATATCTTTTTTAACAAGAATGTCATACGATTTACGTTATCTACAAGACGATGCCGTTGAAGTCGGCATTGATGAAGCCGGTCGTGGGGCGCTTTTCGGACGAATGTATGTGGGTGCCGTTGTGCTGCCGAGTGAACTAGACTGCTTCTTCGATAACGGCGCAGCTCTTAATGAAATCAAGGATTCGAAGAAACTAACTGAGCGGAAGCGCGATATCTTGTACGATTACGTCAAAGAGTGTGCTGTAGATTGTGCTACTGCGTGGTGTTCGAATACACAGATTGATGAAGAGAACGTCCTACAGGCGGACCTGAATACAATGCACAGAGCGCTTGAAAATCTCGTTGTGCCTGTGCAGCGCGTGCTTGTGGATGGCGATTGTTGGAAGCCGTGGACCGCCAATCCCGAGGCAGACGTATATAAGATTGTCGACGGCGATTCAAAGTTTCTTGCTATCGCTGCTGCCTCTATTTTGGCGAAGGTTGAGCGCGACCGATGGGTCTGCTCTGAGTGTGATACGCATCCTGATTGGCACGAAAAGTACGGGCTGCGCAGCAATAAGGGGTATGGGGCGGCGGTCCATATGGCGGGTCTAAAAGAGCACGGACCCACGCCCCTTCATCGAATGTCTTTCGCACCGTGCGCGGGCGGTGCGAAGAAGAAGCCTTCGGGAACGAAATGGATTGGGCTTGATTGATTATTATACAAATAATATCTGTATAATAAAAATATAGTGTATTTTTTAGCGCCGTCTACGTGTCATTCTACGGCGGCGACCTCCGCTCAGGAAATTGTAGTTTGATTTTGTCGCATTTAATACATGGTTCGCTGCGGTATTAACAGCCTTCACCTGTGCCGCACCATTGTTGGCGACGACCTTTACAGGGGGGACAACGTTACGATTGAGCACAGTATTTGCTGCTTTGCTTGCGTTATTCAATAACGGTGTCGTGGCGTTGAGAGCATTATTAGCGAGTTTCATGTTTGTAACGGTTGCGTTCTTTTTCGCGGCAGTTGCGAGACTGTTTGCAGCCTTGACGCCATTATCAAGTGCCAAAGCGGCGTTTGTTACTGTTTGGCGGAATCCACCAATCATTTTAGCGATGGTACGGATCACCTTACGTGTGCGCGACAGGGTTGCCGAGCGCGAACCGCCCACTTGTACACCCAGACCTAGAGCCGGATGACTGGGATCGAATCGTGGTCTTGGTGACGGAGCAAGATTTACGTTAACTAGGTTGCCATTCGCTTGACCGGCTCTCGGGCTAGCAACAGGAGACGGGGATAAACCTCCTAAACTGTTCGGGGTAGCAGATCCGGGTGTTAATCTTAAATTAGCAGGGATAAGTTGGTTATTTGCGTTTGCTGCAGCAGGAGCCCGTATCGCGAGACCAGCACGACCAGCGTTGGCAGCGTTGCCTTGGTGACCGGCGTTGCCAGCGTGACCGGCGTTGCCAGCGTGACCGGCGTTGCCAGCGTGACCGGCGTTGCCAGCGTGACCGGCGTTGCCAGCGTGACCGGCATTGGCAGCGTGACCGGCATTGGCAGCGTGACCGGCGTTGGCGGCGTTGCCTTGGTGACCAGCATTGGCAGCGTGACCGGCGTTGGCAGCGTTGCCTTGGTGACCAGCGTTGCCAGCGTTGCCTTGGTGACCGGCGTTGGCAGCGTGACCGGCGTTGGCAGCGTTACCTAGTGCCGCCGGGTCATTGACGTGCTCTGCTTCACCTCTTTGTGCCGCTGCCGCCGCTGCGGCAGCGGCGAACGGATGTGGGTCGCCATGTAGTACATTTACCGCTGCATTAGCTATCCCTAACTCATTCTTGGTAAGCGCTTCATGTGCAGCTGTTAGTTTGCCAGCAACAGTGTTGAGTCCTCTCGATATTTCATTTGCAGACTTGACCGCGTTTGCTAAGACCTTTCCTGAATTAACAATGGCTGCGGGAGGGACTGTTGCATTTACGCGGGCTGGTGCCACATTGATTGCATTATGGTTTGGATTAGCAGCCATGTAACCTCTTTACATGGTGTTATGGAAAAAATAAACTATCTTCGGGAGACTTTAATTATTATACAAATAAGATGTGTACAATAAAAATATTGTTTCTACATTCAGAACATGCTGAAGAAGCCGCCCTTCTTGCCCTTCTTGCCGTTCTTGCGCGAGCGGCGGCTGCGGCGTCCACCGTTCATGCCGCTGTTGTTGTTGTTGTTGTTGTTGTTGTTGTTGTTGTTGTAGTTCATGTAATTCATGTTGTTGCTGTTCGCCGCGTTGCTGACCATGTTCGCCGCGTTCTTGACAGCGTTGACCTGGTTGGCGCCGTTGTTCGCGTTTACGTTGACACGGGGGACAACGTTGGCGTTGAGCGCGCTGTTCGCGGCCATGCCGGCGTTGTTGACCATCGGGGCAGCGTTCTTGAGCGCGGCATTGGCGGCGTTCGCGTTCGCCATCGTGGCGTTGTTCTTGACCGTGTTCGCCATCTTGTTCGCCGCCTTGACACCGTTGTTGACCGCCGCCGCGGCGTTGTTCACCGTGGCGCGGAGACCGCCGATCATGCGGACAGCGTCGCGGACCGCCTTGCGCGTGCCGCCGACGATGAACGAACGGGGCATGCGCGTGAGGAACGCGGCGCGGGCACCACCGACCATCGGCGCAACCGCGTTCGCGACCGCGGGGGCGTTCGTCTGGACAACGTTCGCCGTCGTCTCGGCGATCGCGCCCTCATTCTTGCGCAGGGCGTTCGCAGCCTCCGTGAGCTGCTTGGAGACGGAGTTGAGCGCCTCCGCGACGGACTTGGCGGACTTGACGGCGTTCGCCAAAGACTTGCCCGTGGCGTTGATAGCGGCGGGTGAGACCGTCGCGTTTACTGTGACTGGAGCAGCGGGGGCAGAACCGAAGAGGGCGTCCATAATGCCTTTATATCTTTAACTGCGAAAAAATTGAGCGGTCGGGTCTTAAAACAAAATATCAATATGAAACTGCTGTTCCTTGACACCGAAACAAACGGACTACCCGCGAACCGCTATGCATCCTACACGGATACGAACATCTGGCCCCATGTCATCCAGCTATCGTGGCAACTTGTTGACACAGATACTTGGGTTGTGCTAGCAGAGCAGGATGCATTTATTAAACCGCGCGCTTCGTGGAATAAAGATGCCGAACGCGTCCATCAAATTCCGGAGAGTGTTGCGCTCAAGTTCGGGAAGGAGCCTGAAGCTGTGCTCGCGGACCTTCACCGGGATATACAGCTGTGCGATGGAATAGTAGCCCACAATTTGTCATTTGACAAAAATGCTATCCTGTGCGAGGTACAGCGTCTGAGGGAAGCCGGGAACAAAATGAGCGCCGCCGAATTCTGGAATTCAAAGAAGACTCAAATTTGCACTATGGTTCTCACAAAGAGATATTGTGAAATTCGGTTTCCTAACTCAGAAGACTACAAGTTTCCGAAGTTGGGTGAGCTATATTATAAACTTTTCGGAGTAGAATACGATATCAGCGGGGCTAGTCTTCATAACGCGAAATATGATGTATCGTGTCTAGTAACTTGTTTCAGACAACTCGTCAAAATGTCCGAGTTCGTTAATCTGCTTAATAATTGATTCGCACAGGGCTCCGTCGTTAGCCTCGGCATATTCCTTATCACGGTCAGTAAAATGTCCCTCACCCGCCTGAATTCTACAGTATACATTTTTCCATCCATTTTGCTGAAGTCGCTTCGCAAAACGCAAGGGCATACTTGCCGGTACTTCTGAATCATTTGTGCCTCCAGTAAGTATAACAACCGGTGCCACTATGGGATTCGCAGGTACATTTTCATAGGGGCTAACCTTTGCGAGCGCAATAAAATCAGTAACATTATTGGAGTTCTTAACCAGACCAAATTCTTCTGACTCCTGTACTGCTTGACGCGCTTTAGGGTTGGTCGTAGTTCGTAATACATCTGTGTACGGCTTTGCCGCGTAGACAATTGTGACCTTTTCCATAAGGTCGTACATAGCTGCTGTTACAAGAAATCCACCAGCAGAGCGACCGTATATAATTGTGTTTTTCTCATAAAAATTATATCTACTCTGAAGTAAATTTACGCCTACAACAAAATCGCGTATACCATAGTGGCGCTTCTGCGCTGTGCGCGATGAGTCCCACCAGTAATCTCCATTTTCACCACCACCGCGAACACAGACATTTGCTATTATAAATCCGCGCAGTAACCAAGGAATCCAGATGCGCTGCTGATGTTTACGCATAGACATTCCGTAGGATCCGTAACCGCATATAACGATTCCCTTAGGTTTCTCTTTCGGAATTACTGCGAACCACGGCAGCGGGTTTACACCTGATTCAAGACCGAATTGTGGTCCTGGTAGCTGTTTGGAGAGAATCGGTACAAAAAATTTGTTTAAATTAATAACTCGGTCAGGTCCATTTGGAACGCCCATTATAATATCCTCACTATATTCACTAAATTTCAGTTCGCATACTTGGGATGGTATTATTGGGACCCAGCGGCGGTAGTATGAATAGAGACTCTGTGTAGCATCTTTGGTAAATATAAAGATACGTGTCTCACCGCGCGAGTATGCATCAACAAGAAAATTTCCGTCAGGATACTGAATTTTATCGCGTCCGTTTGAGAAAAACGAGTTGAAAGCAATACATTTACGATTTATAGGTATTTTGCGCCCGAATCCTTTCACTAACCAGCGAATGCTATCATCTTCTATAATACCCACATCTTGATTGAGAGCCGAACGACGTAATACAAAGATATCCTCTTGACCCTTTGGTTTAAGAGTCGTCAGAATATATTTTTGCTCTCGTTCTTCATAAATAAGCTCTCTATTGCCTGCCTCATCTAAACGATATATCTTGTTGAACCAAAATATATCTTCGGCGTTCGTATAATATACACAATTATTAGCGTATGCTGCGCTGTCCCCCACATTTTCAATCGTCGTTAGTTTTTTCATAATATGCGAATAAAGGGTAAATGTAAGCATTTCTTGCCCGCGTGACAGGTCTTGTATACACCAAAATTTCTGTTCAAAGATGCCGTACGCGATAACACCACCGAAATTATATTTTTTACCATCCATAACCTCTATACATACCACCGGTATGTAACGATTTTGTTGAGATACTGTAATAGTGTGTCCAGCCCATCTAAATGAATAGTACGGCGGATATGTATGTGGAAGCCCCTTATATAAAATAGTCCATATCTTTTTGAGTTGTTTGCTAACGGGTGCAGAATTATAAATACCGTTCTGCTCAGCCGCACCCCTTCTGAATTCGGCTGTATGCATGTCATCGAGTGACGCCAATTCGTCCTTCCAGGATATAAATCCTAAATCGCGAACCAACGACTTCATCCACCTAAACGAACCATAGAAAAGAAACTAAAATGGCTCCGCTCTCTGTCATTATTTTTAGTAGAGGCGCCGGAAATCAACAATACGGACTGGGTCTGGACGCAAAATTGCTAGAGCTGACTTTCCGTGAAATGGCGAGTTTGGGTAAGGCTCAATTTACGCTAGCTCATAAAGACCCTTATACATATATGGGTGGTGAGGTTGTTGACGTACATATCTATCTGGAAGTACCTTGCCGCGCCGCATTCCCGTGGGCGAAAGTTAATGTAGTTATGCCCAACCCTGAATGGTGGCTTGCTTCTGAATGGAATTGGATTTCAAAGGAGCCATCGGCGTTCTTCTTTTACAGGTCAAAACGGGCGCGCGAACTGTTTTCACTCCCTGGGGCTTTGATTGGTTGGCGCTGTCCAACTGCTGCTTTGGCACCCGTGCGTAAATCACAGGTTCTCTATGTGGTTGGCGGTTCAATCAACAAAATTGCCGCAATGAATACTGTCGTTAATGCATGGAAGCCCGAATATCCTCCACTTATTGTGGTTGCGTCTGTTGCCGGCTCTTCTAAGGAAAATGTACAATGGATAACCGGTTATTTATCGAGAGAAGAGCGACTCCGCTTACAGGAAGAATCCCAATATCATTGCGTGGCATCTGTTGCTGAAGGATTTGGTTATACAATGGCAGAGGCGATTAGCGGAGGCGCGCAACCTCTGTGGACCGCGCTGCCTGTGTTTACGGAGCTCTGGTCGGATGTGTTAGGTAGCGTTGGGCGCATTGAGACGTCGAACGGGCAGCCAAATCAGATGATGGAGGGTCCGCACGTATTTACCGAAGAGGCTGTGCAAGGCGCCGTAGAATCATTACTAGCAAATCCTATTCCGGCGACGCGCCTACGCATGGCATCCTTAGCAATGACTAAAAAATTTAGAACCGACTTTGCTAGCACGTGGCAGCACGTTGAAAAATTAGTAAAGAAGGCTGCGCCACTCTATGTTCCCGTAGACGTCTCTCCAGAATTGCCTGCACTCGGCGTAATTACACTTGTTCATAATCGCCCAGAATGGTTTTGGCATGCCGTTCGTAATATTGAAACAAGCACATATCCGCGCGACAAGCTTTATTGGATAATTGTCGACGACGGCGAACGACGCGTAGACTCCGAGATTGAGAAGGTTAAGAAGGCGCTACCTGATATTAATGTTGAATACGTATCGCTACCCGCAAAGACCTCGATTGGTGAGAAACGTAATAAGGGATGCCGTGCCGCAATAGGTTTATGGCATCAGATTTCGGCGTTTGCATTCATGGACGATGACGACCATTATCCGCCTGAATCACTTACAAAGCGTGTATCGTGGCTTTTAGCATCGAAGAAGGGCTCGGTTGCGTGCGCGACGTTACCCATGTATGACCTTCGGCACTATATTTCGGCGATGAACGTTCCACCTCTTGACCTCGACCCCTCAAAGCGTGTAAGTGAGGCGACACTCTGTTTTAGTCGCCAGTTCTGGGTCGAACGCGCATTTCCAAATGTAGACGTCGCTGAGGGGGAGCAATTTCTTCGCGAACGCGACTGGACTGAGATGCCACCCAAAGATATAATTGTGAGTTTCATACATGGTAAGAACTCCACAAGCCGTCGCGTACCTGAATCACAGGAGGCGAACGGTTGCCACTACGGATTTAGCGACGAATATTTTACAATGATTCACCGGATCTCTTCGTGCGTCTAGTCTTAGCGCGACCTGGTACCCGTTCACGTCTAGTGCCTCTGTACTGGATAAATTTTACACTTGGCTCTATATTTGTCGGCATTTCGATAGGCGTTTCGCTATAATCCTGTATTGTAAATCCAAATTCGTCTTTTGAATTTGGATTCGCGCCGAATTGTATAAGTAATTTAACAACAGAGGGAACTTGATTTATAAAAATATATGGTACGCCATCATGTGTAATTCCATTAGGGTCGTGTCCTTCTTGCAATAACTGTGTTATGGTATCTATATCTTTGTCTTTTACAGCCTGCTCCATACCTTATTTATGAGATTGTATTTCATAAATACGATATAACGCGATTCTTTATACTTGAGAACCAATAGCAGATGATAGGGCGGCTTCGGGGTCAAATGTTCGTGGTTCAATTTGTGGTGTCGTTAATTGTACAAGATTGTCAGAAAGCGTCTTGCCTTGGAACTGCGCGCACTGTTGTTCAAAGTCTGGAGAGCCGACAGCGGGTACAAGAGCCAAATCAAAAAATAGGGCATAGGGTGGAACATTACGTAAATCATTCATCAGCGCAGAAATTTTGGGGTCACAGAAAATTGCTGGTTGACGGACCGCCTCACGCAAAGCATATAGATTGTTAATATCGGGTATAGCATCACCAGGGATGCGTGGCATTGTTATTTTTGCAAGAGCTGACGCTGGCGTCTTACCAATAGCCTCCTCCGCTGTCGCAAGTTGCTCATTTATACCTTCTAATGTAACAGCCACGCTATCGAATAATGCTCGCAATGGTTCTTTTACGAATTTAGGGGATAGCACTGTAAAGAGCCAAATACCGAAGCCAGTAACAAAACTCTTTGACGATTTAAATAAGAGTGCACGAAGCTCTGTCCGAATATCAGGCGATGTCAACATAATCGCATCGCGTACAATTTTTAAAAATATACCAACAAACATAGGAGTTGTACCTATAAAACCGAATGAGGTGAAGATAGCATGATAGAGATTACCACGACCTAAGTCTAATAAAACCATAATAAGCGTCACAATCGAACGTGTAAGTACACCTATGCCCAACGGGTCTATCAAATATACTATGGAAATTGTAACACGAATCACTTCGAGAATAGCATTTATTACGGGAAGAATAGCCTTCGCGGGCACCGAGATTGGTATTGGTACCGGTGTGGGAATCACTATTGTAGGGTCTGGCATCGTTGATTCTAGCGCGACGAGTCCAATTGTGCCGGACGCCTCTGTTAACTTTGAATCAACCGAATCAAACAATTCGGTGCTATAATCGAATAAATAGTCAGGTGAAATGAGTTTTGGATCTAACGCCTTTACGCCGACCTCCAGCGCCTGTCCAAATTCCGCTGATTTGGCTTTCAACTCAGAAAAAGACGGCACCCTGCCGCCCTTTTGCGCTGGGCGTAAATCCTTAAATAATTCTTCGTTGTTCGCAATACTGGTTTTCCAAAGACCTTCCAATGATTCTGCTTCGCTTTCACTAAATAAAGGGACTGTTGTGTACGGATATGTGATTTTAACGAATTGTGGTTTGTCTGGATTTACGGAGTACCGATTATTCATTTCGGAACACGCCCATATCATTATATAGATATGCATAGGCATCTCCTCAATATGTGATTCCAATTCTTTGAGAAGCTTTTTTGCCTCCATCTTGGACATCCCTACAGTATAGTTTTATTCTTTGATGGTATTTAAACTCACTTGATGTCTATGAAATATATGGATTTAGGAGGGCTCTCCACCGGATACGGTAATTTTTTTGGTGCCGCCAATTTTACAGATGCCGACGCTGGTGCTAACAACGGGGGGTTATTTACAGCCAATTTAGAATCAATTATTGCCGAAAACGTTGTGACTAATTTATACGAGTCAATTATCAATCTTGTTAACGACGAGAATGAGAGTGAGGCGTACAAGGTTCTTAAGCTGCGCAAAGAATTCTTGGCATTTGCTGCTTCAGCGCACTTCAAAAGCCTTAGCGAACTTGTAAAACCCATAGACACCAATGATAATACGGTTACTATGCTAGGATTTTTACGGAACCTCAGTCGCCCCGATTTCAACCCCTCTGCAAAGGAGCACTTTCGGGACCTTGCTATAGACCTTAGCGGTAACGTAAGTGATATATCGGGTAGCAAATACGATTTTAGTGGTGCAGAGGCACATCTAAACTTGGCGAATGCACGGTATCTCGAAATTTTACCACAATTGTTTGAGGTTGATGCCGCGCTGCGCAATGCGCTGAACAATTTCAAAATTGTGGAGAGCCGTGTAGACCAATTTTGCAATTTAGAGGCAAATACCGCTAGCAGTGAACTTTATAAGTCATTTGCCACGTATCTGATGGTCTTTTTCAAAGACTTAAACTTGGTTGATAAATTTAACAATTTTGTGCGTCTGCACAGAGAATTTACGGCGCTGCGCACGCTCCTCAATTTGCGCAGCGCCTGTACAGATGAGTATCAATTACCCCAGTGCTCAATCTGTATAAGCAATCCTATTACACACACACTTATCCCCTGTGGGCATACCTTCTGTAATTCGTGTGTCTTCAAGCAGCAGACCAATTGCTATATATGTAGGACGCGTATGGCATCACGCATGAAGCTGTTCTTTTCATAGATTTTACTGAAAAAAATGAGACGCGCTTAAAGATTTCATGATTTTTATAAATAATGGCGGCTAATCAGGACACACCGGACATCAAGGAGCTACCCCAGTTTCTGAAGCAGTGGATTGCTATTGAGGAGGAGATATCCGCAGTAAATACGACGTTGCGTGAGAAGCGGAAGAAGTCCAAGGCTCTCAAGGACACCATCTTACGTATCATGCAGGGCAACAAGGTTCAGCAAATCAATACGAACAAGGGCGCGGTTGTGGACCGTAAGCGTAAGCTGAAGGAGGCGATTTCAGCCAAGTTCATGAAGACGTGTATGAAGGAGTACTTTCAGGGTGACGAAGATAAGACAAACAAGATCTTTGAGTTTGTTGAGGGAAAGCGCAAGGAAGAGGAGAAGCACGACCTCAAGCTACAGAAAGACGGTGAGGCGCCGCCTGCCGAGAAGAAATAATTGCGTTTAATTAGAAATGTACGGAGGCGCTATTTCATCTGCGATTGACCACGCCGTTACCCCATTTTTTACCACAGAGTCATTTGATAAGGATGTTGTCCCGGAAAAGAGCTCGGCTAAACTCGCCCTGGTCTCATTCCTTACGCTTATCGTAGTGTTGCTACTGCTCTTACTCGTCGGCAAGTATCTGTGGAACACTGTGTTGGTCTCTCTGATGCCGTTTATCAAGCCCGCCAAGTCAATCTGGCAGATCCTTGGACTCTCTATTTTGCTTGGACTATTAAGTCCTGGGTGCTCTGCTGTAGCGTAGACTATGTGACGCAATTTATTGTATTCTATTTTACTAAAGTAGGATACTATGATTTTTGCTCCATCTATCGGCGCGCATATTTTGAATGGACTATTGATGCTTTTAGCACTTATATTGACAGTTATAAACTATTCTAAGTTACAGGCGCTTGATTCATTTCATCTAATTAGCATCGTACTGCTTTTTTCGATTGCCGTCGGTATACACGGACTATCTCACCTGGGTTTAGAGGCTAAATACGGACTGAACCCATTTGATAGACAGGTCTAATATTACGTCTCTCTATTATAACGAAAACGAGCGTGAATAGTCCGGTTCATTTCCGAACGTACAAAAGTGAATCATTATGTTTGTAGCCGCCGCGGTCTTTATATTATTTCAAATCCAAATATACTGTATGATTGGATTTGAAGGCTAGCATAATTAATAGGGTGACAGGGTTGATACACTGAAGGGTACAGAGAATCCTGGATCGCGGGGACCAAACGGTGTGTCCAGAGAACTGTGTTTTGCGAGACAATTCGTCGTCAACGAATTCATCGTATTTTTAGTGACTTCCGCATAATGGTCTAGCGGTGCCTTAGAGTCTATCCCCTTGCGAAGGCACAGATTCTTGATAAGCGTTGTGCCGCGTCTTTCATAGCGGTCCATTATAACCTCCAGGTCGCGGCTACGGGTTCCGTTGTTTAGGCAGCGCCCAACAAAGTTTGTCAGCGGCTCTGTGTCATGGGTTGTATTGAAAGGCAACTTGAGAGTATTGTAACCGTCGACACCATTGTTTGATACATCGGCATCCAGGCACGTTAGTTTGTTCAGAATGAGTTGAAGCTCAACGCGGTCAACCGCGTCTTCAGTAGGCGCATTACGTTGGTCGGGGCAAGGTTTGAATAGACCTAGTAAAACCAGCGCGTCGGCTGACCGCTGAACACAACTGGGTTGATTTGGCGCAACTGCCGGGTTCGCAAAATTCTCAATGCGCCGCTCGGATGGCGGAAAGCGCGGGTACATCTTAAAGTAGATACCTACGGCTACAACGAGCACAATTCCAAATAAAAAAACATATGGAACCATTTCCCTATCTATACTTTACTTCTTTTTTGCGGCGGTACGCCCCTTTGTCTTTGTTACTGCTGCTTGCGGTTCTGCTACTACTTGTGGCTCTTGCACTGGCTCGGGCTCCACCTTTGCGACCAGCGACCATTTAGTCGCGGCGTCCTTGAAATACTGCTTGAGATAGATACAAACTGTCGCTAGAGCCTTTCTTACAGTAGCCTCTTCACCGTCAGCGGAAGCAAGCACCATAACCATTTCCTGACGCAGAGGGTGCGGCACCTTATATGCAGCATACACTAGTTTGGGCTCCTCTGAACCCTCAATGTGGCGTTCAACGATGAATGTCTGTAGCAGATTTCCCAGAGTGTGCTCCTCATTCTGAAAGACGAGCTCGTAGCCGTTTGCCGAGAACCGCGTCTTGGCTACAGAAATGGTTAGATTCGGCGTTAGTTCCACATCTAGCGTAGTATACGGGCTGACAATATCCTCACACGCCTTCAGACCCCGTTCAATAATGGTCGGAACACTGAGAACACCAACACTCTCCACGTGGAAAGTAAAGTCATACGGCTCCTTCTTATCATTTTCAAGATAGCATCGCTGGATTTCGAGCGTCTCAAATTCCCGCTTGAGCTCTTGAACACGCTCAGGAGCCACAGCAGCGGGGTCGGGGACCTTCTTGCTCGTCGCCATCCAAGTTAGAAACAGCGCATTCTGACGGCTCGGATCCTTGTCAAGTGTGTATTCATATGAACACTGTGCTACTGGAGAATAACGCATATTCTGGCGACCCGTCGCCACGGAGGCTTTCGCACGAATTAGCAACTTTTCAGTAGGCGAATCCATATTATACTGCGGTCTCAGTACAGTGATTAGTGCCGTCTGCTTAGTAATCGGATCTGCAGGGAAGAAGTCCTTTGTAGGAAGCGTCTCCTCTTTAGCCTCACCAATAGAACGCTTGATTACTGTGAAGTCTGAAGCCGTAACGCTTACGGGGGTCCTTCCGACGTTCTCAACATTGATTCGAAACTCATATTCGTCGGTCTGGAAATCCGCCGGATTTGTAATAGCAATAGGAATCATACCGATACGATGCATGAGCATTTCATTCACTAGTGGAGTCGTATTAGTTTCAATAAATACATCTGATGCCTCGGGCGGTTCCGTCTTGAATCCCACAGTAGGAATAGCAGCTAGAATCTGCCGGCGCAGAGTATTAGCAACAGTTACGTGAATCGGAGAAACACGAAACGATGCCTGTATCTTACCGGTTTGTGTCAACAGACTCGGTCCCCCTTCAACATAGTCGCTAAATAGAATATCTGACGCCATTTTGTTCTCTCTCTCTGAGGAAAAGATAAATCTCAACTTTATGCCCTTTCCCTGCGAAAAAGCGCCCAACGAAAAATAGCCCGAAGCAACAATGAGTAGTCGCCCGAGACACGTTTGCTTCTATAGCAAGAAATGTCCTTACTCGAAGGCATTCCTTGAAGAACTTGCTAAAACACCCTATACACGCGAGTTTCAGTTTGTATGTGTCGACCCGGCACCAAATCGTCCCAAACTACCCACCTGGCTAAAGGGTGTTCCGACATTATTGATTGATGGAGAATCCGACCCGCTGACCGATGAAAAAGTCTTTAATTGGCTCTCCATGAAACGTATTCAGAGCACAACCCCGGCTTCTAAGCCAACTACATTTACTGAACCACCCCGTCCAGAAGTGTATGCTAGACAAGAACCCCGCTACGCAGCACCTCAAGAGCAGGCAGCACCTGCACCGGCTACAAGAAGTATGCCCGAGCCTGTACAGACAAGAAGTTCTCCGAATCAGGCTGCGCCGCAAGTACAGCAACAAACTGATGGCGGCGAACCTATGGCATATCATTCAGCAGAGATGGCGGGTTCCGGCAAATGGTCCGACGCCTATTCGTACCTCGACGACCAGTTCAGCATTGAGAAGGGTACCGGCACAAATCGGATTGAACGCAATTTTGCTGTACTCGATGACGGACGTCCGGGTTCTGTTCCCGTACAACAGACTAAAGAAAGTGAGAAGGCAAGAGCGCTAAATAGTGCTTATGATGATTTCAAAAAGAACCGCGACGCCGACCTTCCTGGACCCATTGCGAGGCGATAAATTTGACATCGCGTACTACAAATAAAATTGCTTTCAGACAAAATATAAACAATGTCAGCTCTCGCGGCATTCAACAATCAGCTTGTCGCCTTCTTTGAAGAGATATCCGAAACGTATCCCGAGGAGACCGATATCAAGGCGGCATATGAGGCTCTTAAGGTTCTTAAAAAGATGAATCCTAAGCTCATTCATGCTACATTTATGGATACGGTTCACAAAGAATTCAAAGACCCTATCCTACGGCGCGATGAAGAGTATCTCATGAAACGCGCACACGAGATTCTACAGAAAGAATTCTCCGAGATGGCTTTTGCTTTCTGGATCTTCGATAAGCACTGGAAGACAATGACGGAGGGAAATAAGAAACACGTGTGGGATTACTGTAAAGTCCTTATCATTCTTGCTGAGAAGGTTTAGTTGCGTATGAACCTGCTTCCAAATTTCCCGAGCAGGAACAAAGATGAGCTCAACGCAGGCAAATTTCAATCAGGTTTATAATCAATATCTTTCGGAAGTTGGGCTGACTTTTCCTGAGTTAGATAAGGGCTGTGACGCCGCACGAGTCAAGTCACACGTCGATTTTTCGAAGTCTGTTGCTCCAATCCTGCATAACATCGCCTCGCGCGATGATGCTACTTTTACTAAGGAGGGTGTATTAATTGCTCCTGGAGTTAAGTTGACCAAGAAACTGTGGTCCGACTGTGGTAAGTCAACAAAGAAAGCAATCTGGGATTATCTGAGTTCTCTCGTCCTGCTTGCCGCACACGAGCAGAGAAACAGCATCTTATCCGAAGACAGTGATTTTTCTAGCATGTTTGATGTTAGCGGCGCAGATGCTGACCTTAAGAAGATGTTCAAGGACCTCGGTGACCAGTTTTCAAAGCAGTCTTTTAGTGGATTCTTTGACGGTATCAAGGAGGCTGCTGAAAATTTCAAGGAAAAATTCGGCGGCGCAATGGGTATAAGCGGTGAAATGCCGCCTATACCAGAACGTCTGTTCAAGGGTCATATTGCGAAGATAGCCGAGGAGCTTGCTAAGGATTTCAATCCCGAAGATTTTGGCATCCCGCCAGAAATGCTCGAGTCTGCCGATACAGGTAAGATTTTTGAATATCTACAGACAGTCTTTACACAGAAGCCCGAACTCCTCATGCAGGGCGCTAAGAAGATTGCTAACCGCATCCAGGAGAAACTCAAGCGCGGCGAAGTGAAGCGTGAAGACCTTGTTCGTGAGGCGGAGGAGCTTATGGCAGAGTTTCAGAATAACCCTATGTTCAAGGATATTTTTGAGCAGCTCGGTGCGACTCTCAAGGGTGCCGGCGGCGAGGCTTTTGGTGGTGGCGGTGGTCAAACGGAATCGGACCGCCGCCGTGTAGTTCAGGAGCGCCTACGCAAGAAGATGGAGGCAAAGAAGAATGCAAAGAAGTAAGGTAAACATGTCTATTTTTATAAATAATACTATATAGATGGCTAGAACATCAAGAAAATCACGTAAAATGAAACGCGGTACCCGCCGCCACCGTGGAGGGGCGAAATATGATTTTTCTGTGACTCTCTTTTCAGGTGAGCCTATTGACGATGAGCTCAAGAATTCGTTATTTTCCATTTTACAGGACAAATATTCAAAAGTCACTATGGAAACACTTGATGAAGAAAAGCGTATGTTCAAATATTTGATGTTTGAAGGTTCAACTGGGATTACCGAAGATTTACAGACGGATATCGTTGTGTATAACTGTACAAATCCTCCTCGATATCTATTTAATGAGAAAATGGATCTTGATGGGCGCCTTACAAAGTTAGAGTATGAAATCAGGGACATGTTACTTGAAAAAAATGTAGATATATCATTAATTCCAGCACCGCATGGATTACAACCGAGCGATTATGTTAATGCTCCTGATGAATACAGACAATTTCATGTCGGTCTATGTACACCTAAGTGCTCTTAACATTAATTCTAGTGTTCTACATATGTTTAAAAATAGTTATATTGATAATTTTTAAACAATGCCTGAAAATAGGAGTTCAGTAAATGGCTGAAATTAATGAATGCCCGACATTTTGGCTTGATAATCCGCGAATCCTTATTGATGATGCTGCCGATTTTTTCCCTTTCAGCGAAAAAGCTAAAATTTGTTCAAGCACGGCGCTCAACTCGTTAACGCGCTTTGGTTTCTATTTAGGAATTCTGCTTTTCGCTATTACGCGCTACACCTATTATTTAGGCGTCCCGGTGTTAGCAGTGGTGTTATCTGTATCTCTATACTACGGTATGAAGAATCAGGGGACGCTGCGCAGCGGCGCCTTCCCGAGTGGGCTACTAGATAAACCAACGTTTCGTGAGGGATTTGCTAATATAGAAGGTTCTGCTGCATCGGATAAGGTTGTTGAAGATATTATTGGACAAGATTCTCGTACCGAGCCTAATGCTCCCAATCCGTTCATGAATGTGCTTATTAACGAGATTGCCGACTATCCCACAAAACCGCCTGCTAAATATTCAGTCAGCGGAAAAGTACAAAACGATCTTGAAACGCAATTCCAAACAAAAGTATACGGCGACCCTGGTGATGTATGGAACAAGAATCAGGGGCAGAGACAGTTTTATACAATGCCCTCGACAAGCATTCCCAACGATCGCGATAGTTACCAAAATTGGTTGTATCGCACTCCCGGTAAGACGTGTAAGGAGGGAAATACGGCTGCGTGTACCACTGACGGCTCGTCTGGTTCTCAATATGTGTTCCGTGGACATTAGGCGCTCATTTGATAAAAGTATTCTTCAGTAGAAGCAAATGGCTGCTACTGCAGAATTCAAAGTTAACGGATTTACACGCGAGAGGGATGATGTTTGCTCGTATAACCACGAGTACCGCGAATCTGTTGGTCCCGGACGCTACGCTGTAACAAATCTTGTACCCGACCGCACTAAGACTTTACCCCAGGCGTTATCTAATCCTACTGTAATTGCGGCTGAAGGCTACGGTATCGACCAACAGGATATTGATTCAGACAGCGTTTTGCGCAATAACCCGACTCTTGAGGGTCGGTCGCGCTGCCCTTTACGTGTGCAGTCCCGGCCCTTCGCGACGGTGCCGTTCATGGGACGTGGACGCGGAAACCAGGAGCTAGAGTCTAAATTACAGCAGTCCGAGTTTGTTAGAACAGGTAGAGAGTGTGGAACTGTTACGGAAAACTTTTTTGAAACGCAGTTTACTCCACTAATCCCCCATTTACAGGCGAATGTCCAGAACCCCCGCAATCTTGTTCCCGAAGTGGCGGCGGTAGGATGGATTCACGGTGGAATCCCCAGCCGCCAGTACGTGCGCGATTTGAACTGCTAAAGAGTATTATTTATGTTGATTTTGCTTTTCTATAAAAGAAAAATCAACGACAAAGCCAGAGATGAGCACGCAAACTCCTACCGGTGTTGAGTCCCCTATGTGGACATTAAACTGGACACGCATCGGAGCTACGGAAGGAGGAAATGTACGCGACCAGCAGTCGGCTGATGCGTATTCCTATGTATTGATTCCACAGAAGTGGGAGAACCCAAACAAGTGCAGAAACGCCCTCGGCTTGGTCGGCGGATCCGAGGTGTCCCACGCCTCAGGAAATCTGATTGACGTTGAATCTGAACTGATGGGCATAACTCGCGCCAATTCCAAGTGTAACTCAAAGCAGTATGTTCCTTCTTGCCCGCTCGGCGGCGATAAGTGCCCCGATACTCTTGGAAATATCGTTTTCAAGGAGAAAACCACAGGTGAAGTGCGCAACGTCGATACTCGCGCGAAACACTTACCCAGTTGCCAAACGTGGTCATATCCCGGTACACCTGTGCCGCGCCCATATGGTCAGGAGACGTGCGAAATCAACCGTTTCTAGGCGTCATAATGGTATATCTATTAATTTCTAAACAGAATCTGTTTAGAAATTGCTAATACAAAATAGGAATCTATAAGAATAGAGATGGCTTCCCCGGTTACTACAAGAAACTGGACCCGCAATCGCGCAGACGACTGTCATATTACGGATGATACTCGTGTCACGACGGGTCCCGGACGCTATGTACTAGAAGCACCAAATGGTTATTGCAATGCTACGTTCGCACCGGAGCCTACGGTTCGTGTTCAGAGATGGGGCGACGCCCAGGTGGATACCTATATCAAGACGGATGTAGAGTCCGACTTGTTCAATATCAACAGAGGACCTGTCCGCGAAATCTGCGGACAGTACAATCCTAACAACAACCGCATGAATACCGCTTCGAAGCGTGCTATTAAGGAGGCGTCCTTTCCGCAGACACACACTCGGTTGAATGACCCGCCCTGTACGGGACGTGATACCGGCTGGAACCGCTTTGAATGGTTATGCCAAAACCCGCAAGATAACGTGATGATGCCGTTTGACTGGTATGTACCAGGGCGTCTATTACACAAGGATGCGCACCGCCCGTGTATCCCCACTCCTATGTCTACTGAACCGGTGCTACCCGCGCCCCTCCATTTGAGCCCAAGCGTAGTAGACGTACCCGGCGCCTATGGAACAACGATGTCTAACGCGACATCGCTATCCGTTGGTGAATTCCCGGCTCGTGTTCTGCCTCAGAATTCATTCAAATCGGCGGTACCAACGGGTAACATGTCAAACGACTCGATGTTGCTCGATTCTCGCGAAATCACTTGGCCAGAGGCGCCCGCTATTGGCGCCGTTCAGTTCCCCGTTCCTACTGGACCACCGTCAATAGCCTGGCAGCGCAATGATTATGCTCAGGGCATTTATAACACGAATTCAATTCCTACCACAAGAACGACAGGGAAGGTCTTACCCGGACCCGCGCTGAAGACATCTAACTAGTTATAAATTGATTTTACTTAGGTTAACATGTTTTGTTAAACTAAGTAAAAAATTGTAAAAATAACTATGAGACCGTCAGGAGAGACCATGGAGGCTGCCACTTTTTTAGGTATGCTCGGATTGGGTTATGCACTATCTAATAAGGATAAAGCCGAGCATAAAGAGGGATTTGAACCGGCACCCGCACTTAAAAATGATTATACATCATACGCATCAATTGTTCCTGGTATTGCTTTGCAGCAGCCACCTCAGCGATACGAAGCTCCTGTAGGCATTCGCACTAATTCAGCCTCTAAACTGGACCAGATGTACAATTTTCCAGGTAAGTCGTCCATACCGAGCGAACCTGTCCCCGATAGACAAGGTGGGTACCTTGGGTTCCCCGTTCCCGCTGTAACTCCACAGGCTAGAGCGGAGGCTGTTACATCTTCAGTGTATCTAAATACAAACGGTCAAGAGTCAACACCCAATCTGTCAAAACCCGTAGTTTCGCAACTTTCAGGTGTTGCGATGAAGGCTGAAGACTTTACACACGCAAATATGGTTCCGTTCTTTCGCGGCTCACCGAAGCAAAATATGACGGACACGGCAAATCGGACTGTTTTAGATACATACACTGGTGGCGGTGCTCTTCAACAGCAGAAGCGCGAGCAGGGTGCGATGTTTGAGACAATGAAAACACCGGCGGGCGTACCGTTCGGCTCTGAAATTGCGACCGACTTTATGCAGGACCGCGTTGTGGCGCCGACAAACAGGGCTGGTGAGCGTCCGTTCGAACAGGTGCGCGTCGGCAAGGGCTTAGGAAAGGGTTTTACGAGTTTACCGAGTGGCGGCTACCAACAGGCTGAATCACTATACTATGCTAGACCGCGTAACACGGACGAATTGCGCACTGCGAACAATCCTAAAACTTCGTACGAAGCGGTCGTTGTTCCTGGAGCGCATTTTGTTACGAAGCGTGCCGATATCGGTGAGGTTCGCAAGCACCAGCCCGATAAGTTTTATATAAATGAGAAAGGTGAGCGTAACTTTACGACCACTGGCGCAAACCTTAAGGCAATGGAGCGCCCCGTCGAGGTTCTACGTGAGACGACACGCCCAGAAACCACCCAGGAGTACGCTGGCTCGGCTAAATCGGCGGACTTTAATGCCACTTACACGGTCGCATCTGTCCGCGCTCCGATGGTTAAGCAGGCGGGTACGTGGGGATTTCGTAACGCCGACGCCACGAATTATTTTGACAAGAACACTGATTCCGACCAGAACGACTACGGTAAGGCGAGTATCGAAATCCGACCGAATGAGCGCTACTTTACCGGCGACAGAACTGTTACGCTGAATATGAAGCCGAATGAAACGGGTCAAGTTACATTGCCGCAGCAAGATGGTCCACGCCAGACTCGCAAAGATGAGATGTTGGGTAACCCAAATCAGGCTGGTTACGTCAACGTAGGCGCTGGTAACTATAAAATGACAATTTATGACCCCGATGACGTGGCGCGTACAACGATAAAGGAAACTACGATTGATAACGATTATTTGGGTATTGCTGCGCCCAATCAACCGCAGAAGTTGACTACATACGACCCCGAAGACATCGCTCGCGTGACTCAGCGTAACACAACCGACAATTTCGACTATACTCGCAACTTGGGCACGGCAGACAGCCCTGACGCGCCATATGTTCCGTTTGAAGACCTTGCGCGCACAACACAGCGCAACACCATTGATAATTTTGATTATAATCGTAACTTGGGCACTAATGACAGCCCTGATGCGCCGTATGTACCGTATACTGACATTGCGCGTGTAACTGACCGCGAGGAGCTGTCGGCTAAATCCGAATACTTTGGTAACTCAGATCCAAACTATCCCAAGGGCATTATCAATCCTTTCCAGGACGGTGCGCGTAAAACACAGAAGGCGGCTATCTCGGCAAATTCGGCGTACACAGGAAGTGGATACGCCGAAGACAAAAAGCAAATCGTCAATCCGTACCAGGATGGCGCTCGCCAGACACAGAAAGCTGCTATATCTGCGAAGTCTGCGTACACGGGCTCTGCTGGAACTGCGAATGCGAAGGCGCCGCGCTCAGAAAATGCCGAAAAGAATATGCGGCATTATGCGCAAAAGGAAAATGTGGCGAAGGGACGCAAACCGGCGGGTAACATTTCACTTTTTAATGGCGAGGACTATATCAATATGAAGTTTAATAAGATTGAGTCTGACTATATCAATGACCGTAGCCCTATCGTAGACCGTGTTCGTGGTGCACCACCGTCAGAGGAGTCTATCGGTGCGATGCGCCCACGCGCCGTTCTGAAATTGGATGTCAGCTCTGAACGTATGGAGCCGGCTGTCGTGTCGGGTCTGGAGACAAACCCGTATGTCATCCCGTTACATTCTACCGCTGACAAGGTGGCTAAAAAACTAGTGAGTTATGATATGGCGCAGAGTGTGCGGGTGAATTAAATTGTTCTTATTAAATATAATGAAACACAACCGCGTAAGAGCTGAACAGAAACGCTTAGTGGTTGCTGCCCGGCGGGTAACGCGGGCGAAAAAAATTCTAGCGAAAGCCAATAACGCCTTAAATGTTACGAGAAAGCGCCTTGTTAATGCCAAGCTGGCACAAAACCAGGCGGCAAAGGAATAGAGTTTGTATTATTTTCATTCAATTCTGTGTTACTGTATTGAACGATTTAAACGACGCACTGTATATTTTACTAAATGGACCAATCTCTTATAGACCCTCATTCTCCTAAAACTGTCCGTGATATCGTTGGTAATGCTGATACATGGACTAACTTAGAAAAGAAAATAGTGCAGCGCGCCTGCCCACATCTAGTTATCTGCGGTCCCAGTGGAATCGGTAAGACCACTTTTATACGTTGTGCGCTTCACAACAAGGGTTATTATGTAATGACTCACAATTGTATTGCCGATTCTGGTCTGCGCGATGTGCGCGATGCAATTCGCTCGTTTGCGCGCGGAGGCATCGACGGAAAAGGTAACCATCGCTGGATTGTTCTTGAGCATGCCGATTCGCTGACTGCCGATACACAGGCATTTTTGCGCCGCCTGCTTGAAACTGCCTCTGGCTCGACGCGCTTTATTTTTGAAGTACGCGAAAGCGGTGCTCTATCTGAGCCGATTCTGTCGCGCTCTCTCTTATGTACTGTAGATTTACCGTCTTTTCACGAAATTAGATATGAGGTTTTGCGCCGCACGGAAAATCATGTTACGATTGAAGATGCCGAGCGTATTGCGGATGAATGCTGCGGCAACGTTAGAACCGCCGTTCATCAAGGTCTCGTACTTTGGAAAGGTAGCGTAACCAATCTTAAAATTGGCAATGGAATCGAACATATCAACGCCGCATGGAAAAATAAACCCGATGACGAGAACAGCGACGCCATGGGTAAATGGGCGTGCCAGACAATTCAGAGTCTACGAAAACAGGGTGCCGACCCCCGAATCCTTTTACGATCCAAAATATCAAATAATCCGACCGCTTTGCGGGTCCTATCACAATGGAATCGCCCCGGTGGAGCGAGTAGCCGTGCCCTCTGGCTCTATGCGGTCTGCGGACAAACGAGTTAAGGATAAACTAAACAATAGACAACAATGGATTCCGTCTCTACATATTCTGAAGCGCGTAATGAATATATGAAGCAGCTTGCTACGTGGGTTACGCCATACATGATTTCGCACTATCGTAATGTTTGGACCGAGTCTGTCGCTGCTGGTGGTCCGCGCCGCTCGATGATTGTATTTCAGGAGAAATGCGCCGAAGTGCCTAAGTGGAATCAAGATACAATTGACCTTAACGTAAACAAGCTGCTTGATAACTGCCGCTGCGACTATCTCGAAGAACTCATGGCTGCTGTTTTCATCGCTCACACCAAAGTTCTTATTGCTATCCGTGTATCTTCCAAGCATAAGAAACTACAGATTACGCTGCCTAAGCTGGACCACTTCTTACACCGTATCTTCTCTGAGTGTGCGCGTTCCTTCTGGAAGGCACCCTTCTTATTCTTGGACGACCAAAAGCCCATTGAGATGCAGAAGAACGTGCTTCAGGCTGAAGCACTTTGCACAGAGTCTATCTCGAGTGCTGTTCGCAGTCTTCTTCCCATTAAGAATATTCTTAACGAGTATCTATCGGATGATGTACTTAATGCAGAGCCAATTATTGAAAACGGTGACGAACTGAAGGGTGGTGCTGAGGAGCTAAGTCGTCTGCCGCCTGCGCCTGCGCCTGCGCCTGTTACCGCGCCTGTTGCCGCGCCTGTTGCCGAACCTGTTTCCGTACCTGTTTCCGTACCTGTTTCCGTACCTGTTTCCGTACCTGTTTCCGTACCTGTTGCCGTACCTGTTTCCGTACCTGTTGCCACTCCTATGGCTGTAGATGAGGAGGAACAAGAGCCCGTTGCAGCCAAATCGTCTGTACCAGTTCCCAAGCCAGTTTCATCGGTACAGAAGAAAAGTGCTAAACTGACTGTTGAAAAGCTGTCACCCGCCGTCGAACCTATAAGCGAACCCGAAGAACTCGTGGTAGACACCGAGCAGGCTGTGCATTTCAGTAACTATGATAATGTATTTGACGAAGCTTCTGAACAGGTTGCGTCTTTCAGATATGTACCCAAAGACGACAGTGAACCGCATTTGGAAATTAAGGAGGAAACAAGTCGCCCTCTTGGAGAAGATTTATCCGTAACCAGTCTCGAACCCTCTGTCCCGGCGCCCGTTGAATCCGGTCTCATAGTGGATGAAATTTTGGATTGAGTAAAAAGACGCGTATTTTAACAGAAGCTTTTATTACAGATGAACGAAACCCTGACCATTGTTATTAGCGCTGTAGCAATTGGCGTAATAGCAGTTATTGTTGGCGCCGGCTACACTAGTGCGACAGCATCCAAGCTACCTGAGAGAATGGAGATGATACAGTTATTTGCTTCCGGCTCCATCGTTGGCGCCTTTGTAAGTTGGCTCGTGGCGAGCGGAGTCCTCCATGGTTCCTCTTTTATGAATATGGTATCAAGCGATCTATCCTCGACGATGAAGGATATAGGGCTTAAGGGTGGTGACGAGCCTCCCGCTGCGTCCATGGGACAGATGGTTGGAGGCTTCTTCAATTCGATAGGTCTCGACAAATCGCTACTACAGGAGTTGAAGGTCGGCATGCCGACATGGTAATAAAATTGAAGTGGAAGGCAGCGCCTCTGTCGATATCAGAAAAATACGAAATGGCTTTCACAATCAAGACACTAACATGTCTGGACTACAAGTCGGTGCGTGATATTTTCAGCCAACTGTTTGTTGAGAGTGAGGACGCCAAGTTCCGAGTGGCGTGGCGCCATAGGACTCGTGCACTAAGCATCGGAATACATAAGAACAAGGACCTCGTAGGCTTTGCTCTTGTTGAGAACAAACAACTCGTCTTTATCGGAATTCACCATGACTTTCAGTCATACGGTCTCGGCTCGAAGTTGCTTCGTGCTGTTCTGGCTGCAGCCTTCGACCGCTGTCATAATATTTACCTGACGCCCGTCGATAATGAGATTGTGATTAGTTGGTATGTCAAAAATGGCTTTCAACTATCCCGTATCTCGGAATCCGAGACTCCTGGTGTACCGTATCTCGTCTACAACGCACATAAATACAGCACCCGAAGCAAGGTCTGAGTGCGGTCATATATATATCTTATTTTTCCGGTATGATGTAAATGGAATTTAGAACAGAAAATGACGAATTAATTGATATTCAGCAATACGAACGTGATGAACAGCTTTTTGCCGATAAATATTTAACGCCAGATTGTGTTGTTCTGGAGCTTGGCGCACGATATGGAACCGTTTCGTGTGTTATCAATAAGAAAATTAACAATCCGGCAAATCAGGTTTCTGTTGAACCCGACGAACAGGTTTGGGCGGCTCTCGACTCAAACATGGTACGGAACAATTGCGAATTCCATGTCGTTCATGGTATCATATCAAAGACGGCTATGAATCTGGTACGACTTGGCTCAGCAACCACATGCGAAAAGGCGGAACATAGCAGCATAGAGAGATACACGCTGGAAGAGATTGAAGAGAAATATTCTTTAAAATTTAATACGCTTGTCGCAGACTGCGAAGGCTTTCTTGAGACATTTTTTGATGAGAATCCGAAAATGTATAAAGAGCTTAACCTTGTAATAATGGAAAAAGATTTTGCTAGCAAATGTAATTACGATAAGATAACTGACGAATTTAAAAAAAATGGGTTCAAACAAATTGAGTCCAAATTTTACGGCAATTGGTCAAAAAATCATCTAAATCCTAATGGCGTATCTTGTGATGTATGGCGTAAGTAAGTTTTTATGCATATAGACTCAAATGACCCTGGTCACCATTGTCCTTCTTCTTGAGAAAGAGCTCCACGTGGTCCCTCTTAAGGGTGAACGGCAAATGAAAGTTGGCGATAGCAAACGGAACCTGCTTGGGATTGTTGTAGAAACGAAGCAGATTCAACTTTGAGGCGATGGTCTGGATACAGCGCTTGAGTTCGCGTACACCCTTCTCTTCACCCGTAAATGTCTCAATGATGAACTGGATTACATCCTTGCTGATATGGACCTTCTCATGGAGACCCACGTCCTTGAGTGCAGAAGAGAGCAGATACTGCTCAGTGATTGCGAGCTTCTCCTTGACGTTGAACCCGTCCACACGGATATTGTACATGCGGTCGCGCAGAATGGGGTTGACCCGTTCGTGGTTGTTGTGGCTAAAGATAAACAGACAGCGGCTGAGATCCAGGTCAATACCGGTGAAATACTTATCCTGGAACTTGTCGTTCTGCGAACTGTCCGTAATGTGGATGAGTAGATTCATGATTTCCTCACCCTTCGGTGTGTCACTAATCTTGTCCAGCTCGTCGAAATAGATGATAGGATTCATACAGTTTGCCTTCATCAGGATGTCCGCGAGACGTCCCCACGTTGAGCCCTCGTACGTATACGAGTGACCATCCAGAAAGGAGGCATCGGTCGCGCCGCCCAGTGAAATGAAGTGAAACGGGCGTCCAAGTGCCTTCGCTACGCCCTCCTTCACGAGCGTAGTCTTACCTACACCCATGGGACCATGGATGGAGAGGACGTTGCCCGCACCTTTGGGATTCGCAATCCAGCTGCTGACGAACTGGAGAATCTGAAGCTTGGCTTCATCGTGTCCGTAAATGGCAGTATCCATGTTGTCACGTACCTTGGTTACAAATGTGGCGCATGCATCAGGTCCGTCGTCCAGCTTGACGGGGAGGTCCTTGTAGACACCCAGTGGCATATTGGAATAACCCTCAATCCAGTGGAAACACTTATAGTATTCGGTAGTAGATGTATCCATATTCATCAGGGAATTATACTTGGACAGTGCGACCTTCTCAACCTGCTGCGGTACAACCTTCTCGAGAATCTTGAACTTCAGCGGGACCTGTGTCTCATCGGCAGAGAACTTGCGTTCCATCTTTTCGATGATGAGTGACTGCTTAGGCTCAGGAAGCTGCTTGAAGTAGGTAATATCGTTATCGATATTCTGAAGTCCCTCTTCATCCTTCTCCGCCTCCTTCTGAATAAGCTTTACGAACTTCTTTACAATGGAGGGCTGGTCCTTCATCTTGTGCTTGCGAGGCTTGTTAGGATCAGGTCCACCGAAGCTGCTAATCATGAGTCCGATACGAGCCGAGTGCTCATCTTCCTCATACTCCTCGTCATCATCTTCGGAATCATCTTCGTCAGACTCCTCCTCCTCTTCGGAATCCTCTTCGACCACCTTCTTCTTGCGACCGCGGGATCGCTTCGGTTCCTCTTCGGACTCCTCCTCCTCTTCAGAATCCTCCTCTTCGACGACCTTCTTCTTGCGACCGCGGGATCGCTTCGGCTCCTCTTCGGACTCCTCCTCTTCAGAATCCTCTTCGACCACCTTCTTCTTGCGACCGCGGGATCGCTTCGGCGGCTCCTCTTCGGACTCCTCCTCAATCTCGTTCTTCGCTCCACGCTTACGACGAAGTGGCTCCTCTTCAACAACCTTCTTCTTGCGTTGGACGACAATAATTTCTGATTCGGACGAGGACTGGGATGCGCGACGAATGCGCTGGCGAGCCTTTATCGCTGCCTTGCGCTTAGGACGCTGCTGCTTCTTCTTAGCCGAAGATTCGGTGTGGTAGCTCTCATCCTCGTCTTCATCCTCGTAATCATAGTCGATAAGGTTACGGATGTTACCCTTACTGTCTAGACTCTCATCGTCTTCATCGGAGCTCTCGTCCTTACGGTTCTTTGACTTCTTTGACCGGGGCGGGGAATCTGAATCTGCCTGCTTTCGAGGCATTTTCTACTATGTGCTTTTGTTAACTCAACCATGGCGTAAACGCGGCTTCATTTTTTTTGGGTTTCCAACTTAAAAAATCATAATACTAATCAATTGGGAATCGCGTCTATAATATCCATGACCTTGAACCGCGACTTTACTGTATATCCAGGAGTATCGTTTTTGGATTTGCTCTTTAGCGTCTTTAGCTTCTCAACAAGATTTACAATATAAGGGGGCACGGGCGCCGTCTTTACACATGTCAGCGTCGTAACAATCTTATAGAGTGATGCCAGATATTCTTCAACAAGCAGCGTATTCGTGACATCCTGCTCCAAATTATCGAGTGAATCCATAATAGTTGATATTACAATTTCAATTGCGTCGTATGGTAGTAGCTGTTTGTTGTACATTTCAGCCAAGAACTGACTGTATCCGAAACGGTATTTCTTGCGCTCCTGCGCTTCGAGAAACTTCGCATAATCGGCTGTCCCCTGGTCAGGTACATCGCGTGCCTCCTTGAAAATGATGATGAAGTTGCTATAGATAGAACTAATTTCAGTCTTCAAGTGTGGGAACCGTTCAGTCAACTCGGACAGAAGACGGGCGTAGAGTTCACAATAGATTTCCTCTGACGCAGCCTTCGTAAAGAGAAGAACCATAAACTCGGTTAAGAATGCAGTCTCACCGCTACTCATGATTTGTTCTAGAAACGACTTTACAGGGTCATAGTTGTTGTGACTGAACTTATTCAGTTTCGCACGGATATGTCCGATAATGCGATCCTCCACCTTTTTATCAGAAACAATTGCGCTAACGTAGCGTCCACCCTGTGGATACGGCGAGTCGTTAGGAGTTGATATCGGTGAGGACCTGAACCGACGCGGGCTCTCGTCGTTCATAGAGTTATGCTCGCTACCCACACGCCTAATAGAGATATTCCTGTCCCAATTACGATTATCGTTATTTTGACGGAAGCCGCGGGGGGACCGCCAACCGCCGCCGCCAGCGCCTACAATTGAGTTAAGACTTGTGTTCGATGATGAAGCCGGTATATTTGACTTATACTGGTAAACAACCTTTCCAATCTTCAAACTATCAATACGACTTATAATGTCCTCGGGGCAATCATTGTCTCTATTATCCCGGATACGGAGGACCGCCGCTACTTGGGTGGGTAGCATGCGGTCTTGTTTACTGGCAAGTTTTTGTGAACTCATTATTGCCGCACTCGTTTTTCTTAGCGACTTAGAATATGTGCGTCAACTCTTCATTTTTTTGAAACAACTCCACAATAAAGGATGGCTGGTATGGCTGTAGGTAAATTTGTATCGGCTGACCTGGATTTAAGCGGCGCCGTAGCATTCCTTAATTTATCAACCAAAACGGGGCAGGCGTATGCTCTAAAAAGATTTGAGTTACCTGTTTCTACAAAAAATGACGTAGAGGCTATACAGAAACCTATTGTTGCAATACGTCGGAAATTTCGTAAAGACAAGGTTCTGGAAACTGAAATCCTGGCGGCATTACGTAAAGTTGCTGATGCAGAAATCGCTGTCAACGAAATTACGAATTTTAAGGAGGTGGATAAGCGAATCACAGAAACTGTAGAACAGGTGTATTGGAAGCCAGGAGCATTTGGTTCTTTTTTAAACGGTTGGGGGCATATTATCGAAATGATTCTACTTTGGAAAACTATTCTGTCGCCCGCTTTTGCGCTTCTGACTCCTGTTATAGTCGTTGTGTTGCCGTATTTTTTACTTCGGTCTGTGTTTGGTATTATCATACCGATAAGCGAGTATATCAGTTTGTTACAGAAAATGATGTTGTCTAGCGTACCAAAGCTGCCAATGGGTGAGGATGCGTCACCGCTAGCACAGGTGGCAAAATATGCCTACGTTCTCATGAGTCTCGGTGTATTTTTGTCTAACATATGGAATCAGATACAGGCAGCACTCCATTTACGCGCAGTTGCTGCTGATATTCGGATACGGGGTAGGCAATTATTAGACTATGTGAAGGCGGCGCGGACCCTGGCAACTCTATTGCAGAGCAGTGAGGGGCTCGCGTGTGCTACCGAGATTCAATTTAACGAAGACACTGAATCAATGGGCGCGTACGGGCTCATGTATAATGAATCGCGGGCTCTAGCCAGACTGCGTGAATGGATAGGAGAAATTGACTTACAGGTATCCTGTGCACGTCTACAAGGAATATGCTTCCCAAGAGCTATCGAAGGACATGAGTTTACGTTATCTATACACTCATTGTATCATCCTGGTGTTCAGCCAGGCAACCGTGTAGTTAATAACGTGAATTACAAGAACGGAAACCATGTTCTGTTAACCGGACCCAATCGCGGTGGCAAATCGACGCTCTGTAAATCGGTTGGTTTGGCAATCATGACTGCACAGACATGGGGTTTTGCCTGGGCGAAATCAATGACTTTTGTGCCACTGAGCCATTTCGAAACTGCTCTCGCGCCTGCTGATACGTTGGGACGTTTGAGTCTATTTGAAGCTGAAATAGAGTTTGCGAAACAGATTTTAGCGATGGCTACACAGGCTGTCGCAGATAGCAAGCACCGACCGGCTTTCATCATTATGGATGAAATTTTTCATTCTACAAATGCGCATGATGGTGCTGAAGCCAGCATGATATTCCTTAAACAGTTATACGAAAAGAGCGGCTCGTCGTGTGGTTCACTTATATCAACACATTATCGCGAACTCCCCGATAAACTCAAGGACTCAGCACAGCCCTTCTGTATGGAGGCATTCGATAGAGACAGTAGTCTACAGTATACGTATCGTTGTGTACCCGGTGTTTCTACTCTGAGTAGCGTCCGTGAAATTCTAAAGGAGCGCGGTCTTCTGGAATAGCAAAACTCGGTATCAAAGACAAATGAACGTTCCTGAGAGCTTCTACATTGCTCTGTGTGTAACTATTCTGATGTTGGGTGTAGTCTATTGGTTTTGGACACAGATACAGTATTTACAGCGTAAAGTTAACCTGCTTGACAACGTTGTGTATGAAATGAAGACTCTTGTTGCGAATCTTCCCGGTCAGGGTGCTGGTGGCGGTGGTGGTCTAGCCCCACCCTTTACAGCCGAGCCAACCTACCCGCCTCCAGTTGATAACGAGGCACCCTATGCGCCGCCTCCCGAATCCGTAGCTGGTGATATTGAGGCGGAACGTCTGGCTTCCGAAGTTGAATTTACCACATTTGCCGGTGAAAAGGAGTATTCTCAGCCACCCGAGGAAGAGCCTGTAAAAGAGGATGCACACGAGTCAAATGATGATTTACAACCCGGCGGCTTGGCTAGTCCCGCTGATAACGAGACAAAGAAGCGCTCTGAGGCAGCGGATGCCGCCTCACTTGATTCGCCTCTAAATAGCCTTTCTATCAAGGAGTTGCGTCGTATGGCTGAGGCAAACAACATTCCCGGAGCCTCTGAGATGAGAAAGCGTGACTTAGTTCGTGTTCTACGTAACAAGGTTAGTAGTATCATGAATTCGAGCGAACAGCCTCAGGTTATAAGTTTGGATAACATTGATGCGCCCAACTCTGATTAAAAAATAAGCATAAAACAAGGCAAGGCAATGTCATCGTTAGCATTTGCACCTGTATCTACGAGCAATGGTGATTGCTTTACGACAATAGACCCAAATAAGACTAATGCTGCTGCACGTATGGCTGACGGGCGCGGCTTTACTGATTATAGACCCCGTTGCCTCCAGTACCCGCTCAAAGTGACTGGACAGTGGGGCGAACACGACGGTCGTCAGAAGATGATCCAAGCGACAAATCTATTACAGGAGGAGGCTCGCGTGACGCTGCGCAAGAAGCTGGGACCCGTAAAGGGCTCGTGCGTGGACACGATGGTTCCCGAACTCTATAAGCGTGTTTGTACATGGCGCGGATGCGAAACCGTCCCGGGTCATTATGCCGGTCTCGGAACTGGTCGTGTCTATGTACCAAATGCCGCTGCAGCTTCCGATGACCCCGATGGACTTGCGAAAGCCACCATACCTGCTATGGCAAATACGTATTCCATGGAGGGCAATGATACGCCAAGCCAGTGTGCCGCGAATGACAGCGAGAAACTGTGGCAGTTCTTGGATACCCCTAAAGGCTATTCGGCTCGCGCGACGCCGTATTCTGGACCGCGGGCGTAAATATATAATCAGAATTGATAAGCAATTTTGATTATAGAGAGGAGATGAGCTTTCGTACAGTTCAGGGTGATATGGTCGAAGCGGCTGTTAGACGCGATACACGTGGTGCTATTACTGTACAAGGACGCATTCGCAAATTTCAGGGACAAAAACAGACAATTCGGTGGATTTCTCCGCAGAAGCCGACGCGCGGAATCGGATTTAACGGGTCGGGTCTTCCCTTCGCAAATTCGGAACAAGCCTTTGATAATACACCGTATTCAGGTGTGATTGAATCAGACGACGGAAGTTTCAGTTTACAGATGGACGACCTACCGAACGCATATTACACCGGATTAGGTTCAACGTATGTTCCACCGGTTCTGATGCTAGAGACGGTCTGTAGGGAGGGTAACTTTCGTACGCACGTATTTTTGAGTCCGATTGCTGTGCCGTTTCGCTGGATCGCCGGTTCACCGCCCGGTGAACGTGTAGCGCCAAGCAGTGACGACATGGGGCGGGCTATGTACTATAACGGACGCGAGAATATTGGTCTATTCGATAATCAGGAGGCGTTGCTGCGTGCTAAAGGCTACCCTGCTGCTATGGCGAGCCAGGGACTACCAGACCACGTTGATATGTATCCATGGTTGAACACGCCTGCTCCAGCGTAAACGCCTGCTCCAGCGTAAACGCCTGCTCCAGCGTAAACGCCTACCTAGAACAGATGCTTGTAGCGTTTCATACTATCATCTACGGCATTAATACTATATTTTTTGTTATATGTTTCCTTCATCCATTCTAATTGTTTTGGATTTACGTTGTAATGATTAAATCGCCAAACAGACGGGTCTATGACCACTGTTTTGTATTTAACTTTGATAATATGAATATTAGGATTCATATCTACAAAATCGGCGCACCTGATTATATTTTTCGGTGCCCATTCCGGCTTATACTGCATATTAATACATCTGTAGTCCTGCGTAATATGAAATTCGGTTGATAGAAATCTGTCGATGAATTTCTTTTGACTTACTTTTAAACACGAAACATCTGCTGGCTGCGTAGATAGATAGCTGTGTAAGTTTATATCGGATTCGCTGAAAAGGAATTCATCGAAATCCATTAACGCCACCCATTCTGATTCATGTCCGTAGGTTGAGATAAAGTGTCTAGTTGCACCCTCCTGTTCATATAAAATTTCACCTTTTAAATTCCTGGGTTGCCATTTGACGTAGGTAATTACGTCACTGTATCTTTGTATAATGTCTTGCAATTCCAATTGGTCGTTTATATGTGAATTTGTTGAAATGCTAAACCCGTATTTGTTATATTCTTGCGTACTACCGTTTCGTCCAACTGAACCTTCATTATCATATAGATAGAAATGCTCTACGCCCAAATTTTTATAGTAAATTAAAAATTCTTCCAACCATTTGATATTTTCATTGAGTATAAAAACAGTATGAAACGATAGTAAATATTTTGTCATACTGCGGGATTTCGCTTATTTTTTTATTAGGATGTATTTTAAGTAATATTTTGGATTTTGTTCAATATCAATTGCGAGCCATTTATCAGCGCTGTATTTGTAGTTTATGTTTACAATTATTTCCGTCTCAATTATTTTTGCAGAATTTGTGTGTAAGAACCCAACTATGTCCTTCTCCCATAAAAAATATTGGTCTGATGGGCTCCACTTGTCAAAATTAGAAATTACATCCATTTTATTATACGCAAACCAGCAAACTAATAAAATATATCCGCCATCTTTTGTTACTCGTAAATATTCAGACAGGGCTCTATAGATATCATTCTCAGAAACATGGTCGATTGTTGAAAAATCGGCAACTAAATCAAAATACTTATCTTCGTATTGCAATTTTCGGATATCACCCTGTTGTATTTTTAAATCAGGGAATAATTTAAGCGCACTGGTAATAATGGAACTATCATATTCTACTATATGTATGTCAAGACTCGGGTCTGGTTTTAGATTTTTAATAAGTCCACCGAATTTGGGATGAGAAAATGCCTCATTATTACAATCGGTTTTCAGTATAATTTTAAAATTGTATTTGTCTATTACTTCGGCAAATTTTGTGAGATAGTAGGGCCACGCAACAGAACCTGCCGAGGGCATTTATACAGGGTCCTGTTATTATAGCAAACTATACAATAGTTTTCTATATACGATATGTGGTATGAATCTACACGCGACCGCCACCAGGGAAGCCAACCAGGTTGGCGCCCAAGCCGAAGCCAGCGCCCTGGCGAGCCGTCAAGCCGACAGACGGCGACAGGAGGTCGAGGATGGCGAACACGAGCGCCGCGACGACGGACACGGAGACGATCTCCTCGAGACCGGGTACACGGCGGGGGATGATAACCATCGCGACGGCAACCGCGAGACCCTCTAAAAGATACTTAACAACGCGGGTTCCAAGCTCAACGACAGACAGGTCCATTTGTTTCTGTTTATGGCAGATGAAATATTCCGGGAGAAATAAAGCATTTAAGACAATTCCGGGTAGACTTTTTAAAATGGCAGCCGAGCGTGAAGAGTATTTGGAAGCCGATAAGGAGGTCCCTGGTCAGAAATACGTTTGTTTGAGTTTTTTGAGCCCTGAGAACGTGTTGGCTGATAAGAATGTGTTTCTTTTTAACGCATTTCTTAAGGACTATGAAATACAGTACAAAATCAAGGCTACCGAGGAGTTTGTAATGAACCAGGTCCGGCTAGTTACGGACGCGCTTTCTAAGGCGGAGGACCTTCTGAAGTCTGGCACGGACCTCAGTGGAAATGTATCAGTTCTCGATATCAGCGGTGCGACGGGTGCCCTTAAGACTGCACGTATGAATCTCTCACGCGACGTGGGCGTATCTCTTGAGAATCACGTAAAGGAAAACATGCGCGACTTTAAGGTGACTAAGATTCAGGAGGACTATGACACATTTCTCTTTAAGAACGGTAAGCGCCTAGAAGACGAGTTCTTCAAACTGAACGAGTTCCGTACAACGGTCCGTGGTCTCAAGGTACGCGGTTCATATGATACGTACGACGAGGCTGCGCACCGTGCGAAGTCTCTACAGAAGCTGGATCCCTCGTTCAATGTGTTCGTCGGGCAGGTTGGTTTCTGGTTGCCTTGGGACCCCAAGCCGTCCGATGTAGCCAACCAGGAATACGCTGAGGACCAGCTCAATACGCTGATGAAGTCGTACAAGGAGAACGAAGTTAAGAAAGACGAGTTCTTTGAGGCGCAGAAGCGTGAGCGTCTCTCCAACGCGAAGGTTCGCAATGGTCCTGTAGCTGTCGGACCCGTCAATGACCCCAAGACGGTCGACCTGCCGAGCGCTATGTTTGGCGACGGTGACCTCGCTATTGCGCGCAAGGCGGGGGCGGCGGCTGGCAATACAATCTCGTAAAAATTGAATTTATGTTTCCATTTTTGGTATAGACAATATCAAAAATGGCTGCTGCTCGTCTTAGACGTGAAATTGGGCATATAGACGATATTAAATATGAGATGTTTACTTACGGTCCACTTGACGGTGATATCTTCAACTGGACCGCTACGATTACAGGACAGGCGGGTACTAAGCTCACTGGGCTGCGCTTTGAACTTGAACTAACGTTTAATGACAGATACCCTTTTCACGCACCGAAAGTGCGCTTTCTGCAGACACGTAATCATACGACGATTTGTACTGACATTCTTGCTGACGCATGGTCGCCGGCACTTTCTATTGACAAACTACTTCTAAGCATTTGTAGTCTTCTCATGGAGGGTACACGATTTGATGCCGAAAAGGTTGCTGTATATAGCCCCGACCGCGTCTCCGCCTAGGAAATCCCTCCTGCTTCTACAGGGAACACCACAATGTGGGTATTAATAATCGCTTCATTAGCCCTTGGTCTGGGATTGGCGAGACTAATGGTACAATTTAATGTAAATGAGATTTTAAAGAATTGGAAAGACTATCGATGCCAAGTCCAGGTTCTTATGAATGGTAACTTATTCAAACCACCATCAGACCCACGCACTGACGCCGAATTTGCGTTTGATAATTTTAATTTCTGTACATCTGAAATCGCAAAATCAGCTCTAACGACGATTTTGAAACCAATATTTGACGTATTCTATACAATGGTTCAAGCAGCGATTCAATCTATAGGTTTTACTATGAATTTACGCTCGTTGGCGGCAAACTTGTTTCACGGGCTCAACAGCATATTCGATATATTTTTTAAGCGATTCAATTTAACAATTCATGAATTACGCAAAACGTTCGTCCTTCAAATGGATGCTATGGGAAAAGCAAATGGAATCGCAATGGGTGCAATCTATTCCGGTATTTCTATTATTAGAACTATTAAGAATTTTTTTGAGTTAATGATGACGATAGCGATTGCTATTCTAGTGATATTAGTTGTCATGGTCATCTTCTTATTCTTTATTCTTGCGCCATTTACACCACTTATTATGACTACAATTGGTATCGTCGCTGCAGGTGGAATGGCGGGTGCCGTCGGCGGAATGGCTTCCGCGTTTGGTTGTTTTGCACCGGCAACAAATATTATACTCCAAGATGGGTCCTATAAACAGATACGCTCTATAGCGATTGGAGATGTATTGAATAACGGTAGTGTTGTAACAGCATTAATGAAATTTACTAATGACGAACACCTCTACATTTTTAACGGTATCAATGTAACTGGAAGCCATATAGTCTATATTGATGGGCTACCAGTCTTTATAAAAGATACGAAATCGCCGAAAAATCCGCATGTGTATGAGACAGTATACTGCTTGAATACTACAAATCACAAAATACCCGTACAGGGTGCCTCAGGACAGGTACTGTTTGCAGATTGGGAAGAGCTAGATAGCGAAGATATGGTGGAATGGGACGCACTCGTTCGTCGCTCTCTCGGTGCCTCGCCTGCACCGTCGGCGGCTGCTCTGTGCGAATCTGAAGGCGGATTCTACCCAGATTGTACTGTTGGTACGATGGATGGTGTTAGAGCCATTGAGCGTGTACAGATTGATGATTTAATTCAGGATGGGGAATCGTACACACGGGTTGTGGGAGTCGTGAAAATTAGCGGCGAAGAAGTGAAATCGTTCGGTCCCCTTGGATCCGGCGCAAACTGGATTCTTCACGACGAACGGTGGATACGTGCAGCTGAATCACTAACATGGCAAGAGGGGACCCCGGCTCCATACTTAATAGCATTGTTTACCCTATCCGGAACCTATACAGTAAACGGAACCCTGGTCCGTGATTTTAGCGATATAGGGCTTTCAAACATAGAAGGTTCGTATAATTTTACCCAGTCCCGGTTACTCCAAAAATGCTCTGTATAAGTTAGAATGGCGGTCAAATCATCCACCTTGTTTTTAGTGGCATGCCTGGTGCTCCTCGCGGTCGCGAACTTACTCATGATCCAAGGCTACACGAACTACCCTACAGAGCGTGAGGGCTTCATCAACTATGTATTGAACGGCGGAGGCGACTTCAGACGTGAGGGCTTCGCGAATTACAACCTCGGCGGCGCTGGCTCGGGTAACGCGTACCAGCCCATGGGTGAGTATGACAATATCCTCAAGACCCCGAACAACGGTGTTTCTGCCTGGCGTGCTACGGCTCCAAATGAGCCTATGGCGGGACCCGAGTTTACTGGTCCCGGTCCCGATAACCTGTTTATCTTCAAGAACAACCAGTGCAAGCCTGAGTGCTGCGGTGCGTCGTTCTCGTGCAGCGGCGGCTGTGTTTGCACGACGCCTGCGCAGCGTAACATGATAAACAGTCGTGGTGGCAATCGCACGGCTCCCGAAGACGGCATTTAAACTTGCGACCTGTATTTATAGACAAGGATGGCATCCATACTTGTCCATGTAGACTACCGAGAGAGCGAACTAATTGCGAATTTGAGGAAGGAATCGGAGTTCAAGATGGATACACCAAATTTAGATATAGGCGATGTTATGTTTGTAAATGCCGAGACGGAGCAGCCGTATCTTGTATTAGAGCGCAAAACACTCGCAGACCTGGCGTCCTCAAATCGCGATGGGCGCTACAGAGAGCAACGGGCGCGCCTCCTTTCTTTAAAGGGACAGGGTGTTACAGTTGGATATCTGCTTGAGGTGGGCGATGGTTGGACACCCGAGTTGAATCGCGTCTGGCATGGTAAGATTGCTGAGAGTCTTCTGGCAACAATTGTAGCGCGTCTACAAACCCGCCACGGTATGCCTGTTTTTCAGGTACGTGGTACAGCGGGCAGCGCCGGATATATACGGCTTTTGGCAAAGATGTTATCAGAAGATCCCGCGTGCCTCAATCCGCTCAATACGGATGCTATGGTTGCGGCAGGCGTCTATACAGAGGCATTGTCTGTTCAGAAATCGGCGAATCGTAATCTAAAAAGGACTGGTGCTGGAATGCTGTGTGCTATTCCTGGTGTGGGCGCGAAGATGAGTGAGGGTCTGTTGGATGCATGTAACGGGACCCTTGAAGGGCTTATGGCAAAGTCCAAGGAGGAGATTGCCGCAATCAAGATAGGGAAAAAATCGGTGGGTGTCGTCGCAGATGCTATCTGGACTGCTCTTCATTCCAAATGATGTTTACAGGCGTCGTGATTATGCGCAGATTCCTCCATACACTGTTGATACTCAAAACACATAGGTTTATCCACTTTCGAATCGATAGGTTTGAAATCTGAGGGTGCCATAAAACGATCGATAATGTTGCGCGCCACGCTAGAACCGACGCCAAAGGCGAATCCCTCCTTAACTACATCCGCTAGAGATGATTTCTGATGTAGCGCTGGCACAGGTGCTTGCACAGGCACAGGCACGGCTCCTTGCACAGACATAGGTGCAGGGAGCTTGCGTTCATTCTTATTTGTGAACTTTGCGAGCGTCTGTCGGGGCATCTTACTTTTGAATGTATATATTTCTATAGATTCAAATTTACTACTGAATTGGTGTTGCTTCAGGACAAAATTGTATAAACCGCTTCTTATCATCATCACTTAGCATCGAAATGCGATGCGCGCCCAGACTGTTGTTTATATACTCGTTTTGCGTACAAAAATTATTAATAATGGTGGCTGTTTCGGGTCTGTTAGGTGACTTAGCTACACAATTGCCAAAAAATACATCTTCGGGATAGGCTCTATCTATATTTGGATTGTCGCGTATACAATTTAGCATAAAAGACTTTTTACGAAAACTCATTCCACCGCTACCATAGAAATAATCGTCTGGGTGAGTACTTGACCAACGCCAGCCTCCAAATCCAATTGTCTTATCATCCTTCGAACAACCAATGTAATCGTATTTTGTAAATTGGTCGATTGATTGTAGCGATTTAGAGCAGAGAACCACATCCGTCTGAAACACAAGTATAGACTCTGCATTCACCCGATTCCAAAATTCGGACTGCTTAAATAGTTCATTGTATTGGTCGGCGTTCAAATTATCTGTATGTAGAGGTAGTAAAAAGACTCTTCGCTTTTGTATATTCTGTACCGCTGTAGCGGCAAATTCAGCTGCTGAAAGTCCGTGAAAAACATAGAGGTCCCAGTCCGAATCCATCAAAGAATCAAAATTGTTGATAACGTATTCTAAATTTTTGTGTTTTCTGGGCTCAACGATGACAATTGCTTTGCGTGGACGGAAAAACCAAACAAATAGAACAATTATTGCGGCGCTAAGAAAAATAAGGGGTATGTATTTATTGAGTGCCATCTACTGTATGGTTATTTTTGTTTAGGCGTACAGGTCCTCCTCGTCTGCTGTTTGCTCTGGACCAGGCACTGGACCAGGCACTGGACTTGGCGCGTGAACAATCATTTGTGGACCGTTCATACAATCTAGCGGCGAAAGTGCCGCGAGCAGTACTGCACCACAGTCGTTGTGGACTTGCGGTCTGCACGGCAGCATATCTGCTGTGAGATAAGCAGCCTCATAACGACCTGGAGGTGAAAGGGGTACTTCCTTAATAGGAATATTCTTATGAAGAATATCCATCATAACATTAACCGAGTGGCTGGTTGTGCGCATGATACGTTCATGGTCACCGGTCTCCAGGGGGCGCCGCGTACGGCAGCCAACTGAAATCTTTCGCGATAGGATACGCATCTTATTATCGACAAGCACGGCGGCATCCAGAATCTCCTGAAGCGCCGCGACCGAGAGTGTGACATATCCGTCGTTTGTTGCGGCAACCTTGGGCTTAAGCAGCGCCTCCATCCATGTCTTCATCTCTAGGTCATCCTTCTCACGAATTTTCTCTGCATCTTTCTGAAAGGTCGCAAGAATGGAATCCATCTGACTCGTATCGCCTGCACGCTTCTCATCGATGGTAATTTCGGACATTGTGTCTTTTATTGATTAAATGAGTGGCACATAGAGTTTGTTCAATTTTTTCTGATTTGTATAAAATAAATGAAGTGAGGTAGAGCGCAAAAATAGAATCCATGGAACTAGTACATTTAGAAATTGACGAGGGTCTGCGTCAATTTATAAGACGTGTTCGTACTATGTCATATGCAGTATTTAACGAATTAGGTCGCGGATACAGTGAATCTGTCTATCAGCGCGCATTATGCGTAGAACTACAGATGGCACGTATCGAATACGACTTGGAGGTGCTCATCAATGTACCGTATAAGGGTCATGTTGTTGGTAATGTTCGGTCGGACATCGTTATTCGTAGTAGTACACCTATTATTATTGAAACGAAGACCGTTCGCTGCTTTAAACCTGAGGAGCGGTGGCAACTCAGCCGCTACATGAAATTATTGGGCGTAGATATCGGTATGCTTATCAATTTCTATGAAAAACCGTATGTTCAGATTATTGTGTGTTGTGATTCAGAATACTATATTTATAATTTTCGCCATGGAACAGGTGTGCTAATTTAACTTCTCTAGAACAGCTTGTTGACATGTGTGTTCCAGTCGTACATGTTGATGGAGGCGTAGTTTTCCATGAGGTCCTGGAAGCGAGCCTCCTTCGCTGCGTCAACAAGGCGCAGCTCCTTAAAGATGACAATGAACGCGGTGAGTTCGTGTTGCAGCACATCCATGATAAGATGCGGGTCAGCCCTGTCATCGTAGACGACGCTCCTCATAAGACAGTCGTCGCCGTTGATGCGCCGCCTATAGTTTACATGGTGGTGGTTCAGCGCCTCCTTGAACTTCGCGATGAAATGCCTCTTGATGAGCTCATCGAGTTTGGAATTGAGTCCGATGTTCTCACGAATCTCGTCTGCGTTGAACAGGGTGAAGGTGATAAAGTCGCCACGGCGGTCGTAGATTGGCTTGTAGACCGTGAGGTCTGTTGAGCACGAGGCATTGCCGTACGTGATATCAAAGAGCACGCGGCGCTTGAACAGGTTGGGCTTCGGTGACGCTTCGTAGGCAGACTTGAATGCGCCCTGCGGGTCACGTCCACTGAAATCCTGAAGCACGATATGCCCACCTGAGTCGACGACCATGGTGGTCAACGTGGTCAGAAATGCCTCGTTGTGTGGATCGTAAGGAGAGTACGCACTCTTGTAGTTGAAGGATTCGCCGGCAAGAAGCACCTGGAGACGCGGCGAAGACCACTCGTGGTAGGGCTTCTCCTCTGTTATGCCGGAGTAGACCAAATTGGGATACTTCGTAGCGAAGTACTCCTTGACGAAGTCTAGCCGGTCCGCCATATAGGTAAACGCTGGATCGAAGTGCATGACTCGGACGGTCTTGTGAAGCTGCTCGCGGACGAAGACCGGCATGAGCTGGTCCCAGGCGTCATTGAGCTTTTCTACCGTCTCGGCGTGTGGATTTGTTCCAATGCCGACGTAGGTAAACTGACGCGGCTCGGCGGCGGCGCGTGCGAGAAAGAGATCGAAGACGGATGTCATTGTAGATTTATTGACGAAGCTTTAAAGGTCGGTCGTGATTTCAATTTTTGCTACTATATTCGTAACGGTGCGTTTATACTGCTAAAAATCAATCTGGACTCTCTGTAAATGCTTATCTTATTCTATAATAATGCCTCTATTGGCGATTTATTTATGCAACAACAAATCATAAGACAAGTTATTAAATGCAACCCCGATGAAAACATACAATTTTACGGTCGTTTTAATCATTTTCTATTAAATGACATATCTGATAATTTGCTTATTTCTTTGCCACGAGATTTTCAAACAGTATTAGAATATTATCAACTTAGTTTTATACATAAATTCGATGAAAGCACTTTTATGTTTAATACATGGATTTGGCCACTGGGCGACGCATGTCTACCTAGAATTGGAATTGAATGTGACCCTTACTTAATTCAAGAGGCGTTTTGTATTGGATTAGAAAAATATATGGATAGACTACATAATATACGTATACAATACACAAAACTTTCCAGATATGAATTGCTTCCTTCTATTCCTGCAACTAACATTGATAAATTTAAGGAATGGAGGAATAGTATTAAGGACAGAAAAATCTTATTCTATTATAACTTTATACCAAGGTGTCTTAAATATCCAGATTTTCCACTAGAGAACTATAATATGGAAAAACAACATATTGAAATTATAGAACATATTAGTCGGCTTAATCCAAATCTTCTAATTGTTGTTCCGGTGCTGGCACCTCATAGTAACACAAATCTTATACCTTGCTCTAGATTTTTTGATACAATAGAGATTGTCTCGTCTGAAAATTTATATAAAATTGGCGCCGCTGCCGCCCTTTGTGATTATTCTGTACATTACGACATAGGAGGATGTTTTACTTTTTTTAATCGCGACTTTAGTTTATCAAACACTAAAATACTACATATTTCAGTTAAACCCTATTTTATCAATACATTTAAAAATTATTTAGAGCAAGTGAATATAAATACGGACCGATACTCTGGAGTATTGTGTAGCACGCTTGATAAAATTAAAGAGCATTTTTCAAATTATTTATTTACATAGAAACATATTAGTCCAGAGGGTGGGTCCGCAATGATGAAAAATTGAAATCATCTGTCCTGCCAAGCGGTATATCAGCCCCTTGGAAAACGATTGAACCAATAAGTCAATCGAACCAAATGTCTTCCGCCTCCACCGACATGATTGTACTCATCGTCCCACGCCGCGGCTGCATCATCCGCGAGGTCGTACAGCCTACGGACAAGGACGCCCTGTCTGCGCTCGAGTGGCTACACTGTCCGCGCTGTGGTGGGCACCACTACGACGGCTTCGACGACGACCCGGCTGACCCCAGTGGGCTTGCCGCCTGCGACGAGTACTGCGCGCTTGCCGAGCACATCGACGACGCCGACAACAGCTGGTGGCTCGCGAACCGCCTTGCTGAAGCGCACTGGCACGACGCAACAGCGTGCTGGTCTAACTGCAAGGCGACGCATTCGCACCCCTGTACGGGCGGCTGCGCGGCAACAGCGGAGGCAGCCGCTATCGGGCACGCCTTGCACGAGGAGCCATGCTTCGACCAGGGTTGCGAGCGTTGTCCCGTATGCGCTGGGCGCATGGATGAACGCTCGTGGTTCGGTGCCGCCTGCTCACGCTCGTGTGCGGGCGCCTATTGTCACTCTTAAACGCAGCCACTAAACAAAACGAACAAACACAAAATAAAAAACAACAAAAAAACTTTTTCTGATAAATTTGAAGACTTTTTCAACACATAGATTGAAGTCAAAATGGACCTTGTTATTAGCGAGACGGAACAGCACGGTGATGTCAAGCTCTACAACCCCTGGAATCCCATCAATAAGGATATTCCAGATAGCGAGATTAAGCGCATCCTTACCACCTATGGAGTCAAGGATGAGCCTCGTTCGTATGAGTTGTTTAGACAGGCGTTTGTTCACCGGTCCTACGTCGACCGCCCTGAAGGTCCCAGTGTACAGAACACTGGTGAAAAGGTAATCGTTGTTCCGCGCCCCGCTTCCGTTATGCCTCTTAAGATGGCAGATAATGAGGAGTTAGAGCACCACGGAGACGGCATTCTTCAGGCGGTGACAGCCGAGTACCTGTGTCTGCGTTATCCTGGTGAAGGTGAAGGTTTCTGGACTTCGTTGCGCTCCAATCTTGTTAACAATAAGATGCTTGGACAGCTCGCTCTAAAAATCGGAATGGATAAGTGGCTTATCGTAAGTCGCCATGTCGAGGACTTGTGTAATGGACGCCACAACTTGCGTATCCTGGGCTCGTTGCTGGAGGCATGGATTGGTTCTCTGTATCGCGACCTTGCAACTAAGGATCGCGGTGCAGCATTTGCGCGGGCGTTCGATTGGATTGTATGTCTATTTGAAACGCACGTAGACTTTGCGAAGCTGATTTCGCAGAACACCAACTATAAGGACCAGTTGCTCAAGTACTATCAGGCAACGTACCACCAGCCGCCGCGTTACAAGGAGGTGGCTGTTGAGGGTCCGCTCCACAATCGTATCTTCACAATGGGTGTTCTGTCACCTGAGGGTGCCGTTGTTGAAAAAGCGACGGCGCGCAATAAGAAGGTGGCTGAGCAAGAGGCTTCACGCCGGGCGCTCGTTAAGTTTGGTGTAATTAGCGCTAGTGCGCCCCAGCGCGAGGATGAGTAGTTACGCACGTTTAGATTTGTATTTTTTAGAACACTCCTCGGAGCACAGAGGGTGGAGTTTTGTTGCCCCTACAGCCCGAACACATTGTAGGCAGACCTGCTTCTTACAGATTTCACAATCCCAGTGATAGCAACTGTGAAGGTCATCGTTGAAGTGACATAGCTTCTTACATGTGCCACAGGGACGAAGGTCTGTTGCGAACTGGGCTGCACACTTACAGGCAGCACATTGCGTACACCACATTCCCAACTCCTTTTCCTTCTTGGATGCCTTAATAACAGGATTCTTCTTTTCCTTTTCTGCTTTTGGCTTTGGCTTTGGCTGTTCAATAATTACATTTTTAGGCGCAGTATCAATGATTGTATCTCTCCATTCACGCAAAGCATTCAATTCCGACATTTGAGTGGCGATTTGCTGTTTGAGTAGATTTATCTCTATGTGACACCCGCATTTTTCATGTTTGCTTTCAAACTCGCCGAGCTCACATGTTATAATTTGAAGGACCTCATCTTCCACTTGCGCTGGCTCTTGCACTGCTGCCTCTTGTGCTGGCTCTTGCACTGCTGCCTCTTGTGCTGGAGCAGGCGCTTGAACCAACAGATGATTATACGTATGAGTGCACACGTGCTTTGTATCGAGCGATTTTCCCTTTTCAAATCCAATACGCCCAGTTATACATAGTTTGTAAATTGTGTCTTCTACGTGAATTTCAGGATGCGCGCCGTTATTAACAATTGCCTCTCGATTGGCAATATGTGGCTCCAATTCTTGAATTGTGTGTGTCAATAGATGCTTGCCGACTGCACCTCGTTGTGGTCTTACATTTTCACAAACGGGACAGGCGTATGTTGGAACAATTTGAGGCATTTCTATCTAAAAAGACGTGGTACAATTCTGAGTCAATTTTTACGGAAATTGTACAGTGAAGAAAATAACACGTAGAATTTAGAGAATGCCGCCTCGGGCTAAACCTGGAGCTAAAACAGCGGCAGTACCTGTCGCAGTAGAACCACCAGCTGCAGCTGTACCAGTAGCAGTAGCCGGCAAAGGTCCTCCAAAATTTAAGTCATTTGTACGCACGGCAGTTACCGTAGACGCAAAAATTGCCCCTCCTGAAGCAGCTCTAGCTGAAGATTTGAGTAAGCATGTATCGATATTATTTACTGGTGCGCCCCCGGCGGCACTACAGTCAGTTGCGCCGCTTCCTAAACAAGAGGCTGCTTTGGCAAGAGCAGTTGTTCGTGAAGATAAGCTTGAGGGTCCAAAGGCGGCGGCGAAGCCTGTACCTGCTGAGGCTAAACCTAAACGGGCGATAATAACCAGCGGGCAGCCGTCTATGTTTGAAGCTGTTGCTCCTGCTGCCAAAGGCAAGGTTAGCGCAGTTGCTGAAGGTGAAGCGGCGGCAGAAGGTGAAGCGGCGGCAGAAGGTGAAGCGGCGGCAGAAGGTGAAGCGGCGGCAGAAGGTGAAGCAGCGGCAGAAGGTGAAGCGGCTGTGCCTCTTGTAACAGCAGAGGATGCCGCTAAAATTCAACCTGCTCTCAGGGAAATTGTTCAACATGTTACGCATGCCGTTGAATCTGTACCTGTG
>Ga0209499_1000155_pt1 | contig 50867 bp, 48 predicted proteins | sample C_130208_EF_Meta_FD_187306 | JGI IMG/M metagenome (GOLD analysis project Ga0209499, IMG submission 187306) | Freshwater microbial communities from Lake Croche, Canada to study carbon cycling - C_130208_EF_MetaG (SPAdes) (version 2) | ecosystem: Environmental > Aquatic > Freshwater > Lake...
TTCAAAAGAATATCAAGTCATCTCCTTGAAGCAAAAACTCAGTTATTTGCTCGAGCGAACTGTTCTTACACTATTACGTCATAACAGTGAGTATGATGTCGGTACTATGAATAACTATTCGAAGAAGATTGCAGAATATCTGGTCGAGTTAGATGGTAATGTGGAACAGCTAAAGAGCCTTATCAGGCCAGATCAAGTCAACTCCATTAGATTAGAATCAGATATCAAATCCATCAAGGCACTGGTTGATCAAGTTATCGCATACTCGTTCAAAAATAGTAACTCTGAGGCGGCTCATCTAACAACAACTATCACGCCAGAGTATGGAAACAAAGCAGATAAAGGGATTGTAAAAATAATCGATACCTTAAATAAAGAAGTCGAAACTAGTTCGTCTACGATCAAAGATGTTTATTATAGTGCGATGACTTCAATAGTGATCTCAGCGATTGTTGCCTTCATTGTCGGTGTCTTCGTTGCCCAGAGGATATCATCCTCTGTTAATAAAGGAGTTACTGACGTATTAAATCTTTCGTCCAACCTCGCTCACTCAGCTATAGCAGTGAATAAGATATCCATTGAGCTCTCTGATCAATCAGAAAAGACATCAATTAAATCTGCAGAGGTTTCTTCAATGACTGACCATATCTCATCTAATGTCAATACGATGGCCGCAGCCGCTGAGCAAATGAGCATGAATGTCGCATCCATATCATCGGCGAGCGAGGAAATCAGTGTTAATGTAGGTCAGATCTCAACGGCAGCAGGGCAGACTTCCAAGAATGTTGAATTGGTCGTTCAAAATATTGCCACCACGGTTAAGGCCCTTGAATCTGTCGCCGATGATGCACGGGATGGAGCGAAAATCAGCCGGGATGCGGCTGATCTGGCCCAATCTGCGACGACCAGCATGTCGGCATTAGATCTCTCAGCGAAGGAGGTCAACAAGGTGACAGAGATCATCAAAATGATCGCCATGCAAACCAATCTCTTGGCCCTTAATGCCATGATTGAATCTACCTCCGCAGGGGAGGCGGGTAAAGGATTTGCGGTGGTTGCTAATGAGATCAAACAGCTAGCGAACCAAAGTGCTAGGGCCGCTGAAGAAATCGCCAAAATGATCGAGGGGATACAAAATGACACGCGCGTTGCGGTTGATGTTATTGGTACCGTGAATGAGACGATATCGAGGATCAACGCGTCATCAACGCGAATCTTTGAGGCTGTTGGTCTTGAAGTGACTAACGCGGCGACCAGTACCGAGAGTCTCCGAAGTGCCAGTAGCAGCGTTTCTGAAATTGCGCGAGCCATCCACGAAATTGCTATCGGAACGACGGATATGGCACGAAATTCCAGTGAGGTTGCGAAGGCTGCCACGGATGTTTCTAAAAGCTCAAGTGGCACCGCAGTGGCAACGCAGGGTATCTCTTCCAATATCCGTGTCGTTACGGATGCGGCCCAATTAACGAACCAAAGCGCAGATGAATTGACCCAGGCCTCCGCTACCTTGCAACAGATTTCCATTGAGCTCAATGAAAGCTTATCGGAGCTTGCGTAAGACTTTGCACCCGCAGCATACATTTCGTCGCGTATCTCTGGTTTTTTTTGACTGTCCCTATGGGCCTTCGCCGATTTGAATCGACGTGTGAATCAAGACTCCGATGTGAGGATTTAGAGCAAAGTGAAAGATTCGCTCAGCGTTTTAATTATCGATGATTCACGAGCGATGAGGGCTGTGATTGAAGACGTGTTGCGATCTCAATCAGATTTCACCATTGCAGGGTCTGTTTTTAGTGCGGCGAAGGCCTATGAGATTTTGCAGCGCTCCCCCCCTGATATCGTTACGATTGATCTTGATATGCCGAGTTTGGACGGCACGATCATGCTCAAAGAAATCCTCAGGATTAATGAAAATCAGCCACGGGGGCGGAGTATTGGCGTGCTGGTGATCAGTGATCAACTGACAGTCGGCAGTGAAGGGGCTCTCAAGGCCCTTCAGCACGGTGCCTTTGATGTGCTTGAGAAGCCTAAAATTGCTCTGGATGAACCGATACCCCTGGAATTTTCTAATGCCCTGATTGATAAAATTCGAACCTACTCTCAGCGACGTGAAGGCCACTATAAGCGTCTATCCCCGACCGATGCAGAGCCTGGTATTTGCGCCCCTCTCAAGGGAACTCCCGTATCAAAGGAGCGAGGCCCCATCCGTGGCATTATGATTGCGGCCTCTACGGGAGGGCCGAAGGCTCTATCCATCCTGTTACCTGAAATGGTCAAGTTAGTGAATCTCCCGATTTTCGTGGTGCAGCATATGCCCTTGGGGTTTACCACATCGCTGGCTGAATCATTATCAGGGGTCCTACCGTGGCCGGTCTATGAGGCTCGAGATTCAGAGCAAGCGTGTCGAAAGACGGTTTATATCGCCCCAAGTGGCCGTCACCTCCAGATCAGCCAACAAGGTGAACACCTTATGATGGGCTTGTCAGATGGAGCGCCTGAAAGCGGTTGTAAGCCTTCTGCTAACGTTCTTTATCGATCAGCGGCTCATCACATTGGGTCTGGAGTCTTAGCCATCATCCTAACTGGGATGGGTGATGATGGGGTCCAAGGTCTCATGGCCATTCGCGCTAAGGGCGGGTACGTGATCGCTCAGGATGAGGCAACCAGTGTGGTTTGGGGGATGCCTGGCGCTGCAGTCAATGCAGGCGCTGCAGACAAAATTTGTCCCCTGAGTGACATTCCTTCGATGGTTTTTAGCGTGATCAATGGCCGTGATCGAAGATCAACCTAAGGGTATTCTGCCCGCGCCTGCAGCCCATACATTGCGGCGTTGTATTCGTCATCTCTGTGGCTTGGTTCTTGATGAAAGTCGTGACTACCTCATTCGTGATCGATTGTTGTGGGTTATAGATAAATATCAACTGGATGACTTTGTGCAGCTTGCGGACGAAATTGATAAAGGGCTGAATCAACGGCTAACGAACGATGTCATCGAGTCTATTCTGACATGTGAAACGTCTTTTTTTCGAGACCCACATATCTTTGAAGCGATGAGATCTCATCTGTTTCCTCATCTATTTAAAACTAAAGAAGTTCATCATTCACCGATCAATATCTGGTGTGCAGGCGTCTCTACAGGGCAGGAGGCTTATTCCATTGGCATGTTGGCGACCTCTTTTTTAGAGCCGCCATTTGGAAGATATCGATCTAACGTCTCCGTTTTGGGAACGGATATCTCACAGAACTCTTTGGCGATCGCAAGAGAAGGGCTATATCGTTCGAGCGAGGTTGATCGGGGTATAACCCGTGACCTGAGGCAGCGTTTCTTCAGTCAAGAAGGTGATCATTTAAGAATCTCAGATGATCTAAGAAAGATGGTTTCGTTTGAACATCTTAATATGGTGAATCATTTCAGCCACGACCGATCCTTTGATCTGATCCTTTGCCGGAATGTGCTGATCTATTTTGATCAAGAGCAGCGGCAGAAGATTATTGATAGACTATGTCAGCATATTTCTAGCCAAGGCTATCTCGTCCTGGGTGCCGCTGAAAATCTCTACGGACTCTCGACAGTACTCCAATCTGTTCGCTATGGCGATCTTCTTTGCTACAAGAAATATCTTGACGGTTGAAACCGCCTCGCCTGTTCTCTTATCATAGCCATCATTTGAGTGCACGGTATCTGACTTAAGAGCCGCGGGACCTGCAAAAATGCGTCAGCTTTAAAAAATCTAAAAGACACAACCGATGATACACCGCACACCGAAGCATCTCCCGGGCCTTAGGACATTATGCGCTGCCCTTCTTCAAAAAAACGGCCTACATGTAGCTCTCATCGTGGCTACTTTTGGGTTGACCGGTTGCGCGCCGCCCATTGGGGTGACCAAGGTCAGTCCGGATAAGGCCTACGAACTTGCAACCCGCAGCCCCCTGTCGGGGGACGACAATAGTGATGGTGCATTGACGGTACTTCAGCGTTTTGACTTGACCGATCTTTACAAAAAAGACCCCAGGGCAGCGTTACATCAATTACATCTCAATGCCCTCAAAGATGATCGACGCGACATCCTTTTTGCCCTCGCTGAATTGAACTTCAGCTGGGCAAAGACGCTCCCTTTGACCGCTGAGCGGAATAGTGGATTACCAGCGGCTGGCGATGTCTATTTACAGTCTGCCGTCTATGCCTATTTATATCTTTTAGGCGAAGGAAAAGAGTCCCTCCCAAGCGCTTACGATAATCGCTTCCGAGAGGCCTGTGAGCTTTATAACCGAAGCTTGGATCAAGCGTTTAGATCAACGGTTGATGACTCCCTTGTGTTCTCTGACCAGACGCGGGTGCTGCCGGAGTTCCGTCTAGCGATCGACGTTAAGACCGACGACCTGCACTGGAAATTCGAAGAGTTTGAGCATCTTGTACCCGCTGATGCCTTCGATGTCTTTGGCTTTACCAGTCACAACCGAACGGCAGGCCTTGGAACCCCCATTCTTGGCGTCACACGAACATCAAGTAAAGCCCCTAACGGGGGAGTGCTTCCGATTACTGCCTTCCTTCAGATCAATGGCAATCTGAACGCGGTATCGCAAGGCAAAGCAAAAGGAACGCTGGATTTGATCTCGAGCTATGATGACGTCGATGTGGTTGTTAATGGCCGTACCGTCCCTCTTCAGACAGACTCAACAACGCCCCTTGCGTATCGCCTGAATGACAAGGCGTTATGGAATATTGGACTGAAACGTTTTATCTTCGGTGAAGAAATAGAAAAAAATATTCTCTTCATTCAGGCCTATCAACCGGGTCGAATTCCCGTTGTACTGGTGCATGGTACCGGTGGCAGCCCTGTGTGGTGGGCGGAAATGGTCAATACCTTGCGTGCGGATCCTCTGATTCGGATGAAATATCAGTTCTGGTTTTATGAATACTCCAGTAGCCGTCCAGTTCCAGCTTCAGCTGCAGACCTTCGTGATACCCTGACGAATATGGTCCATCAGTTAGATCCTCAACACCAGGATCCTGCGATGCAGCAAATGGTCGTGATAGGTCATAGCCAGGGGGGGCTACTCACGCACATGACAGCAATCGACTCTGGGGATGCGCTCTGGAAGGCTATCAGTGACAAGCCTTTCAAGGAATTTACGGCAGACCCGATGATCAAGGAGGGTTTTCGAAGGGCATTATTCTTTAATCACCTACCCTTCGTCAAAAGGGTCGTGTTCATCTCCACGCCGCATCGAGGGAGCTTTCTGACTGAAGATTGGGTGCGTAAACTCACGCGCCAAGTGGTCGGATCACCGATGAAATTCATCACCAATATGAGCAGCAAGTGGCGGGAAGTGTCAGCTCAACTGAATCTTCCAGAGGACTTAAAAGACGAAGCACCCACGGCAGTTGATGGTATGAGCGTCAAGAGTCCAGTGATGTCAAAGGTGGCGGGCCTTCCCTTAGCGCCGGGTATTACAGGGCATTCCATTATTCCCGTCCTCCCAGGTATGGACATCAAATCAGGCAATGACGGGGTCGTTGAATATAAGAGCGCTCATATTGAAGGGGTCGAATCTGAGTTTGTTGTGAGAACGCATCATGGCGCCCAAGGAAACCCAATCGCGATTGACGAGGTGCGCCGTATTCTGCATAAACACTGCGATGGGCTACCTAACCTTTGTGGCACGGAAGCCTCGAATGGGCTAACCCCTTAAATTCATAGCCATTCAACGGGTTTTGCTGGACCGTCAAGAAAGTAGTTCATCTAGCAGGTATATTCAAATCGCTGTTGTGTGAGCCCTGTCTGTCCAATCTCAGCGGACAGACAGAAGCCTCCATCACTCTTTTGGCTAGGGGGATCAGGGATGAACGAGCCGCGCCCCGGCGTAACCCGTCTCGCTCAATATTCCGGTATCGCCAGTTTCGAAGTCGACAACGGTTCTAGAGGTCGCCTTGTGCGGATCATTACTACACCAGTAGACCCCATCATTCGTACCCGGAAAATAAGTGCTATCGATAGTGGGTTGAACGGAAGGCTTGACCAGCGCCTTCAGTTCCGTGCAGGTCGGTAGCCGCCAACCATGATGATAGCCACAGCGACCAGATTTTTCTGCTTGATTGATTGGAACTGCGGAGGATGTATTGTTGGGTATATAAATATAATTCCATGTTTCACTGTTTTCAGCCAATGACCAGATGAGACCGGTCGTGTCATCTTTGGTGCAGGCCCAGTCAGTGTTTTGCCCCACGGGATAACTAAAATTGTTAGCTACCACGGTACCCGTGCAATGTTCATTGCCTTCGAAAGTGCCGTAGTAGCACACTCTGGTGTAGGTATGGCTCCATTTTCTTACCGGCCTGACCCTGGCGAGCGCATGTTTGTTGTTTTTGTCCTCAAAACCAATGGCGCCATTGTTGAAGTCGACCGTCTGGGTATCTTGAGGCTTGTTTGGCGCATCCGATTGACTCCAATAACTAGTGACAGGAGGTGTCCTTGGGGGAAAGGAAATGCCGCCTACGGAATCTTTTTGCTGATAAAGGGCTTGGAGAATCTCGATCGGAGGGAGCGTCCAGTCATGACGTTTCCCGCCGCGGTATGCCTTTGCATGGCTTAGCGCCGCGGTCAGACTGTGAATCGGGTCAGCGCTCTCATGGGACCAACCGCCCGGGGCAGCTTCCCAGCCTCGCAAGCCGGTGCCATCTAAGTAGATCATCTTGCCACCACCTGGACCCGTATCACCCAGTTGGCAAAAGCCCCCAACGGCGCAGAGACTGGCTGTTTTAGGCGCAATAGCTGCTGCTTTGAGAGGGTAAAGCGTGTGCTCTTCGGGCTGGCAGTGGGTGTCGGGAGCAACGAAGCTACGAATTTTGCCCTGCGATGACGCGCAGAGGGATGCGCTTCCAAGCGTGGGGCTCGACGCTATGGCCAGTGGGATCGTCTGTTCGTGGGAATCGCAGTGGGTTGCGGGTAACACTAGGAGACGCACCTCGTTTCCGCTCGCACAGAGGGTCACTCCCTTGGTGTTCCCGGTAGACTCTATGGGCAGCCTGACTTCTTTATTCTCTTGACACAGGCCACCTGAAGCGACTTCACGAACGCGACCCGCCTGATTGACGCACAGCGTTATTTGGTCAACCGGTTCGACAGATTGAGCCATGACCCGCGATTGGTTTAAAGTCAACAGAAGCAGAGCGGCTAAAGCGAATAAGGAAGTAGGCATGTTTTTTTGTAAGGATTTTTATTTGAGTGAGATGCAGCTGAGGATTTACTGCAATGAACGAATTCGTAAAAGACATTCTTCGCGTAATCTCAGGTAAGTCAAATTAATGACCTTTTTTATTAGCATTATGACTATGGTGTAGTGCAATCAAAAAAACGTTGCGCGCCCATTTATGTTTGAAAAACCAAGATAGATTCTGATTAGGAATAGATGGCTCATAGGCGCTTGGAAACTGATGCCACGGTGTCAAAAGAAGCAGGACATCATTAGATAAACCAAAGATTTATCGAGAAATATTTTACCTGAGACTGCTTTGAGTCGATCGGAGACCCATTCCAATCGTAGGCTAAAATATCATTGGATCTCTCGGGCAATAATTATCAATGCGTGATTCGAATAAGGAATTATGAGTCCATAATTCAGTAAGGGAATCACTAGAGCGTAATCATAAAGAATAATGAAAATCTATACCGCCCCTATTCTAGTAACCGTAAGGTTATCCATGAGGGCTGGGACATGACATATATAGGATGGATTAGTTAGTACTTCTACAGGATTCTGCGGAGGGCAATCTGTGGATCTTAGTTTTACCTGGTCACCAAGAATGCCGTCGAGGTTAATCGCCGCACCTGCGTTCACTACAAGAGAGGCGGCCCCATAATCGACTTCAAAGTCGAAAAGATCTCTGTCAAAGATCTTACTGACATAAGTCAGATTTGATAGGTTTCTGGTAATGGTCACATAGCTTGAGGTCATATTGATCCCGTCTTCAACTGGGGTGAGGATCGACAACGACTGTATAGTCAATCGCGAGTTAATAAAATCAACCCCGTTCTGGCCAGAATTATTCGAAATAATTTGGTTCGTGATAACCCATTCACCCGTATTTACCCCGATAAAAGTGAGCGAATCCCAGTCATCGATAATTCTTGGTTTATCCCACGCGGTGCTAGAAGACCAGATCGGCTTTGAATCCTCTGAGCCCAGATAATTCATTACGAGTGTATTGATCTTAAACTTTGATGGAAAGGGAGAATTTTGATTATTTGTCACATGATCTTTATAGATCTTTTGGCTGCTTTTTCTGGTTCCTAGGAATACTAAGCCACCATTGTCAGCCAAGGTGAGTGGGTTGGCATGACTGTCGCAAGCCGAGAGCTCGAAGACATCGGCGTTAAGTTTTGAACCGGAATCGAAAATCAAGGTCGAGCGTCCCGTCCGGTTGATGAGTGATGTTTTTGGTACCGGCCCATTCAATATGCAAACCTTCGCCCCGTTTTCGACACTCAATGCAACATTCATCTTGATATGAACGTCGTCTGAAATAATGTAGGTATTTTGTGCCTTCCAAACGGTATCGTGGACAATCGGCGCATGGAGAACGACAGTTTCTGCCTTTATAACCTCAGAAATACAGCATGACGCCCATAAAGCCAAAAGATAAGGGCGATAGTTTCTGGGTCTGATTGACATGTGAGATCCCCTCTGGCTCTTGATTATTGCTGCAGTGGGCGCTTTATCCAACTTGGATTCCCCGTACAGGATTAGGCTTCCCAAATCGGTTGATATTGCTGGGGGTGAATTTTTGTAGGATGGGTGAAACGCCTGGTACGGGGGTTTTCATCAAGCTTGAAGAGTAGATCCGCACTTCACTGCCGCCTTTGCCTGCACCAACGATGACCTGACCAGGTCGTGCGGCCACATGCGTGCCGTGGGCATAGGCTGAATTCCCCGGAATGTCTTTGAGAGAATAAGTGGTCCAGAGCACATAGTTTTGACCTTCACTGCCGTGTCCACCACCCGTGTAAATCGCGACCGTCGGTGCAATCGCTGAACCGGCCACAATCTCATCGTAACCATTAGCATTCATTTCGCCTGTAGCAACGTAAAGTCCGCCGTGGGTCATGCCGGCCTCAGTGGGTGTGATCGATGAGGCTAGTTTTTCGATAAGGGGGGATATGGAGTAATCATTATCGTTCTGCACCCATTGAGGGTTTTTTATTACGCTGTAAACACGAATATGATTAACCCCTGCGCCTCCATTTGACACGATCAATTCGGGTACCGCATTGCCTTGCACATTACCTATTGCAATCGGGCTTTTTCCGGCCCCAGCTTCTGACAGTTTGAAAGCCAATAGGTTGAATCCACGACGACCGCTATAGACTTCAATCGCATCAGCATTGGTTCCATTCCCATAACTCATGGCTATATCTGCATAGCCATCTTGGTCGACATCACCCGCCGCTACGAATACGCCGTCCTTGTGAGTGGTTTCGGCGAGTTTGAGATTAATGAGCTCTGCACCCGTTTGACCATCGATGACGATAACCTGTGGCTCAAGCAGTGTGGGGGATCCATACACGTAATCGACAACGCCATCTCCGTTGATATCCCCCATGGCCACATGAGCGCCCCCTTTATTGGTCGGAAAGCTTGGGGTGGGTGACGCCTTGATGGTGAGCGCCCCCCTCTTGAAATCAATGATTGAGTTGTTGAAATTTTCACCCGCGACACTGATGAGAGCCGGATTTTCTCCGGAACTTGCGACGACCAGTTTGGGGTAGTCTTCCGAATAAAAATGTGGGGTCAGGCCATTATCGATTTGATCGCTCGCATACTGGGTCTGCATGTCTTCTCCATTGGACCCGCCCATGAAGACTCTCAGGATCCCGGAAGCATCATTGATCGAGGCCAAGGACGTTTGTAAAAAGAGTCCTAAGGAAGGCACATTTCCGGTGGCTTTTGTCGACATTAAGGTACTAAGCTTGGTCTGCGTGTCCCTAAGGTAAGTCCCTCCCTTAAAGCTGGGGTCATTGATGCCATCTGCAAGGTTGTTTGATGGGTTATCGAAAAGAACGAAACGACCTGTTTCACTCACCGTTGATAGAAGGTCTCGTGATCCTGGTAAGGTCGGGGAAGCGACCGACCCTTTATTGGCCCCAAGGTTGATGTTGTTGTAGCTGGTCGTTACAAGGTTGATGGTCCCAGGCTTAATCCCGCGTTGCCAGAGGTTATTGAATCCACCCAAAAGAAAATTGGGAGGCAAAAGACCGGTTGCAAAGGTTGGGTTGTAGTGGGGGTCGTTGAATGCCGGCACATAGAAATTGTTTGCTGCCGTCTCAAAGTAGGCGGTGGATCCGTCGGAGGACAATCCATACAGTGTGGCGGTGAGGTTCGTATTGGTTTTTCCATCTGGCGTGTTGATCAAGGTCGTGGTGCTCGAATCTGGGCTGGTCAAAGAGACCGTATAGAGATCTAGCGGGCCGAAAAACTTGAAGAACGCATCCGTGCTGGTATTCCAGGTCAACGCCGCCGGCAATTCGACGACATTATTATTGGTAAATCCAGTGATAAGATTCGCGGCGGACGATTGTATGGCGATTACTGAGCCATCCTGATTCATGGACAGATTGGCCGAGTCCATCAGCTCATAGGCATAGGGCTGACCCAGAATCCATGCCTGGATGAAGCTATTGATGGGTTGCTGGGTATTTCCGGCAGCTATCAAGTGATTATCAAGGTTTCGGCTAACTAAGATATTTTTGTTCTGCTTGATATCGAATACGAAGACATCCTGAGAAAAGTCGGCATCCTGAACCCCCTGTACAAGCCCAGATCCTGTTTGGATAGTGCTGAAGGCGACTCGGTTGCCGTCGCTACTGAGCTGAAGAAACTCCGCCTCGAAAAACGCGGGCGGAATGATGGGAAAGCTCTTTATCAGTGCTGCTAACCACGCTGAATAGTTGAAGTATCCTTGCGCATTTCCGTTGACATCGACCGTGACGGTTTGTGTAAGGCCCGACTGTTCAACCAGCTTTGCCGACGGATTGGACGCCCCCTTTACCACAAAGCCATCAAGGCTCATTTCTAACAAGAAGTATGTCGTGGCATTCAAAGTCACGGGCAGTACGTCATCCAGAATCCCTGGGTTCTTTCGATCGATCCATTGCGCGGGCAAATCCGACTGGTAAAGGACCGTTGCCCCATCGCCCGACAGGCCATGGTTTGATGCTGCCTCTGTCACAATTTGAAGGAAATTAGTCAATGGACTGGCAAACTCACTCGCAATAAGATCCCTGATGCTCAGGAGTCTTGGCGTGGTAACAAAGACCCCAATTGGCATCGGTTGTGAGGGGTCTGGTGCTGGGACTGGATCGCTTGAATAGAGCGCGTTGAGTGTCGCCTTGAGACTGGTTGCGACCGACTTCCCTGCCGTATTGAGGAGGTCGACAACGGCGATGTTATTACCCGGATCAATTGCCCTGGCATGCCAGACGAAGACGTCTGACGTGGCATTGTCTATAGTGGGATGTCCCCCGAGGTCTCTCTCTACTGAGGGCATGTCATTCTTAATGGGGACGCTGGCATCATAGGCATTCGCATTGATTCTTGAATCGAACACCACGGTCATCCCATCACCACTCAGATCTGCTGTTGCTGGCTCGAAGGTGGGAGGAAGGAGGCCGTTGCTGATACCAAAATATCCCGCAGACGCGGTGGTGCTTCCGGCAAAGTGCGTAACAAGCCTCGTGACGGCTTGTTCAGGGCCCTTTGAAATATCCATCCAATAGAGGTTGTTCACGCTGGGAATGCTTTGTTCTCCCGCGATCACATTTGGATCCCTGCTTGAAAAAATCAGGTAATTGCCGTTATCACTGGTATCAATCAGCGAACTACCGGCCGGTATGGGTGATCCACCACAGCCAACGCCACAATCATTCGGTGGTGCAGTCGAAGGCGTCTGAGCCACATCAAGAAGGTGGGTGACGTCTGCCCAATAGGATTGGATGCCTGTGCTGCTTGTGATGAGATTATCAGACAGCACTACTCCGCAAAAAACCAAGAACATGATCGAAGATAAAGCTTTTATTGTGTATTTTTTGGGCATGGAAGTTATGGTTGGATGGGCGCTTTGAAGAACCACGTGCGACATGTGGTGAGTGAGATCCTTATCGTCGGATCTGTACCCTCTTTAAAAAACCACTATGGACCTAAGTGACTGAAAGTCAATAAAGTTTCTGTCGGGGTGGTGTGTACGCATGCGGCCGCCCCCTGAGGAGAAAGGCTTTTGGCCCTTTATGGTTTAGGGGAAGGATAATGATAGACCTTGTTTTTAAGACCATCTTTTATGCGATTATGGCTCTTTCGAAGTCCTTCTTTCCGATGTCCTTGTTGATGCGTTGTGCCTTGCTTTGCCGCGTCGTAGTGCCATGGATGATTGGTACGCATCTTCTTTTCTGACGAGCGCCATCTCGTTGGAGTCATAGTCAGATTCTTGACCTTTTGAGGAAGTTTGGGCTCTTCTGGTTAAGAACTTTTCTGGACTATCAGGGAGGCTAGTCCCTAACGGACGGTGTGTGATGACGACCCCTTTGCGCCAAACCGCAAGGCCAAAAAGCCATTGCGGCCATCGGGTTTGGGAGATGCCGCTCTCCGTCAAGAAATGGACGTGCCCCCCCTGAGGGTCGCACCATGACCGAGACATCCATGCGGCCAGGCATGTCCTGACCTTCTCTTTAACTTAAGGGGCGGGGTGAGAGAGCGTCTCCCAAGGCTCGCGAAGAGTGAGACCCCCTAAGTTAAGGCGCTTTAGAGCCTTCGCCGAAAGACTTCTGTGAAGCGAGAACCGAAACCAGAGGTCCCCTCTTTACGGGAAGGTCATGTCGCCTGGGATCGAGGCGATCCAAGGGTGTCTTGACAAAGCCGGATCCCAAGAGCGATATCAGTTCACCAGATCATCGCGACCTTCATGCTTTCGAAAACGCGGTCCTTCGTCACCAATGGAACCCTTTCCAGAAGACTCTGCGCCGCCAGCATGCGATCGAATGGATCGCGGTGTTCACCGTCCATCGATCCAGCGTGAAGGGCGTGGAGATAACTCACGGGCAAATGGATGAAGCCATCCAGATTGACCAAATCATTAAATCGGGCCACCGCTTCACGTCCTATGTCTAATTTTTGAAGTCGGTGCTTGGTTGCAATCTCCCAAGCACTGGCGGCACTGACCAGAACCTCATTCTTTTCGTCCTGAATCAGCTCTCGAACTCGCGGTGACAATTCCGGGGCATTGGTCCACCACCAGAGTAAGGCGTGCGTGTCCAGCAGAAACCTCATCGCAGTTCCCATGCCAACAGCTCTTCATCCGGGAGCGGTGTAAAAAAAACTTCCGTAACTTTTCCCTGCAAGCGTCCTGGCTGGCGCCGTCCAGCACTCGATTCAAGCGGCATCAGACGTGCATAGGGCTTGCCTGCCTTGGCCAATATAATTTCCTGACCCGCGTGCGCTTGTTCCAGCAATCGCGAAAAGTTGGTTTTCGCTTCGTGAACATTAATCATGAGTACCATAATATTCCCTCTTAGAATATGACTAACCTACAGGACTAAGTCTACCATCTACGGCACAAACGACGAAAATAAGACGTTCCGGGGTTAGTCGTCTGTGTCGACCCTGACCCGCGTGAGATCGACCGGACGATTAAGCACGCGCGACTGGATGCGGTGAATGGTGCTCGTAGCGAAAACCTGATTGCCTGAAGTACCCTAGACGATCACATTGATCACCGCGATCGTATTTTCAAAGGGCTCGCTGACGAAGAGCTGAAGCAAGACGTTGGACGGTGAAGCCTTCACTTAAGGATTCAGAAGCACGCCGAGGCGCGCCTCTCCTTACCGGCCGAAGGCGTGTTGTTTTAGGAGTGGGCACACTGTGCCCGCGAAGGAGCGTTTGCGGGCCAGGTGGGCCCAACGCATTGTTGTTCGAAAGACCGAGTGGATTGCACACGCCAGTGAAATTATCCGTCAGCGCGCCGGGATTGTTGAGGCCATTTAGAAATTTTGGACGGTTGGCGCTGAACATCCGTCCCCGATCGCTCAGTGCGAAATAAGGGGGAATCTTAAGGACGTCGGCCCCGGTTGCATCGATCGAAATGACAGATCCCTCCCGCGCGTCGCCGGCGACACGTGACGCGCCGTAGTTGGATCGACCGCTCGCCAAGATCCGTGCCGGATCGAGAATGACGCCAGGCAAGAGAGAGGACGGAAACTTGCTGGGGATAGGATTGGCGCAAGCCTTCGGATCGTTCAAAAACGGCCTGACCTCCGCCAAAGCAGAAGCGCCAGGTATGTTTTGCGCGACAATTCGCGCTTCGATGTCTAGCAACCCAGGGACCCAAGACGCGCGGCCCGGGGGCTCGTTGTTGAGATCTGGGATCGTTTAAGCTCCGACTAAACTCGGCGCAAGAGTGGCAGCGACGAGCGTCGTGGATAACAATATCTCGATGCGCACAGCCTTAGCGTGGTCAAAATGTAAAGGTCGCCTCATGTGTCAGACTAAAATGGATAAAGACTACGCCGGTAAAGGCAAAATTTATGCTCCTTCTCGCTAAGCCTTTATCTGAACGATTCAAGACGGACAAAGTTCGATGAAACAATGTCTCGAATATAGGCCTGAAATTGATGGTCTGAGGGGCGTATCTATACTGCTGGTAGTCATTTACCACTTTTTTCCAAAAGCGCTTACCGGTGGCTTCATCGGTGTGGACATATTTTTTGTGATATCAGGCTTTCTGATCACAGGGATTTCTAAGTCTCGATATCGCGATGAATCATGGAGCACACTTAGCTTTTACAGCGCAAGGATTAGACGACTTTTCCCGTCACTTCTGCTGGTCATCGCTTTTAGCCTTTTCATCGGTTGGTACAGCCTTCTACCCAGTGAGTATCTCGGGCTTGGACGTCACGCAAAAGCGGGTCTAGGTTTTTTTGAGAATTTCGCTTTGAGCCGTGAATCAGGCTACTTTGGTGAAGCAATAGGATTCAAACCCTTGGCTCACCTTTGGTCCTTAAGCATCGAAGAGCAGTTCTATCTGATGTTTCCGCTGCTCGTGCTCTTCACCAAAGGATGGGAACGTCATGGTGTCAAGACCATGTCCATCATCCTTCTGGGATCACTCCTCACGAATCTTTACCGTGCCTATATTCATCCGTCTGATATTTATCTTGCCCCTGCAACGAGATGTTGGGAGCTAATGTCAGGGGCGGTTCTATCTCTACTCCTGACGAAGACCCCCCCAAAAGAAGGCGGTCTAAACCGCCAATCAAGGATCCTCCCAGTTCTCGTAGAGCTCTTGGCTATATGCGGGCTCTTGCTTATGGTCATACCTGCATTTTGGATAAGCGAAACAACCATTTTTCCAGGCTGGCCGGCAACATTACCCGTCATTGGCGCCCTTATAACAATTCACCTTGGATCAAGGTCTAGGCTTATAAAAGGCGTTCTCACCAATAGACCTATCATTCTTATTGGTCTTATCAGTTACCCCCTCTACCTTTGGCACTGGGTGCTACGATCGTTTTTATTGCTCGAATTAGGGCTTGAACCATCATTCTTGAGTCGCTGCCTTACCTTGCTGATGTCCGGTCTCATCGCTTATGCCTGCTACCGTTGGGTAGAGGCCCCGTTTAGAAAAACAGCGCGGCAAGGCTTTGCTACGGCACTACTTCTAGCTGGCGCGGTGATCGTAGCTCTCGCAGCTTCACTTATTGTAGGAGCGAAAGGTTTTCCCAATCGATTTCCAGAACATGTCGATAATGCCGAGATAATCGAGGAATCGTATCCTTCTGAATGGCGACTGCGTTCATGCCTGCTTAAAGGGAGCCAAACACCAGATAATTTAGGAGATGAGTGTGTCACCGACCCCCTTGAGTTAGCCGACACAGCTAAGCACGATATTAAAGTCCTCCTATGGGGTGACTCTTACGCCGCTCACTTATACCCTGGTCTTAAATCCTTTCAGAACGGAGAGGCGAAAGTCACGCAGATCAACATGGTAGCTTGCTTTCCAGGGAAGGGGTTTCGAAGCAAGAACTCTCAGAACTGTTGGATGCTTTACGATTTTGTAATGTCTCATTTAGCTCAGCATCATTACGATTTAGTCATTTTGGCGGCCAACTGGGAAAGTTATGGAAGAGAAAGGATAGAGGGAGATTTCATCTCGACGCTGAAAGAACTCAATACGGTTTCCCCGAACAATGTTGTCATTTTCGGCCCTCCACCAAGATGGTCAATGCCTCTTGGGAAGCTGATGGCGAAAAAATATCACCGCTTTAACAAGCAGGAATTTCCTGAACGTCTCAGTGAGGGCCTCTCTCAGGAGACCTTTGAATTAGACCAGAGGATGGAAAGGATCGTTACAGCCCAAAATATGGGTTACATTTCCATTATTGGACATTTATGCGACCACGATGGTTGTCTGGTCAGAAGGGGCCCAAAGCTGATGAGCGTGGATGAAGGCCATCTTTCTCTCGAGGCTTCTCATGTTCTCTTTGATTCGCTGAAAGATCTCACGGGCCGCCATGACCATTAGCTTTCTTTGGAAGGGACGATTCTGCAAGCGACTCTGGATAGTGGGCACCAGATCTTATCAAGGAGTTCTAGATTGGTTTTGATATCTACCTCATCGTTAGACATTGGAGACGTTCTGTCTCTGAGTAGTTACAATTCAAGTCCATGGCTGCTGGTGTAGATCATTCTGATCATTACAAGAAAATGTGTCAGTCCCATGATGACTCAAACCCCTAGAGTTGCCTTTTCCCAGAATTTGGGTGAAATGCTAAACCTCTTGCAATACCGGATTGACAGTGTCCTGATCAACGAGGATGGTCAGCCTGAAGCCGTGTTGATTAACTCCCGTCTTTTTAACTGTATTTGTCGACTGCAGAATCGATTCGACGTTCTGTGTCAGCTTAGTGCGTCTGGCTTTGAGAGTGTGCGTGAAGTAGTTGGGCTAGCTGAATCGATGCTGCGGTCGAGGCTGATAAGGACTGTGATCCGCATTACGGCGAAATAGAAGGCTTATTGTCACCTCAAATGACAAAAGTCAGGCCGGGTATGAGGAGACCTACTGGAAGATTTTGGATGGCCGCCGGGGTGGTAAAGGTCAAGCATCGACTCTTACCGGACCTTGCAATCAATCCTGATCATTCCCGCGAGTCAGTAACCTTGAAACAAAAAATCCAATGCCTCCACAATCTGTACCCGCATATCTATCATCGAGGTGACTGGGGTTTTCAGCACTCGCTTTGGCAGGGCACCCATCTTCGGCGTTTCCAGCACAAAATCTTGTCCTTTGATCGTCAGTACCGGTGATAAAAGTGTGGGCAACTGTATGTTCTGGTAATGCTCGAGGTGACGAAGCGGAATCACCATGCGGCTATCTAGTCCATCGAGCAAATCACTCTGCACATCCAGTAGATAGGGCGTAGTGCCTGTATGCTTCCCATGGTTCTCATAGATATCAAAACGAGCCATTAAAAGCTTCTCCACTCATCCAAGGGCAACCCTTCGGCATCGATTGTGGCGTTGTAAGCGGTAATGAAGTCCGCGTGGTCTTCACGCCAGCGTCGTTCCTGCTCGCGTTGAACCACCTCGCGCAAGTGGGTGTCACATACTTGTGAGATGTTGATATTCAGGGCTTTAGCCGCGGTGAGGATATCAGCGCTGAGGGTTAGGTTGGCCGCACGCTTGCCTGTGGTGCTTGAGCGGGTGTTCGATGCGGGATGATTGGAAGCCATAGCTTTCTCCATGCGCACTTAATTATGCGCATATGATAGTCGGTATTGTTGGCGCGGTCTAAGGGCGGCGACTTTTTTTAGTCGAATGGGGTCTTCTAGCTTGATTTCATCAAGGTCTCGCCGCTACGCGGCTGACCTTTGATTTTCAGCGGGGAGTAGTGATTTTACTGATAATTGATGAAGTAACACCCTATTCATGGTTTGAACCCAACATCATCTTCGGCATCAGGAACTCTTTGAGTATTTTAATGAACTCCTCCCGGAGTTGTGGCAGAAAGGTGATGGTGTAGATGAGTCTCAAGGAACCAAAGAAGTAGCGGTTTTCGTCAAAGAAAGCATATTCCTCGTGTTTTTTGTCGGCAAAGAAGCGGCGTTCGAAGTTCTGCCACAGTTCAAAGCCGACATCCACCGGGATTTTCGTAGCCAACTCGCTGAAACCCAGTTCTGGCATCCCATAAATCGTGAACATCAGGCCAACATCAAACAAATAATGACCGATGGAGAGATCACCCATATCGATGATAATCGGCTCCCCTTCACGGATCATGAGGTTGCTGCTGTGCAGATCAAAATGCACGCAGGTGTCTGCATCAGGAATGGCCTCTAGCTTTTCTAGGAGATACTGGTTTTGCTGATCGTTTAGGAAAACCGCGATCTCTTTTAGGTACCCACGGAAACGTGTCTTCATGTCTGGTAAAACGGCAGGGTCACCGACAGCTCCATGGAGAGTTTTCAAAACATCCGTCAGCGTCTGGGCATGACGATCAAGATTAGCGGGGTCATTGCGGATGACCGCGCTGAAAAGTTCGGCATCGAGCATTTCGAAGACGATCCCGGTTCGGCTGCCGCAGGCTACTACGTCGTAGGAAATAGCCGTCGGGATGCCCATCACGAACGCCGCCCTAGCGTACTTTTTTTCGCGCTCGGCAATCGAAGGGTCCACGCCCTCCCTATAGAGTTTGACGATCGTCTCCGCATCCAGACGAAAACATTCCCCACAAACACCTGCCGATAGCGGCTCACCTTTCTCGAGCGTGATTTCCCGTCGCTTTTTTTCGAGGTTAATGATTTGAGCAAGACCCGAGATATCGAAAAGTCTATGCACTTCCTCACTGATGTTGATGGCAACCAACGACCCGTCAGCCTGAGATAGCCGCTGAAAGGCTTTCAGGATTATCCGAATCCCTGCACTGGAGACAAAACGACATTCTCTGAAATCAAGAACAAGTTCACGAATTCCGGTCAGATCAAATGACTTTTCGAAGGCTGGAGCGGTATTCCCATCCAGTCGTTGCGGGATATCGACCCTCATTCGGCCGGGGAGCGGTGCATTATGCATGGTCAAGTGTCCGGGATTTCTATAGCGGGTGGTTAAGACTTGGCTGACACGGTCAAAGGGCTCGTCACCTTAAGGATCCTCCTCTAACAAGTTGTCGTACATCCCTAATAAAGTGATCCATCAGCTTGCGCTCCAAAGCAAAGAGGCGGACGAGGGTTGACATTTAGATTCACCAAAATCGTTGCGCCCAATTATTGTCCAGGCTTAGGCGAAAAAAATTGTAATTCGGGTTCAAAATCTCGTCGACCTGACTATTGAACCGTCCCGGGTTTCCGGGTGACGGCCACGATACCCATCGGTGATGACTGTGACCAGCTTTCTGGGAAAGGCAGCGATTCAATGCGTTTCAAATCCGCAGAATCTGCTTGGTTGACGATTCTGAAGGTGTCGATGAAGGGCCGTATAGGCTGGAACGGTGGCTTTTTATCGAAGGCGCTGAGTCTGAAAAGATAAAGGCCATCCGAGCTGATCGTAATATCAAGCCCGCCAGGACCTTGATCGAGCGGCGCTAAATCGGAGACCCACTCCAGTCCTCCATTTTTTTCAAGGCCATAGAGGCTTAATGATCGACGGGCAAAGGCTGAGACCCAGAGTCTTTTGCCATCAGGGTGGAGTGCTGCCCAGCAGGGATCGAGAAGTTGAGGCCTGATGTTCTGGTTCATCTGTTGAGCCGCTCCCCGCGAGCTGGTTTTAAAGGCTAAAACCCCGGGTTGGTCCTCCTTACTCTGCGTGATGGCAAAGAAGTTCCTAAGGTTCATCCTTTTGGACCCTGGGGAGCGCTCTGGCAGAGCCGCCCCACCATAGGGTTCTTGGAGACCACCGATCGAATCTGTCCTTAAAACGAACCCGTCCTTGCTGAGGCGGAAAATATCAACGTTTCCTGCGAGCTTCCGAGAGACGCCGAAGACGTCAGAGGTAGGGGCGGCTAGGATGTCGACCGGTAAGTCGCCGGGAAGGTAGTCAAAATGCGCCGATGGGATCGGCTGAAGTGAGCCCTCCCGGGTAATTCGAAACGCTGAGATTCCGCCATGGAGACCTTCCGAGATGGCGCCTTGATGGAGGACCAGAAGGTGGTCGCGATGGATGGCCAGACTGACGGGAACATATCCTCCCGAAGCGTATCGCCCCTGAAATTTGAGCGTGCCGCCGGTTAATATCTCAAAGGCAGAAATAGAGTGATCACCGCTGTTCACTGCAAAAAGGTGTTGGCCCCTAGCCACAAGCGCATGGGATGAGTTGCCATCGATGCTGGGGCGGCCTAACCCCCCGGTTGAGTAAGTCTCGATGAGCCTTAAGGACCCTGTTGCAGGGTCTTGCTGGAATGCGGCTATCTGATTGGAGACGGCTGAATTTTGAATAACATAAACCGATGTGGTTAAAGGGGCTGCCTCTACCATACCGCTCAGAGCACCCTCTAAAAAGATCGCCAGTAAACAATGTGTGAGGTGTTTCATGGTGTGTTAAAAAACAAAATCAGAAAAATGGGAGTGAGGTCGATGAGGGCTTCTGGGGTCTCTTGGGTGAGCGGGTCGAGCAAAACCAGACTTCCAGGTGAACAGTAAAAAAAGACCCGGTTGAGTGCCTCGGATGTCCTGGCAGCATAGCTTGGGATGGGTTGGCCGCCACGTCAGCCAAAAACCCAAAAGGGCTTAAGGATCGGCTCAAGCTTGTCACCATTGACCCATGATAATCTAAGAGTAGCCATTGGTTAAAACGGAACAGGAAAAGTGCAAAGAGGGTCTCTTTGGGTCATCCAAACATAGGCTAATGTCGAGATAAGGGGGTTTTTATGGAAAGAATGCATCATGACACCCATGAGGAAAACGCCAACATCGTGGCGCTAAAGGCCACGCTCCATTGCTTGTCGGGTTGCTCCATCGGAGAGGTGATGGGGATGATGGTCGGAGCGGGGCTTGATTTATCCAACTCGACCACCCTTGCACTCGGCATCTTTCTGGCTTTTGTCTTTTGATTTTTGTTGACGATGTTGCCCTTGGTTCGCGCCGCAGTCCCCTCGGCCCAGGCATTAAAGCTTGCCTTTGCCTCTGACACCCTTTCGATCTCCTTAATGGAGATCGTTGACAATACGGTCATGGTCTACATACTTGGAGCCATGGATGCAGGTCTTGGGGATGGGTTGTTCTGGGCCAGTTTGTTTTTTTCATTAGCCATAGCCGGTTTAGCGGCTTTTCCTCTGGGACGCTGGCTGATATCCAAAGGGCGGGGCCACGCCGTTGTGCATACCTTTCATCATCACGATGGAGATAAGGCACATTCTAAGCACCCTGGTCACAGTCATCCACGCTGAAAAAGAGGGGGGGGTGTAAAGTTTAGAGCCTCTGACCTTTGGGTTCCCTCATCATCACCAATAACCCGTACTAAGAAATCGTAAGGGGATGACAAACACAGGCGAAGGTCAATGCTGGGTCAAAAGGCTCTTATGTCACTCTGGTGAATAACAATTTAGACCTTCGGCCTCAGGTCGACATGCACGCACAGTTGGTTGAGGTAGGATTTACAAAGCGAGTGCTTTACGTCCAATTCAAAAAAAAGGAGAAGCAAAACATGAATATCAGGATAGTCATTCTCTTCATATCCACGCTCTCGACCGTCGTGGTGCCCCAGAATGCCCTTGCCAACGATCATAGCCTCAGAAGATTCATTGGGCTTTGGCAGGCGGTCGATCCTGATGATGGCTCGCTGTCCACCATCTCCATCATCAAGCTATCGAATGATACGGTGCATCTTCTTTATAACGACACCTACTTCTATCTTTGCAATGGAGGTCGTGGACTTGGTGTCGGTAATGGGACCAGATCAGGTCGAAACGCCATCGAATTTAGCGGCATCACTTATACTTGCGAGGACAAAAAGATCCCACCGGTCAATATACCAGCGAGCTTCACCCTAGATACTTCAGGTGCATTGATTGAAGTTGATGAGGATCAGAACAGGACGCAAACTATTTTCTATAAGACTAGCCGCTAGCTCGGTGGTTTATTATCTGGTTTTCATGGGCTTATCATTTCGATGATGGCTATTCTCCTCATTCCAATCAAAGGCTATGGCTCACAATTTTATTGAAATGAATAAAAAAATCATACAAATTCTAGTTACTGCTTTAATCCTATTTATTTCAATGGATGCGAATGCGGTAATCCATAAATTCACGCTCTTCACATCAGCTCCAAAAATCACAGAGGCTAACGTGATGGGTTCACCATCAGTTCCGGGCGACTATCTTATGTTCAGCGCTAATATCTCAAAGACCCAAGGAGGCTCCTCAATAGGGTATTTTGTTGGTGAACAGATTGAGGTCTTGGCTAAGGAAGTCGGCCATCCTGAAATCCGAATCGCTAGCTTTAGCTTTATGTTCACTAGTAAGGATCAGCTCTATGTTCAGGGCGCCAATTTTTATGTCTCGGATAAAAACCCAGGCCTTATTGTGGGGTCGTCTGTTTATCGTATTGTTTGCGGTGGGACTGGAAAATATTTCGGCGCAAGAGGAGAGGTGGTGTCGACACGATTACCTGATGGAAGTTATAAGCATGTCTTTAAGCTGATGCGTTAGTCGTTCATCGAGCCATCAATAAAGAGGAGGCCAATACCTACGAGGCTCTCGTTTTTGATTCAGGCAACGTGAGTCCTTGAGGCTTAAGAAGGACCTGTCTCCGAAGGTTAGGTGGCCATGGTCTTAAGCCAAGGATCTTATGATCTTTTGCGTTTAAGGTTAAGGCAGCGAAGGACGCAGGTCGCTCCTATATCGCACAAAGCGGGGACTGATAGAGTCCTGGTGTTGATTTTCACCTCATATTGACCCGATGGCGGTACGGCGTGGAATTGGACTGTTTTATGTCCCGGCGATGACACAAACTAATCAAGTACTTTAGGACACGGCGCGCCTTTTTCGATCCAGCGCCCAAATAGCCTGACAAACTTGTCATGGCTGATGGGCGGCTGGGTCCGTTCAAACCCCCGCGAATTTAAGCCGGGCGCCCACGCCCAGTTGACGCGCACATCGGTATCCAGATGCTTAAGGAGACCCTCGAGTGTAAAGCCTCCATTGGTCTCTGGGTTCTTGAACTTTGGGCAAAGTATGGCGCCTGGCATTGGGGTTCCGGGTGAGATTTCCCAGGCCATATTGGAGGGGGCAAGAAACCAAACACTCTGGCCATCCTCTTCCACTCCCGGCGCACCTGTTTGCGGGTTATTTTTTTTGCCATGACAGGTATCGCACCGCCCATTGAGCAGGCCGTTGTTATCTTCGCCTCGACTAATACCGAACAGATGCGCGCGACGATCATCGGTCTGCCGCGGGTAGTCATTGGTATCAGGATGAGTGGGGTCAGTTGCTGCGTGACAATTCATGCACCGGGGATTCGTCAGCACGGAGTAGATTTGCCGCCACTCGTCGGTGCCTCCAGTCACCGGATGTCCATAGGGTTTGCAATTTTGCCCGCCTGACTGTCCGCACTTGAAGATATCCGTCCTCAGATAGTTTGCGATCAAGCGGACATCATGTTTATTAAGCAAGCCGGGATAGAGTTTTGGCATCGGAGCGGGAACGCTGGCCAGGAATTTTTCGAGGAGCTTGGGGTCGGCCAAATCCGAATGACGTAATATTGATGGATATAACTGCCCGGTTCCGGACGGACCATGACAGTTACCGCATACGGTCAGGAAGAGAGCTTTTGGCGCTGAGGTAAAGTTGCCCTCGTCATTGAGGCGGGGAAACGTGGTGATCTCGGCCTTTTTACTTTGAGTCAAACCGAGAACCGTCACGCGCAAGGGCCCGGCTACACCATTCGTGATGATGGATGAACCACCCACGGCGGCGGCCAGATATTGCTCATCGCCGACGGAATAACTGATCAGGCCATTGTTCATGGCACCGCCCAATTCCTGCCGCTGAAGAGGCGCCCCAGAGGTGGCATCAAACACCAGCAGGCGGCCTTTCACATCACCCGCAAACAGCAGGCCGGACTTCGTAGTGATCAGACCAGCAATGACGGGAGCATCGTTCTGAAACCGCCAAAGCGTCTGACCAGAGGTGGCGTTGAGTGCTGTAATTCGGCCCTCCGGTAATGATCTGTAGTCCGGTGTGGTCGAACCACCAGAATAGTCGTTATCACCCGTGAGTGGGGCCGATTTGAAGTAGCGACACCAATCTACCATTCCGACGAAGATCGATCCTGTTCGCGGGTCATAGGCAGTCCCGTTGTATTGTGCTCCGGTGCCGGGACAAACCCACTTCCAGTTAGAATCCAACGGCTCCTGATCATGGGCCAGGGTAGTGGCGGGGACATCAAACACCGGCGCCTGAAGGGTGCGATCATAGCCATAGACCCGACCACTTTTACCGGTCACAGCCAGCATGGACGTGCCTCCCGCCGTTCTATATAGCGTCGGCGCGGCGGAAAGATCCCAATCATGTTCGTCGTGCGGAACCGCCTGGTAGTACCAGTTCAGTTTGCCCGACAGAGCATCCACCGAGATGACGGAGTTGGTATAGACGTTATCACCGGGTCTGGCTTGCCGAAAAAAATTCGGGGTCGGATTGGACACCGGAGCAATCACTTCGCCGGTAACGGTATCCAAGGACACCGTGGTCCAGAACCCCCCGCCCCGTTCGTCATTCATCTGCACGGTCTTGAACTGCCAGATTTGCTTGCCTGTTAGGGCATCCAGCGCCATCAAGCGGCCATTAATGCCCTTGTCGCTGATGGCAACCCCGATGAACAGCTTGTCATTCCAGACCACAGGGGCAGCCACCAGCGATTCTCGCTGACTGGAATCTGCTGCCTTAACCGCCCAAATCAACTGACCCGTCTTTGCATCAAGCGCAATCAACTGGCCATCGTTAGTCCCGCGATACACAACGCCCTTGGCATAGCCCACGCCGCGCGTGGCGAAATAGCTAGCAACGGTATATTTGAACGGTACCAATGACCGCCAAAGAGGCTTGCAGGTCACGGCATCGATCGCATAAGTCGCTTTCAGCGTCGTCACGAACAAGGTGCGATCCACCTTGACGATACCGCTCCCAAACCAGGCAGGCTCATTTAGCCTGGCTTCACAGAGGGGCTTCAGTTTTTGCAGATTACCCTTGTTGATTTGATCAAGATCTACATAGCGCTGCGCATCGAAATCCTTGTTGAGGCCAATCCAATCAAGCCCATCGGCGAGGACAGCCTGTCCCCAAACCGTCATCGAAACCAGCAGCCCAGCGATAGCGAACTGCCGGAGTGATCGTGCAAGAGCGCCGCCTTTTGTATCGGACTCTTCTGAATGATGGGGCATCATGTCATGTGTCTCGGCATTCAATATCAACAAGAGGATTGGGTAAACGACACCCGGTCAAAGTCGCAGCGATCAATCCGAACCAACTGCAGGCTAAGCCGAAGTTATAGCAACCATTGTTCCCTAAGAAAATCCTCCGATCGTAGGATGGCATTGCTGAAAGCTTGTGGCTGGAATCTCAGAGGCCTAAAGGAAGGAGGACCGAAGAGCAAACGGAGACCAAAGTCCCCGTTAAGATGTTTTTAGACTTGCGCCTTACCGTATCATCCTCTTCATTGAGGTTCTTGCGCCTCGTGGCCACCAGGCCTATATCGGTCCATAACTGTATCCAAGATTTCATTGGTTATGTCAGGGTTCTTCGTTTGCAAACAAGATAATAGAACTTCCTTGTTTGCATGAACTCGTTCTTGCGTTGGCCGAGATCCCTGCCGGGCTGGATGTACTTCATTGAAGCAGCCCCTGAAGTCATCAGGAGAAATACCTAGATCCCTACTAATGAGTCCCACGGGTCGATGAGGGTCATCCCTGAGCATGCCATCTGGAGGCTGAGGCGAATGAGTTTCTTCGCATATCCCAACGCCAAAAGGGCCAACCAAAATGGTCATTAACAAGGCAGGAAAAATGACACGTCTTTTCATATCAAAAGGCTCGAGTGACTGGCTTCAGGGAGATTACTGGTTCTCTTCCATTTCCATTTAGAAAGCAGGCTCATACCAGCACCGGATTTTGGAAGGGGAGCGTTGGGATTGGGGGCCGATCAAATAAATTACTTTTGGATCGGCGTGACGACATAGTTTGTAAAAATACTACTGCTACTGCCCGTAGGAGCTGGATACTCAACAACTCCAAGGCTGGTATCACCGAAGATAGAATCGTTGGTCGCAAAGGTGCTTCCTGGGAGGATAATCTGCTTCCAGCTTGCGCTCGTAGAAAAATTCCCGTTGGGTCTCCGGACAACTTGTGCTGTCACTGCAATGCTAAGGCCCCCTGTAAAGCTGGTCGCAGTTGCAGGCAGTTTATAAAGTCCCTTGCCATCCGACCATATCCCCTCAAAATGGGTGATAACAGCATCATTGTTAAAGTACCTTTTAGCCGCACCTACCGGCTTGTATTGAAACGCTTGAAAGTTCGAGGTGAGTCCTGTCGATCGGTCATAATCCATCAGGTAAGATAAGGTGACCGGCTCTCCACTCTTTTTGTCTATCAGACCGCCAGAAACACCCCCAGCGACAGTGTAGCTATTGCCTCCGTTATGCCAGATTCCATAAACCGAGTATGACTTTTCTCTGGACGGGAACTGAAGGTCCGTCTGGGGACGACTCAGATTCTGTGGGTCATAGATGAATGCATTGCCTAGAAGGCTGTTGGGAGATCCATAGTTCCCCGCGGCCAAACCACCACTGACACTATGGAGGATCGTGAATTGAGCCGGCTGTCCATTCGGGTACTTAGCTTGTACCGTGATGAAGCTGCTAGCTTGTGGCGTTGAGGTTAAAGGGCCCGTATAGATAAAACTATAGGTATTGCTGTTCGTTGAGCTTGTGTAGGTTCCCACCAGATTGTAGTTTCCATTCCCCAAACTGTCTGGCCCATAAATGCTGGTTGAAGCAGCGCTGTTGATTGAGGACGGCACATTCATGACATACCAAGCCCCCGTACCACTCCCAAGACTTGTGAAGCCATGGTTGACTGGCCCGCTGTATACAACGCCATTGACATTACTAGTTCCAGTAATCACAAAGGAACCCTGCTGGTCGCCCCCTTTGATTCCCTGAAGACCCCATCCTCCGGAAAAATTGCCACTTCCCGTATAGAGAAAGGGGGAGACAAAGTCGGGTGCATAGCCAATAGGTTGCGCTTGAACATTAAAAGCTGAAATTAGCGTGGCGGCGATAAATGTAGCCTGGAACACTGATTGAGCGCGCATCATTTCAAATAACATGATCATCTCCATATTGAGGACACCAGCACGCGGTTTCCCTGGGGTTTAAAAAACCTTTATCCATAAGAAGGATAAGAAAGCGGAAAGGTTTGGTGTCGATTTGATTTTTGAGAAACCTTTCTAGCCCATCGTTAACCTCATACCCCTAATCTAGCACACCGACTAGGCCGAATTATCCCAAAACATCGGACTTGGGCTGATGGAAGACGTCGAGCGTGAGGAGGTTGAGCCTAGAACTCCTATGGCGCTCAAGAAGGTGTCAGTCTCAATCAAGACGAAACTGGGCTGCTACCGTCAGGACCATCGGTCTCTTGAATTTTCGCACATGGCCGACCATAATTATCAATCTGATCATAGCAAAGCGATTGGTGTAACAATGATTACCGAAACAAGTGCAGTTGCCTTTCGCCAGAATTTGGGTGAGATGTTAAACCAGGTGCAGTACCGGCATGACAGCGTCCTTATCAACAAGGATGGTAAGCCTGTTGCGGCCTTGATTGACACCCGACTATTTGACCGCATTCGTCGACTTCAGGACCGATTCGACGCACTGTGCCACCGAGTCGAGTCTGGCTATGAGAGTGTGTCTGAAGAGATTGGGCTCACTGAAATCGACGCCGCCGTCGAGGCTGAAAGGGCCTCAGCTCATATCACCTCAAAATAGATTGCCTTGCGATGCCCACCTTGCGCGTCGCACAGGACAGCAACGTCTTACTCTCAGTAATTGCTTATCCTTCCAGTATTCCGGGGAAAATCATGTCATCGTGGCGACATGGTGCTATCGAAGTGCTTCTTTCGGATTTCATTTTGGATGAATTGCGCCGCGTTCTTCCGCGGTTGTCGCAACGCCATGGATTGTCGGAAGCTGAAATGACGATCTGATTGATATTCTCTCCATACAGGCCGAGGTTATAGAACCAGCAGCGGGGGACGATCAAGACTTGCGAGATCCTATGGACCGGCCAGTGCTTGGAACCTTGCTTGCAGGACTACAAGTCTCGAGGGCAGATTACCTCATCACGGGCGATAAAGATTTATTGGCGCTGTCCGGACAGTATCCGATCCTGACACCGAGTGAGTTCTGGTCAAAACACTCTTGGCTTTGACCCGCTGCTTCTGCCATTCAACAATTGACTGCTTAAAGTCGATCCGACCTTCAGAGCCTCACTGACGCTTGAGGAAATCCAGGAGAACGCGGACGTCTACCTGATTCCGGATGAGTCCATCGCCGACTCCAAAAATGTCATCCGATATATCTGAAAGCATTGGAAAACACTCTTTGAGGCGCTTCGTGCGTATTCCACGGCAAAGTCGACACCCATTCCACGCGAAACTGGACAGTGATTCCATAGCAAACTGGACACCTGTTCCACGTCAAACTGGACAGTTTTTTGTAGCGTTTCAACGCTGGGATAACCGCCATGGCACTCTGATGATTTCACTGGAGATGCTGATGGCCAATAAGAGGTTACCTATGCGAAAGATTGAAGAGGTCTTACGGCTGCATTTTGCAGGCGGTCGATCGAATCGTAAGATCAGCGAAGTCATTCGGGTTTTACCCACAACAGTGGTGATTACTTTCGTCGAGCGAGGTTTGCGGGTCTTAGGAGGTTCACCGTGATCCCTTCGATAGTGTCATCATTGCAACCGCTCTTGAAACGAATGGCTTGCTGGCTCATGTTGACGGACACTTTCCCGGCTATCCGGAATTAAACGGGCGATTATTAGGTTCAGGGTCGGCACGTGAGGAATGATCGATTGTGCTGAGTCTGGTGAAGTAATCGAGGTACCTCTGAGCTGGATTTAGTCTCCGATCTCAAACGTGTTCCGGAGAAAAGCCTCCCAGGGGTCTAAAGCCTCTTTTTTTTCCGGCAGGGTTTCCCACTGATCGTAATGCCGATTTTTAACACCAGTAGTCCTTCCATGACTCAGGAGGAGGCCGGGAAAATGTCTTTCACCGATGCCCAGGCTGAGGGAACGGCTTGGATGGCGTCCCGGAATAAAAAATGAAGGGAACCTCAAGCCATCCTTATCAACTAATCACTGAATCGCAGTAGTTTGCGTTTATAAACCAAAAAGTAACGAGAAAACATTATGAAAAATATTATGATCGCCGTGAGCATGGCATGGCTGCTGAACAGTGGACTCGTCTTCGCTGAGTCAGTGCATCTGCCCCAAGCCATAGAGCACACCAAAGCAGCGGTTGCCCATGGCGAAGCCAGTAACCATGGGGGTGTTGAACACGTACCGCTCCTGGTCAGCAACATCAACACAGCTCTTGAACATGCCAAGGCTTCAGAAAAGGCGGAGGCAAACCCACACACGGCAGAAGGGATCGTGCATCTGGAAGCGGCGGTCAGCGCCACCAAACAGAATGATGCAAAAGAGACTACGTTGCATGCCAAAGAAGCCTTAAAGCACCTGGAAATGGCTCAATCGCCACAAGCGAAATAAGGCGCCTGTTCATTTCGAGCGGACATCAGCTTAGCCATATAGGGCAGGTGTCCCTCTGACCAGAAAAAGGAGTTCTCCGAAATGCCAAGCCTACAGCGCTCACGGCGCTGATCGGCCGCATTGCCCTGAACGGTTATTGCCTTCGCCCCCCCGAGCCGTCCTCGCTCGATTCGTTTAGCGACCACAAGATCGATAAACGTGACTCGCCGATGACTCTTCGGGCTTCGGGGAAACCTTGCAGCTCACCGATGGTGAGCGACCCGCATCTGGCCCTTCTGGGGGGCATGAACATCATCAAGGTCTCGCAGCTGCGCGGCTGACCTTTAATTTTCAGCTGTGTCGCCCGGCTAAAGCCTTTCTCAAATTCTTGATGGAGACGCGCATGTAGCCGATAAGCATGGGAAGCCAGAGGACTGAAGTGGAGCCACTGATGGATAGACCATGTATGTCCTTTCATCCATCACATATTGACGCCATGTCTATTACGGTCACCAAGTGGGGAAACAGTGCGGGGGTCCGCATTCCTTCTGTCATTCTGAAAACTGCGGGTCTCTCTTCGGAGACTTTGTCGATGTTGAAGTCACCCCTGAGCGGTCGATCATCCTGCGCCCGGTCGTGAAACCACAGAACATGTTGAAGGTGGCTATCCATGCCATGCTGAAGCAGATCTCCCCTGAGAGTTTGCCTGATGTTTCCAAGTTCGAGACAACGCCCGTTGCTTCTGAGCTATGGTAGGAAAGAAGAAGGCATACATCCCAGCTCGCGGGGATATCGTCTGGATGAACTTCTCCCCAAAAGCGGGGTTTGAACAAGCGGGGAGGCGGCCTCCACTTGTTCTGACGGCAAAAGAATACAATCGGAAGACATCGCGATTCATTGTTTGTCCGATCACAAGCCAGATCAAAGGCTATGTATTTGAATACCGGCTTCCAGCCAACTGTGGGGTTCGAGGGGTGGTGCTGACTGACGATGTGAAGAACCAAGACTGGACTAAGCGGCAAGTGGAATATGTGGCCACCCCTGGCCGATGAAGACATTGATCCGATATGCGACATTGTGGAAGCGCTCATCCGGACGGGTTTGTCACCTTAGCGGTTGATTGCGTGACATTGTGAAGCGCAAGGCTCCGGGGGTCAAAAAACGTCACCTGACCCGTAACGAATACTAATGACCGCAAAAGGGGTAGTTGGCTGTTGAAAAGCGCGTCATTTTGGCGGTTAGACGCGCAAAAGAACAGAGGTCCCTAGTAGGGCCTTTTTTATTTTTAAGGGGAAGAACATTGAACGGGGGTCACAGTCAGGAGACCCTCAGGTAGAAGGTGGACTGCCGATTGAAACCTGCCGTACGCTCAAGGTTTAGAATGATGTGGGCCCAGCAGAGCTGGCGTTGATCTGATGGGTAGTCGTTATAGCCCCCCGTGCCGAATCAGTGACGAGGATGGCGGCGAAGAAGCCAAGGAGCTCTTCTGCGGCCTTCATGCCACGAGAGGCACATAGCATCAATATCTATGGGATTAATTGAACTCAAAGCGGTCGAGATTCATCACTTTATTCCATACCGCAACGAAGTCGTATACGAATTTGTTCTCAGCATCCGCTTGGGCATAAACCTCAGCAATCGCCCTGAGCTGTGAGTTTGAACCAAAAATAAGATCTACTCTCGATGCTTCCCATTTTAGTTCTTGAGTCTTGCGAGAATGACCGAGGTATACCCCCTGTTTATCAAACGATAAAGACCAAGTCGTATCTATATCAAGCAAATTAACGAAGAAGTCATTGCTCAGTACCTGTGGCCTTTTTGTAAATAGCCCTGTCCTCGAACCATCCCATTGGATACCCAGCACACGAAGCCCACCCAATAGAACCGTCATTTCAGGTGCACTTAATGTCAGTAGTTGGGCCTTATCCAGCAGAAGAGCCTCAGCTAAACGGCCCTGGTCGTGAGTCGAATAATTGCGAAATCCATCCGATATTGGCTCAAGAACTGAAAACGACTCCACATCGGTCTGAGATTGAGATGCGTCGCTACGTCCCGGGACAAAAGGCACGACGACCAGGATGCCTGCAGCTTTTGCTGCCTCTTCTATCCCCGCACACCCCCCAAGAACTATCAGATCAGCCAATGACACGCGCCGACCATCCACTTGGGTTTCGTTAAACTGTTGTTGAATGGCCTCAAGTACCGCTAATGCGCGAGCGAGTTTCATAGGCTCGTTAACGGCCCAATCCTTCTGGGGGGCCAATCGAATTCTTGCGCCGTTCGCACCACCGCGCTTATCTGACCCACGAAATGTTGAGGCCGATCCCCAGGCTGTTCGGACCAGTTCTGAAATTGAGAGGCCACTCGCTAGTAGCGAGGCTTTTAGATCCTCAATATTCTTTTGATCAATGAGGGGATTCGACAAGACCGGTAAAGGGTCCTGCCAGATGAGATCCTCGCTGGGAACTTCCGGACCGAGATATCGGGATTTTGGACCCAAGTCACGATGGGTCATCTTGAACCATGCGCGCGCAAACGAATCAGCAAAGAGATCTGGATTGGCGTGGAATCGACGCGCGATGGGCTCGTAAAGTGGGTCAAAACGCAGTGCAAGATCCGCTGTCGTCATGATCGGTGAGTGTTTCTTAGCCGCGTCATGCGCATCTGGGATCAGGTGTTCCTCCCTGACATCCTTAGCTACCCACTGGTGAGCACCTGCAGGGCTTTTTGTAAGCTCCCATTCGTAGCCGAAAAGCATATCGAAATAACCGTTGTCCCATTGAGTAGGATTGGGCTTCCACGCCCCCTCGATACCGCTGGTAGTCGTGTGGATCCCCCTTCCAGATTCAAAAGCATTGATCCAGCCGAGCCCCTGCTCTTCAATAGATGCAGCTTCTGGCTCTGGCCCAACTAAACTAGGATCCCCGGCTCCATGAGCTTTACCAAAGGTATGCCCCCCGGCAACAAGGGCTACCGTCTCTTCGTCATTCATCGCCATTCGGGAGAATGTTTCCCTTATGTCACGTCCAGAGGCCACGGGATCAGGATGGCCATTCGGCCCCTCAGGGTTAACGTAGATCAATCCCATTTCTACGGCGGCTAAAGGGGTCTCGAGTTCACGATCTCCGCTATACCGATTGTCCCCAAGCCATGTGCTCTCAGAGCCCCAGTAGATATCTTCTTCTGGCTGCCAAACATCTACACGCCCGCCCCCAAAACCAAAGGTTTTAAATCCCATTGACTCAAGGGCACAATGGCCTGCAAGAATCATCAGGTCGGCCCATGAGATTTTATTGCCGTATTTTTGTTTGATAGGCCAGAGCAATCGCCGAGCTTTATCCAGATTTCCGTTATCAGGCCAACTATTAAGGGGAGCAAAGCGTTGACTACCTGATCCAGCGCCCCCCCTACCATCAGTTACACGATAAGTACCCGCGCTGTGCCATGCCATTCGGATGAACAGGGGACCATAGTGTCCCCAGTCGGCGGGCCACCACTGTTGTGAATCGGTCATTAGCAAGACCAGATCGTCCTTAAGCGCAGTGAAATCAAGCTGATTGAAATGCTCCCTGTAGTTGAATTCAGAACCGAGCGGATTTGAAATCGGAGCATGCTGGTGAAGAATGCTTAGATTAAGCTGGTTCGGCCACCACTCCTTGCTCGTCTGTGCACTGTTTTTGAAAGACTCAGCCTGTGATCCACCAAACGGACATTTGCTCTCACTGCTCATGATTTGATCCTAAAAGTTGGAATCACCAAGTTAATAGATCCCTAGAATTTATGTCAAGGAATTGTCTAGGGTTCAATGCCGTACTTGCATCTTTGCTCAAAATCATCAAGGTCAGCCGCGTAGCGGCGAGACCTTGATGATTTTCAGCTCTGTTGCCCATGTTCATAAGCCGGACTTTTTTTTGAGCCAATCGAGCTCCATCTTCAGGCGCCCAATCTCGCCATAGAGCACATCCTCGTTGCTGTGGTCGGCAGGCTTAGGACCGCGCTTGTGGTCAAACACGCCCCCAGCGTTTTCCAGAAACGCCTTCTTCCACTGCCGAACCATCATGGGATGCACCTCAAACTTTTGCCCGACCTCATTGATCGTCATCAGGCCACGCACCACTTCGAGTGCCACTTTTGCCTTGAAATCGGCGCTGTGTAACTTGCGCTTATTGGTTCTTGCCGTGCCATCGTCCTCCAAGGACAATAGCTTAAACCAGTGCCTAAAATTTGGGGTCCACTGTAGTCCCCAGCGGCCACCCAAAATCCCCCAGTGATGGCCGCCTCAAAATCCCCCCAGTAGCTGAACCTCATTCAGGCCTGACCGATGCCCGTTTGCAAAAAAGCTTGGGGTCATCCATTTGCAACCTTTGGATGCTGGGATCATCAAACGGTTATGAAATGGATTCCCTTCTTTGTTGTTTTCCTTTGCACAGCCCTTCCAGGATGTGGGCAGTCTCGTTCCCCTGAAGAGGTCTTCACGCAACTTTTAGAGAGAATCTCCAATGTCACTGAGGTAACGGTTAAACCGATGGACCCGGTTAACCTTCTGCCTTCCTATCCTCGTCCTCGAGATCTGGTGCTGCCTGTGGAAGACATTAGGGTTGGATTTTCAACCTACATAGGGCTTGGCCGCTGTGGACTGGTGGGCGAGGTGAGCTCTCGTAACAGCTCACTCGGCAAATTTCAATCACCGACGGCCCGCCTTCTTTATGAAAGACGCTTCCTTCGCCAACTTAAGAGATGCATTCAAGACTTACAGCAATCAAACGAAAGAGAACCAAAAAAGTTTCTGGCAGAGGTGCAATCGATTGCGGACCGAAAAACAGCGATTCTTCCCACCGTTTATTGGAATGCAACATTTGGAAGTCCGGAATTCAGGGTACTGTTGAGTACTCACACGGAAGCGCTGCCTATGCAATCCAGTTCTACTTCGACGGAACTTGTCACCGCGCTTCGCTTCATCTCTCCTCAGGGTCTTGAGCGTCAATCCGATCAGAATCCCAAAGAACAAAGCATCCTCGAATCCCAATACTACATTCTTCAATCTTCAAAGCTGATTGGACAGTTGTTGCAGGGGATGGTCGTGGCGACCCGCTCCATGCAACAAGGATCTGAACTGCTGGAAACAGTGGCAGAGAAAAGGCAACTCTGTCCAATGGGCAGAAAAACAGTCAAAGCAGACTATCTCTTCAATGTCTTTCAGAAATTCTATATTGGCGAGGCACAGCCCTACATTAGTCTGATTCACACACAAGCTCGCCCGCTAGTGGAGGCCATTCACGAATTGGTGCAAGAACAAAAGATTGAAATACCGGATGCCTTTCAAGCTTTTTATGATCAAACGCTGAATTCAGAGGTGGATAAAAGTGCTTGGGTAAAATTCAACAAGGCGTTATCCAGACATACCATCGCTTGGCAGTCGGTCCTTAAGCAATGTGAACTTATGCCCCGGATCTGAGTATGCGACTACCATTGACCCCTTACCCCATCGTGTATTACCGCGGTCGTGAATGCTGCTGAGGAATCCCCTCGAAGCGTGTGAGCATTCCAATTAAGCGCTTGGGGCGTGCTCTTCGGATCAGACGCCTTCCGAGGGATCAAAGTGCGGTATAAATCATGTTTCGGCTTCATTGAGCATCGGGCTAGTTCAGTGGAGCTGGCAAAGATGCCCATAAAAGGGGTGGTGGGGCTTCACCCCACCTTGATTCAGACGTATCAGTCGTTAATTAATCCAGCCGCTCAACGAAGGAGCCAAGCCTCATTCCATGCTGAAAATCAAAGGGTCAGCTGCGTAGCGGCGAGACCTTGATGATGTTCATGCCCCCCAAGAAGGGCCAGGTCCGGGCGGCTCACCATCGGTGAGCCGCAAGGTTTCCCGGAAGCCCGTAGAGTCATCTTTGAGTCACCTGAAGCGACCTTGTTGTCGCTACAAGGATCGAGCGGGGACGGCTGTGGCGCCGAAGGCATTATCCGTTTAGCGCAATGCGGCCCTAAAGCGTTGGGAGCACTTTAGGCTTAGCATTTCGAAGAACTCACTGAATGCAAACTGTCGAACTCTTGGGGGCAGGGAAGGCAGCATCTTCTGGCTGCGGAATCCCACACTGAAGTGGCCTTGAGGCATCAGGTCGGTCAGCATAAGAAAGACCTCAAAACCAGCCTCACCCAAATCAAGGAAGCAGCGCACCAGGCTAAAAAGGGCAATGCCTCCAAAGCCTCGGGCGCGACGAAGGCCATATAATAAAGCGGCGTAACCCAAGCCCTCCGGGCCCTCACGCGTCAGCGCATCGAGATTCCAGCGCCCAAAAACTCGGATTGATGAGATCTGTTCTCGTTAAACCGCCTAAATCCCATCCTCGCCATCCCGTCATCACCCACCGACCCATCTAGGAGTCGAGGGATTTCAGGAAATAGGGGTTTTCTGTCAGGCACTAGATTAAACAAAAAGGCAGAACTTTAGTAGTGGTGGCCATTGACCAGTCCTTGCTGCGGCCTTCGTTTGAATCCGTTATCAAGGTAGAGCTTGTGAAAGAATCCGATGGGGCTATCCCCCCAGGAGATGGCCTTTCTTGAAAAGACATACGGCGAGTTTGAATGATTGGCAACACCACGATTGACCGTGACGGCCGTCGTATATCCTGCATCGATGACTTCTTGCATAATCTCTGGATTGTAGACGCCATAGGGATAAGCAAAGCTCTCGACAGCAAGGCCCAGGACATTTTCCAGTTGTGATTTACTCTCCCTGATTTCGAGCACCCTCTCATCAGGCGACAGGCGATGCAGCAGGGGATGGGAGTTTGTATGGGATCCAATCTCCACCCCGCCCTGCTGAATCAATCGCAAGGCATTAGCATCCATGATGGTTTCATCGCCATCCCGATCCCCATCGGCCAACCAGCGGGCGGGTTGACCCAGCAAGCCTGCCACGACATAAACAACGGCCGGGTAGGAAAACTCCTGAAGAATCGGGAATGCATGATCGACAAAATCCGCATAGCCATCATCAAAGGTAATCACCACGGATCGACGCTCTAGAGGTTCATCATGGAACAGAGCCCTTCGAGCGCGATCAATACTGATGACATCATGACCACTGGCCTTAAGCCAGCCCATGTGCGATTTGAACTTAGCCACAGGAACGGAATGAGCCTTCTTTTCCCGGTCACCCGCGATGCGGTGATAAAGAAGGATGGAGAGATTCGGGGTAGTCATGTGGTCTTCACCTTCGTTTGTGATGAGGATTCGATCAGGGTCTCATACAGCGCAATCGTCGAATCGACCATGCCGGATGCCGAAAATCGGCTACTGACACTCAGCCGAGCCTTCGACCCAAGCTGATGCCGTAATGCCGCATCATCCAGCAAGCGCCGTATACTCTGGTAAAGCTGGTCCGCATCACCATTCTCAAAGAAAAGGGCGTTAGACCCATCGCTAAAGACTTCCGGTATACCCCCGACGTTTGCCGTTATCACCGGGAGATTGCAGGCTGCTGCCTCAACAGCGGCCATGGAAAACGCCTCGCGCCTCGAAGGCATCAAAAAGATATCCATACCAAAAAGAAGTCGATAGACATCCTCTCGATGTCCAAGAAAGAGAACCTGATCCTGAAGGCCAAGCCGTTCGGCCAATGCTCGGAGAGTCTCGTAGTGGTTGACGCCTTCCGTTCGCCCAATGACGACCAGTTTCACATCGCGTCGATTGAGGCGGTGCAATGCTTCAAAAGCCAGATCATGTCCCTTGAAGAGCTCAAGGAAAGAGACCATGCAAAGAGCCGTTTCATGGCGCTTGATGTCCAACGCCTCGCGGACCGCCTCGCGTTCGTTTTGATCCTCCTGGGGCAAAGAGATGCCGTTGTAAATCACTTCGATTTTTGAGTCCGAAATTCCGCGATCGACCAGCTGATCTTTGACCGCCTTTGAGACTGCGATAATTTTGTCGGTGAGGTTGAACCTTAGATAAGAATCCATCAGATGAGCCGTTGAAACCGAGATCCTCCCGGTTAGGCGGGCGGCCCAGGCTGCATAGAGCGCACCTCTTGTCATGTGCCCGTGGATAAGATCGATCTTGAAGCGAAGCACATGAAGTGCGATCAAGAGCAATGAATAGAGGTCAAAATAACCATTGAGAGGAACGTGGTAACAGGGGATTTTATGAGATTTCAGTTGATCAGTGAGCCAGGAATCCGATGGCCCACAAAAGGAGACTCGATACCCTCTGTCATAGAGCCCTTTCATCAGGGTGACCAGATGCCTCTCGGCTCCCCCGCAAATATGGCTATGAAGAACAAATGTTACGGATGGCTTGTTCTCTAAGGAAACCTTGAACGCTGGCAGTGTATTCATGTTTAGGGCTCATGGGGAGGGATCGCCCTTGAGATTCTGTCATCCGTTATGCGATTGGACAGTCTCAAGGGCCCCACACAACAAGCATGAACTATACCAAATGTATATGAGCCCAACCCATTGATAAATATGGGCCTCTTGCGAACCTTCTCTGAACGCTGGTTGGAGAAATTGGGTCATATCCACACTCTGACCAGCCCCAAGGATCTTTTCTTTGGCGCGAACGCGCCAGTTTCTGCAGAAGATAAGGCATCCCTGCCTCTGCATCAGTCCATTGGAAGCGACGTCACTCCTCGCCTAGCCCTTCCCGGGAAAAAGCCTGGTCGAACCTGGCTTCAACCGTTTACACGTGACTCGAATGTTCTCGAGGTGGCACTGGTAAAGACCCGGTTTATCACCGCATTCATTGCAAACGACTGTTCCATCACTCTTTCGTTGATCAACATACCAGCCGTACCTTGGGATTCGCAAAAGACTCGCGCATAGCGGTTCAGTTCACCCTCACTGCTTGCCCTTGATTTCGCCTGCTATTGGGCTGAGCATTTTGCTGGTGGAAGTGAATTTCCCAAAAGATCAAGATGGATGAACCCGTGCACGAAGCTGGACAGAAAAGACCTTCGTGGGATAGTGACCCTGCGTCACTTCCTTGAAGTGAGATGTGTTGGATCGTCGCTATTGTAACCTGCAAGTTTTTCGCAGTGACGGGCCGGTTTCAATCGGCAGTCCACCTTCACCCTGAGGGTCTCGTGACGGTCACCCCCGCTCAATGTCCTTCCCCTTAAAACTAAAAAAGGCCCCACTAGGGACCTCTATGCTTTTGCGCGTCTAACCGCCAGAATGACGCGCTTTTCAACCGCCAACTACTTAAGCCACCCTCGTACCGAGATGCAAGGCATTGTGCCAAAAAAACGATCTTCCAACCCTTTTGGGGCGGGCTATAGTTGGTCTCTTGACAATAATGCATAATAGCCTTACCTTGAGCTAGAAATTAAGCCCAAGGAGAACTTATGGCTACCTTAACGATTACCTCAAGAGGGCAAGTCACCCTCAGAAAAGATGTCCTGCAACACCTTGGCATCAAGCCAGGGGAACAAATCGACTTTGATAAACTTCCAGATGGTGAACTCAGGCTCAGGGCGTCAAAGCCGAAAGGAAATATCGACGGATTCATTGGGCTTCTCGCAGGAAGCACGAAGAAACCCCTCACTATCGAAGAGATGAATGAAATTGCATCGTCAGGCTGGGCGGGAGAACGATGAAGATATCCGTCGACACGAATGTTCTTGCGCGGGCCGTGCTTCAAGATGATGCGGAACAGGCGAGCCGGGCCGCCAAAATCCTGGAAGAGGCGTCGCTCATCGCTGTTTCGCTTCCCTGCCTGTGTGAATTGGTCTGGATACTGCTCGGAGGTGCTCAGCTTCCAAAGGAAAAAGTGGCCCAGGCGATCCGGGCACTGATCGAGACGAGCAAGGTCATGATGAATCGACCTGCGGTCGAAGCGGGGCTGGCTGTCCTTGCTGCGGGGGGGGATTTTTTAGATGGCGTTATCGCCTACGAGGGAAACTGGCTCGGAGGAGAAACATTCGTTTCTTTTGACAAGAAGGCCGTTTCTCTCTTATCAGGACAGGGACAGGATGCCCGCCTCTTGTGACAACCCCGCTTTTATATGATATCAGGGCAGCGCCATGATTTATGGCGGCGGGCTCTAGAATCAACTGCAACACTCTGTAAGTTAGGATGTTGCGATGGAAAAACCAAACGCCGATTGACGAACATGAGGGTTACTATTACCCTCCAAATACCCTCTCCAATCGCCCGGCCAAATGACTCGGAATACCCAGGTTGGCTTAAGAGAAGGTTGGGATATATTCCGGTCTGGCCGAACAATCCCATTGACGAAATCTTACTCGTTCAAGGCTGTACGCTCCGCTCGCTAGAAGAGGCATGACGATGAATCTGGATGGTCTAACTGAACAAGAGTTGATCGCACTGAACCGGGAAATCGTTGACCGAATAAAGATGATCCGACAACTACGCACGCAGGTTGCCATGGTCGAGTTCCGAATCGGAGAGCGTGTGTGGTTCCAAACCAATGAGGGTAGCATCATTAAGGGTACCGTTGTTCGATGGAACAAGAAGAGCGTCAGCATCGACGCTGACTGCGGCCATCGGTGGCGAGTGGGCCCGAGCCATTTGAATCGGGTTGAAGCTAAAGACATTACGCCACAATGAGAACACCGCTGATCAAGAGTCTCCCGGGCTAGTCCCGCATCAAAATCAACAAGAGATGAAAAAAGGGTGGGATCGGAAACAAGAAAATGGGACACTTTGCGAAGTCTTAATTGGTGTAGTAACCGTAAGACTCGCCCAATCGGGAGTTGTTTTAAACTCCCGTGAGCGTGTTTATCCCCCAACCCTCATCCAAAATGATCACTAGGCCTAAAAAGTCCATCAAAGTTTCTGGCCGTACTCAATCCGGCACCTAGAACTGAAATCGGGCGCACAACGCCAGAACCTTCCTTCAGGAGATTTACAAAATCCTCTCGGGGGCAGATGCGATAAAATCGATCGTGCGCTTAACTTTCGGGGCATAGGCGCTGTGGCAGATTCAGAATCAAGAGACAACTTTTAGGCGTAATGGTTGAAGTTGCCCTATGGTAGCCAGAAGGATCTTGTAGGTGTCCCTGTTGAAACAAGCATCACGCCCGTTCATAAGATTCCAGATGTCTTCTTCTGATCTGGCGCTACCGAGGTATGCCCAGTTCTCGATCAACAGCATTTCTTCGCCTTCTTTGATATAGGCAGGTCCATCGAAGGGCCATGTTCTGATTTTGAGTTTACCCAACCCAGCCAGTAGTCGAGCGTCATGAGCAAGTCTGGCTTCATCACCGATACACGCCCCGCGACACTTTTTTAACTGTCGACCAAAGCAGGGGGATCCCACCTTCACCTTCTCTAGCCCGATAATGGCTTTGCAAAGGTTGTGTTCTCCAGCGATCTCGGTGAGTGCCTTTAAGGCTTCGCGTTTACTCTTGAATAAACCGTACAGATTGGACGTTGTCGCAAAGTCCAGTGCATTGGCGTAGGCAACATGGACCTTCAAACCTTCGGATGCTTCTTTGAGCTGGATCGAGCACAGCTCGTTATTCCGGCGTAACTGGCGGTTGTGGGTCGGCTGAAGTTTCTTAACCAATGCCGCCTCTTGGAGTAATGCCCCAATCTCGCCACCCGTCCTGATGTGTTCAATCCTGCGTACTTGCTGTGACAGGCTCATTTCTTTGGCAGAAGTTACATCTGCCGTGAAATGGGACATCACGCGTTGGCGGATATTGACGGACTTCCCGACATACAAGGGGAGGTCGTTTTCACCGTAAAAGAGATAAACGCCCGGAGCTTCCGGTAACCCATCAATCATTGTCAGATCGATATGCGTCGGTGTGCTCGGTCGACCTAGTAAGGCTTTGACGGCTAACTGAATGGTTTCCTGTGGGATCGTGGCTTGGATCTTCTCCCAGAACTGATGAATCAGCTGGGCATCTGCTAGGGCGCGGTGCCGTCCTGAAACTTTCAGGCCATGGCGTTCAATCAGGCTATCGAGATTGTGCTTGGGATAACCTGGGTACAGTCGTCGAGAAAGTTTGACTGTGCAAAGTGTTTTGGCGCTGAAATCGATCCCTTCCCGCATGAAGGACTGTTTCAGGAAGGCATAGTCGAATCGGGCGTTGTGGGCGACGAAGATCCGTCCTTCCAGCATCTTGTAGACACGGTTGGCTAGATCACAGAATCTTGGTTCATTTGCCACCATCTCATTGCTAATACCGCTCAGGCTCTCAGTAAACCCCGAGATGCGTGTTTCGGGATTGACCAATGAACTCCATTCCTGAACGCCCGACTCATCAACCAGAATGATGCCGATTTCGGTTATGCGATCCAGAGACGCGGTAGCGCCGGTGGTCTCTAGGTCGACAAATGCGAGTTGGTGCATGGATTACGCCCTTAGCACCCTATCGTCATGGGCATAGGCAGGGCTGCAACAACTTAATAGCACTAGATTCACTGAACTAATGCTCTCATTGCAATGCTCATTGCCCGGTATGATGCAGATAGTGTCGCCTGCAAACACATCAAACGTCTGGTCACCTAGATGCATGAGTCCATGTCCATCGATAATGTGATTTAGCGCTTCTGTTTCACCCCTCACTGATTTCGATCCCCGTCTTCCAGCCGTCTGAGTGCGACCAAGTATTCCTGCCGAATTCGGTTTCGAGGAAGCATGGCCCAGCCCACTTCCATGTTCAGGCGACATAGGCCAAGACATTGAAGCGATCGCCCTTTTTGGCCGCGATGATCGTCTGCGGCCTTTATGCTGAGCTTGACGTAGTACGCCGTAATCATATTTTATCCTGGGGCATCAATTATTAATATATTTGCGCCGTCTATCTCGTTTTTGAGCATAATAAGCCATGGATACAAATAATTTTGTAGGTGGCTCGTGGTTGCAGGCTCGTTATGGCATAAATCTCGTGATGCCATTAACCGTGTTGAGCCGCATTGGTGGGCGTCGAACAACTCAAGAAGTTGGCGGCAGAAAAACAGAGACTTTTGTGGAAGGTATGAGGCCCGATTCGGATCTCCGTGGCCACCTGACGTTTCATCTTAAGCATGAAGTCCTTCATTTGGAATTACTCGCAAGGCTTTTTGAGAAGATCGAAGTAGCTGAGCTTGGGGCCTGGATCGAACACGAGCCCAATGGACAGTATGCTCGGCGGGCTGGATTTCTCTATGAGTGGCTTACGGGATCTGAACTCAAAATCCAAGCGAAGGTTGGGGGTGGCTACGTGGAGGTCATTGACGGTCAGAAATTAGTCGCGGCATCCGAGGGCCGATCTCTGCCCATACGAAAATGGCGAATCCGCGACAATTTACCGGGTACGCCCCATTTTTGCCCAATTGTGCGTAAGACCAATGATGTGGTCTTAGCTATGGCGCTTGATATTCAGGGGCTGCTTGGAGATCTGAATTCGGAGTTTGGCGAAGATGTCCTCATGCGTTCTGCGGTTTGGATGACTTTGCGTGAGAGTCGCTCAAGCTTTTCTATCGAAGGAGAAGCAGATCAGGCTGATCGGATCCAACGTTTTGCCGATGTAGTAGCACGTCGAATAGGGCAGGGATCATGGCCTTTGAGTCAGGCTGTGCTAGCAAAGTTACAGTCCGAAATATTGGGCCCGCTGACGACGCTGCAGCATATGGGGATTCGTCAGTCGCCAGTATTTGTAGGGGAGGCCATCCGCAATCAGGAAGTGGTCCACTACGTGGCCCCACCTTCAGAAGATCTCGAGCTGATGCTGGGGGGGGTGATGACTTTTCTGGACCGCACACAGGGTCAGTCATCGGTTATGAGAAGCGCTGTGGCGGCATTCGGTTTTGTTTATATTCATCCCCTTGCCGATGGAAACGGTCGAGTGCATCGTTTTCTGATCAATGATGTTCTGCGGCGCGATAAAGCCGTTGATGACCCGATGATACTGCCAGTTTCATCATTGATCGACAGAGATCCTTTGGAGCGCCGGGCCTATGATCGAATTTTGGATGGAATTTCACGACCATTAATGGCGGAGTTGTCAGGGCGCTATATCTTTGAGCCCACTCAAACAATCTATCCAGATGGAATCGCTTCCAATTTCAATTTTTGCGGCAATGAGATTGGTCGATCTTGTTGGCGGTATCTGGATTTAACAAGTCATGTTCTTTACATGGCCGATATCCTTGAGCGTACGATCTGTGAAGACATGCGGGAAGAATCTCGCTATTTGCGAAGTCACGCTCAGGCTCGGCAAGCCATAAAGGATGTTTTGGAAATGCCTGATACGCAAATCGATAGAGTAATTCGATCTGCATTGGTTAACCAAGGACGGCTTTCAGGGGTTCTGACCAAAGAAATACCTCTGCTCGCCATGCCGGGAGTATGGGATAGTATTGTCAGGGCAATAGATAGTGCTTTTAATAAATTATAGATTAATAATAAGACGCGTGTAAACGCTGGTCGAAAACCGCGTAATTTTGACGGTTAAGGAAATTTGGGTACAAAAAGACCCTATGGCCACTGACGTGGCTTTTTTTTCGTCTGAGGGTTGGGTCTTGGTCTAGACCCTAAGCGGTCATCCAGATTCCCCCCTACCTTCGTAGCATTTGATGAAATCGTAGACAAATAATTTTGAGTCAAACTCTATAATAGGTGCCTATGTGATGCGATAATGCACCACAGCAACGATGCTAGCAGAGGTAAGCACCATGGCAAGGCAAAGCATTACATTTACCGCACCAAACGATCACTGGCTTAACTCATTGGTAGAGAGCGAAGAGTACAGCAGCAAAAGTGAAATCGTGAACGAGCTGATTAGGAGGGCAAGAGCCCAACAAAATGAGCTAGAACTTATCCGCGCTCGGTTGATCAAGGCGGAAGATAGCAAATTCAACACCCAGTCTGCAGAGGAACTGAGATCAGAGTTCAAGGAAGAACTGCGGCGCGATGGGAAGATTTAGAATCACAGAAGATGCCAAGGAAGACCTTAGACGTATCTATCGATACGGCGTACTGACCTTCGGTGAAGCACAAGCCGATAGATATTACGACAACTTATTCGAGCGATTTTCACAAATCGCTAATGAGCCCTATCTATATGAATCAGTTGATTTAATTCGAAAGGGCTATCGTCGCTGTGTTTGTGGCGTTGACAATATCTTTTACCGATTAAGTGAGGATGGAACGATCGAGATTATAGCTATCCTTAGTAGGCAGGATTACCCTGAAAGCTTATAGCGATTTTTTTTTGAAGGCATGACCGTAGCCCGTTCTTCAGGCCTCAAATGGTTCAATGATTTTTCCATCGCAACGTCCTTCCTCAGCAGGTGTTGCACTCGATTTTAGAGCGTGCCAGGATTAACCTTTGATAGAGCGACTGCGCAATACTTTAGTTCTGGCTCCATGGATATCGGATCCATCGCATCATGGGTGACTTCATTAATCGCCAAATCAGTGCCGAAAACATCATTCCAATGGAATGGAGCAAAACAGCTTCCCCTCTGAACGCGATCACTGATCAATACGGGTAAAACCGATCTTCCACGCCTTGAAGTAATCTCTAGGTGATCATCACTGATGATGCCAAGATCTCTCGCATCAGCCGGATGGATCTCAATAAAAGGGGATGGATTGAGGGCGTTGAGCGATGCGATCTTTCCTGTTTTTGTCATCGTATGCCACTGATGAGGGAGCCTTCCCGTATTCAAGAGAAAGGGGTAAAGGGCATCTGGCGCTTCAGCAGGACCCGTGTAAGGTCGGGGCAGGAACCGGGCCTTCCCTCTGGGGGTGGGAAAAGCGATGGCCGGGGGAGGGCCACCATCGGTAGCATTTTTTAGATTTTGGCTGACGCCATCATTTAAATACCGGATGGGATGTCGATGCTGATGATCGTCGGGAGGGCAGGGCCATTGCAGGGGTGTTTCACGTAATCGCTTATAACTGGCCCCCCGAAGATCGTATCCAGTCTCGGGATTCCAGAAGAGCTTGATTTCCTCGAATATTTCCTCGGCCGAATGATAGGAAAAGGCCTCGCGGAATCCCATTTCAGCGGCAACGAGGGCGATGATTTGCCAATCTGGCATAGCCTCACCCCTGGGGGGTACCGCCTTTTGCATCAAGGTCATATTCCGTTCGGAGTTAATCATGACCCCTTCAGCTTCTGCCCAGAGGGCACCCGGTAACAAGATATCGGCGTAGGTGTTGGTTTCGGTCTCCTGGTAGGCGTCCTGGCAAATCACCAATTCCGCCTTTTGGAGGGCTTCGATGACTTTTTTGCGGTCAGGGATCGTCGCGATCGGATTGGTGCCGATTATCCAGCAGCCCTTGATGTCTCCCTTGCCCATTGATTCAAATAGAGCGATTGCGCCTTCCCCAGAATCGGAGCGAAGGCTCCCTTGTGGGAGATCCCATTTTTCCTCCACAAACAGTCTGTCGGCCGCTTCCTTGACGGATCGCTGTCCGGGCAGGCCAGGGCCCATGTAACCCATCTCACGGCCGCCCATGGCGTTGGGTTGTCCGGTCAATGAAAAGGGGCCACTTCCTGGTTTGCATATCGCGCCTGTGGCAAGGTGGAGGTTACAAAGAGCATTGGTATGAAAGGTCCCATGGGTGCTTTGATTCAGTCCCATCGTCCAGCAACTCACCCAGGCATGGGACTCACCGATCCATTCCGCGACTTTTAGGATGTCAGTAGCCTCCAATCCCGTAATTTGGGCGACCTTGTCAACGGGATAGTCAGACAGGAACTGGGGCATCACGTCCCAGCCCTCCGTCGAGGATGCAATAAAGTCCCTGTCAATTGTCTCGTGGATCAAGAACAAATTGAGTAGCCCATTCAAAAGGGCAAGGTCAGTCCCAGGATTGATTTGCAAAAAGAGGTCTGCCTTTTCGGCAGTTGCCGTTCGGCGGGGGTCAATCACAATGAGTCGTGCACCTCCTTTGACCCGCGCCATCATCCGATGGAAGAGCACCGGATGGCAGTCGGCCATGTTCGCCCCCATCACGAAAAACAAATCGGCCGAGTCAAAATCCTCATAGGATCCCGGAGGGCCGTCGGCCCCGAGGGACAGCCGATAACCCGCACCCGCACTGGCCATGCAAAGCCTGGAATTGGAGTCGATCCAGCGGGTTCGGATAAAACCCTTGGCCAGCTTGTTGGCCAGATATTGGGCCTCAAGTGAAATCTGGCCTGAGACATAAAATGCGAAGGCATCCGGGCCATGGTCATGAATGATGCGTTTCAGCCTCTGCGCAGTCTCCTGGATGGCCGGGACGATTTCCAAGGGCACTTTGGCCTCATCCTTTTTTTTTCGAAGCCAGGCCTTTTCAAGACGACCCGAAACGTGGATCGCCTGAAAACTGGTTTTCCCTTTGGAACAGAGGCGTCCAAAGTTTGCAGGGTGTGTCTTGTCCCCTGAAAGTTTGATGACCTGATTGTCGTCAACCTCCATGGTGATGCCGCAACCCACGCCGCAATAGGGGCAGACACTTTTAATCGTCACGAGGTCACCTGCCTTAAAAAAGGATGACCCTAACATACTGCAGAACACCCAATCTGGCCAGCGCCCAGGCCCTGTGTGTCACACATGGCATCTGCTCAGGGGTTCGATAGAGTGCCTCGAAGGCCTTCATATTTTGCCTTCCGCGCATTTCCAGGCTGTGAGCGAGGGCAAGGTCCTTTGGTGTCACAATTCCAGAGTCGGCGTGTCGCTGCAGTGTCCTCATGGGAAGATCCATTCGTCTTCGTCTCTTTGCTATTTCATCGTATTGATTGAGCCAGGTTGTTTCTGATTTGGTTAGAAGAGGAAATGCTTCAAGAGAGTCGCCTATTGAAGTCGAGGATTGGGAAGGGGTGGCAATGCAAATGACAACCATGCACTGAGATATCGCATTATTGGTGCTATGGTGCTATGGTGTCCGTGTTGTTACTTAAACGTGCCTAGAGGTAAATTGTATGAGTCGATTGACAATATCGCTTGATGACGCACTGCATCAGGCTCTCAAGGAGGCCGCAGCACGTCAGGGTCGTTCGATTGGAAAGATCATTGAGGAAGGCCTGATTCTTCGTGGCATCAAGCCGGTATCAACGGCTCGTGACTTGGTCGCCAAAGCCAGACTCAGGTCATCGATCGCTGAAGAAGATGCGATGAATCTCGCGGTTGATGAAGTGCGTGCTGAACGCAAGAACTGATGCCATCGTTGTACATTATTGATACGAATGTTCTGGTGGCTGGTCTGATATCCAGTAATCCGGCCAGTCCCCCGGTTCGTATCCTCGATGCCATGTTGAATGGCGAAATCATTTATGTCCTTTCCCCTGATCTTCTGGCGGAATACAGGGCAGTACTGCCAGCAAGGACAACGAGATTCTTGAGCTAAAGGCGAAGCTTGAAAGTGAGCTTCAAAAGTCGGTGGCTTCAAAGGATGCTGAAATACAGTCGCTGAAGGCCACCCAGGCTGGTGGAGTTCTTGCCCTGTTCGAGCGAATCTGCGGTGCTCCTAACTCTAGTTGCCGTCTCAAAGGCGGTGCACCGTGCTGCCGCCGACCTCGTTGTTGACTATCACCATGGCTTGCACGGCGCCGATGCGCTGCACCTTGCGGTGGCTCAGGAACTGGGATGAGACATTTGCGACCTTGGATCGCACTAAACCTCGTTAAGTGGCAGAAACAGGGTGTTGGGTGTCAAGGGTGAGCGGTGAAATCCATGGCCTTCATAGAAATCTGATGCGGTCTCAGAAAGCGCATGCACCAACAAAGCCTTTACGCCAGCGATTTCGGCGACCTGAGCCGTTCTGAGAATAGCATCACGCAAAAGCGCACGCCCTATCCCTTTTCTCTGCCACTGCAAATCCACAGCCAAGCGGCCTAAAACCATGATAGGGATCGGGTCTGGCGTATTTCTTCTTATATTTCCCGGGGCCATGGTGCTCGTAATCGATCCCGCAGCCAGACAGTAGTAGGCAATCACTTGTGTTTCAACGCAAATAACATAGGTACGCGATGAACCGTTACGCTCATTGCGCATCGCACGTTTCCTGAGCCATTGATCAAGCATGGTCTCGCCTGATGAGAATTCAGCGATTGAATGTTCAACGCTGAGTGGAGTTGGCGGCCTAAACCCCCTGTCGTCTGGCAACTTATTTCTCCCAAGGAGCCTGGGTTGCCATCAGTTTCTGAAGTCTTGTATTGGTGACTTGCGGCGCATCAAGAATGGCCTGAAACCGACTGAAACCGTCAGGATCGAGCATGAAGACGCGCTTATCAAGGAGGACGTCCTCTGCTTCACGACATGCAGTTTCCAGCATGAAATCTGAGCGCGATTTTCCGAGGAGATCAGCAGCCTGATCGATGAGATCGCGTTGGACACGCTTTGCTCTGATGTTGATGTTGATGTCGCGGGCAGTGCTGTTAGTGTCTGCGGGTTTGTTGATTTGCACTGTATGCTCCTACACTTATGTTCTAATCAGCATATTGAGCACTTGCGTGCACACAATGTCGATACATTACTCATTTGCTAAATGATAGGCAAGCAACAATCCTCCCACTCCCAGAGGAGGTAGACATGCTCATCTTCTGGACTAGGATAGGTTGTACCAATCCCTAGGCTGCCGTACTCGCCCCAATAGCATGGCTTCCTGTTAGCACGGCGGAGCATGCAACGTTTCGCGACTGATCTATGGTTAATCTCTATTGCACAAAGTGCTATAGTCTGGCCTCATGGAGACAAAGTCCGTTTTTAAGACCAAAACCTTTGCACGTTGGGCGAAGAACGTTCTTACGGACGAGCAATTATGTGCCGCAGCCAAGGAGATTATGCAAGGTCTCTATGAGGCCGATTTGGGCGCAGGACTGTGTAAAAAGCGAATTGCTGTCACGGGGCAAGGAAAACGGGGATCTACCAGAACCCTGGTCGCTAAAGAGAGCATCCATGGAATCTTCTTCATTGTCGGAAGACAAAAAAGTGATCCAGGGACAGATTTTACTGACCCCCAAGTCGATGCTGCGAAAGTTATCGGCACTGCTCTACAAGGGGCCGATAGAAATACTCTCGACACTCTTATTGCCGACGGCGTTTTGAAGGAGATTTGTCATGAAATCTACTGATAACTCAGATCGAATTGCGAAGGAACTGCTCGAGACCGCACGTGCGCTCAGCAAGCATAGTTTACTCTCAGCTCAGGAACTGAGTCAGGTGAAGGTGTTATGCACCCCCCCTCCGACTTATACAGCAGAGAAGGTTCTGGAAATTCGGACACAGAGAGCAAAGATGAGCCAATCGGTGTTCGCAGGATTCCTGAATGTGAAGGCATCGACCGTGCAGAAGTGGGAATCAGAAAGTTCCGGTAAGCATCCGGGGGGTGCTGCAGCCAAACTTCTTCAATTGATCGAAAAGAAGGGGATCGAGTCCATTACCGTTTAGCCGTTTAAGCAGGTATTGTGCTAATAAGAACGTCCAGATTCTAAAGTTGCATCAAAGTTGGCTTCATTGCTATTAAGGCGGATGGAATAGCTCAAATCAGGGGCAAACAACAGTCCTCCCACTCCCAGAGGAAATAGACGTGCTCATCCCCAGGGCCCGGATAGGATGCCCTATCCCCCAAGTGGTTGTATTCGCACCGACTGCATGATTCCCCGTTATTTCAGGAACAGGCCAAACCATGCTCATCCGGTATTGCAATTTCTGCAGGAAGGGTGAGGGGACGCCTCCGCAGAGAGCGACATCCCCAACAGTGTGCAGTCCAAATCCGCGCCGATGAATGGCGGGCGGCCCGCGATTTAGAGACCGTCATGCCCACACACCCGCTTGTCTGCTCCCAAAATGGTAGATAGCATGAGCCATGCGCGTTATTGCAAAAAGCACTTTGAGGAAGTTCTGGGAGCAGCCCCAATATGCCGATTCAAAAGGTCCCCTGTAGAGTTGGCATGACGAGGCCATACAGGCTAGTTGGGCACCCCTCAGGACATAAAGGGGCAGTACCGAAACGCCAGTCTCTGCGGCAACCATCGCGTAGTCTTCAATATTGGCGGAAAGTATCTACTCAGCGTAAAAAAAGCAAAAATAACTGAAAATAAAGCTTGACAAGGTTTTTCGCTCAAAAGGCCGTTTTTTAGGTTCGGCGATCGCATCGTCTTAGGTTCCTTGTCCGCGCCTCTTTC
>Ga0209499_1000156_pt1 | contig 50842 bp, 32 predicted proteins | sample C_130208_EF_Meta_FD_187306 | JGI IMG/M metagenome (GOLD analysis project Ga0209499, IMG submission 187306) | Freshwater microbial communities from Lake Croche, Canada to study carbon cycling - C_130208_EF_MetaG (SPAdes) (version 2) | ecosystem: Environmental > Aquatic > Freshwater > Lake...
AACTACAGAAGTTGAAGGATTTGAAGTAGGAGCTAACTATCCAACTGGTGTTTACAACGTTATTGTGAGCCAAGGAGAAGTAACCAAAACACTTCGAGTAATTAAAAGATAATATTTAAGATAAACTATATTGTTAAAAACTCCTCAAGAAATTGGGGAGTTTTTTGATTAAAAAAGCAAAGTACAATTAAATTGAATCGGTACAATTTTATCCCTAATTTTGTATTTTTAAAAAACATGTAATTTTTTATATTTACAAATATTTTAATCGATCTTAAATTTAACCAAATATCTATTTTTATGAAAAAAATTCTACTTAAACCCAAAAGTATTTTTTTACTTTATTTCTTTTTTTTATTTGTTTTACTTATTTCTAACAACGCAAGAGGGCAACAAGTACTAGGTTCTTTTCCATACATGGATGGCGGATTTGAAGGGCAAACGGCAACTATAGCAGGAACAACTATTCCGGGCACTTTATCAGCAACTTCTTGGTCTGTTAGTCCTTCTTCATCAGCTACAACAAAATTAATGATAAATAATCCAGCACTGGCTAGGACTGGAAATAAGTATGCAAGCCATGCTACAACAACCACTAATGCAAGATTGCAGTCACCAACCTCTGCTACTGTTATAAATGCTCCTACGGTAAGTACGCAATATACTGTTCAATATTATTATAAAACCACAACAGATCAAACATTAAGTTTACAAGGTTCTATATATAATGATGTAACTACCGGTGTGTCTAATAATAGTAAATCAGCTCTTGTTACATCAACTTACCAGTCAGGAGTTTGGACTAAAGCAACTGTTACTCTTACTACAAATACTGCAACCGTAGTTTCAAATACAAATTTTGCAGGAGTAAGATATTTGTCTGCAACAACTTCTACAGTGAATATTGATGATTTTGTAGTTTATCCAGGATCTGTAGATACTACTCTTCCTGATAGTTCTACTTCTGGTATTGTTTCCAATCTAACAGCATCTGCATTAACGCTTGGCTGGACAGCACCTGCGACAGGAGTAGACGGTGGTGGTTATATGGTTGTACGTTACAATTCTAATCCAAATGTAGATAATCTTCCTAATGCCAATGGAATATATACTTTAGGAAATACAATTACTAATGGGACTGGATCTTTGCAAGGAACTGTAGTTTATATTGGAACTGCTACCTCATTTAATGATTCCTTATTAACTTCTGGATCAACCTATTATTATAAAATATTTACTGTTGATAAAGCTTTCAATTATTCTGCTGAAAACCTTGTTACTGCAACTACACTTTCAGCTCCAGCGACTCCAATTGCTAGCGCTGCAACTGTATTAAACTCAAATGGCTTTACAGCAAATTGGAACTCTGTTACCGGAGCAACAAGTTATAATGTTTATTTGTACGAAGCCAATACTTCTCAAAATATTGTAGGATGGACATTTCCTGTTTCATGGACCGCTGCACAAGGAGTAACTCCAGTTGCAGATATTGCAAATGCAAATAATACTACTAAAGTCATTACGCAAAGCGGTGGTACAGTTACTGCAGGAGAAGGTTCTGGTGGACCAGGTACTTTTGCAATTTCAGGAACTTCTTGGTATGTAGCAGTTGGAAAAAATTGGGAGATTCAGGCCAATACAACAGGTTATAAAAATATTAGAGTATCTTCAAAATTATATTCTACTGCACCAAAAGATTTTAAATTGCAATATAAAATTGGATCAAGTGGAATTTATGCAGATGTACCCGGAGGAACTATTGTTTGTTCAGGTGATTGGGGGACTGGAAATCTTTACAATTTAGTGCTTCCTGCAGATTGTGAAAATCAACCTTCTGTTTATTTACGATGGATAAATTATACATCTGTAGATTATACTACTGGAGCCGCATTAATTGGAGGCTCTGTAAGATTAGATGACATATTAGTAACTGGTAATTTGTATCAAGCTGTAGCTGGATACCCAATAAATGTTGCCACAAATTCTGCAACAATTACAGGGTTAAATCCAAATAGTACTTATTATTATGAAGTTAATGCATCCAATGGAAGTGCTAATTCTTTAAATTCTAATCAAATTACTGCTAATACAAAATTATCTCAAAATTTAGCAGATTTTAGAACTATTGCTTCGGGAGATTTTTCTGATTCTTCCATTTGGGAATGGAACGATGGCTCGGGAGTATGGGCTATAGCCACTCAAGCACCTTCTAGTACAAACAATTTATTAATTCTTTCTGGTCACACTGTTTCAATGACCGCCGATTTTACTATTGGAGCAAATAAAGCTTTAGTTACTAATGGAACTCTAAATTTAGCAGGTAAAAATATTTCTGGTAGCGGTAATTTTATTCTGTCTGCTGGAGCATCAATTAAATTAGGTGAAAACGCCTCTTTAGCTTCTGCTATAACCACAAGTAGTTATGCCTATAACTCTTCTGCAAATTACTTTTTTGACGGTCTTTCAGTTGCTCAATCCACTACATTGGTTCCAACAAACTTATTAGGTAATATTACTATTTCTAACCCTGCTGGTGTTAAACTTTCACAAAGTTTAAAAGCATACTTGTCCAGCACAATATTAATAACAAGTACAGGGAAAATATTATTTGGCGATGGTATTATTTTAACAACTACTTTCTCTGGAACGGGTAATTTTATTGCTCAGTCAGGAAGTACTTTAGTAGTAACTAGTGCCGATGGAATTGCTTCTGGAATTACCACAGGAAATATTAGAAACTCTGGAACTAGAATTTTTAGCAACGGAGTAAACTATAATTTCACTAAAAATGATTTAATAAGTGTTGTAAATATGGGTACTGCCTTCACCATTGTTTCTCCAGCAACAACTCCAGAAATCACAAGTATTAATGATTTAACTGTAAATAATGCTTTAAATGTTAATGTTCCTGCAAATATTAAAATTAATGGAGCTCTTAAATTTGTATCTGGAAATATTGTAACGGGAACCAATACGATAACTCTAGGAACTTCAGGAAGTATTTCTGGAGCGGGAACAGGTTGGGTTGTTGGAAATCTAATAAAACAAACGGCTTCAGGTGATAATCCTTCCTTTAATTATGCAATTGGTGATGCAACTAATTATACCCCAGTTGCTTTAACTTTTGCGTCAAATAATTCTTCTATTAATACTGGAAGTATTGCTGCAAGTACTTCATCTGGTGATCATCCATCTATTGTAAATTCTGGATTAGATGATACAAAAAGTGTAAATAGAACTTGGACTTTAACCAATAACGGTATTACTGGTTTTACAAATTATGAGGCATCATTTACTTATTCTAGTTTGGATAATGATAATGGAACAATCCCAGCTAATTATGTTGTTAGAAATTTTGAAAATACTACATGGAATGCTGAATCCATTTCTGGCGCACCATCGAATACCAATACAATTTCAACAGGAATAACTGGTTTTGGAGATTTTGCAATAGGTGAAATTACAGGACTTCCGGCTTTTTCTACACAACCTCAAAATTCTTCAATTTGTGGAGGAAGTAACACTTCTTTTACAGTTTCAATAAGTACTTCATTACCTTCAACCATTAAGTGGCAAAGAAGTAGTAATAATGGAATTTCATGGATTGATATTACAGCTAATTTAGATTCTTCAACCGCTTATGGCGGATTTATAACTAACACACTAACAATAACTGGATCAGATAGCACAATTAATGCCTATAAATATAAAGCTGTTTGCACAACTATTAATGGTTCAACAGATTCTAATGTTGCAAATCTTTCAGTTGTAACAACAATTGCTCCATCAGCAAGTGACCAATCATTTTGCGTTTCAGGAACTGTTGCTGATTTAATTGCTACCGGTACTAACTTAAATTGGTATTCCGTTGCAACAAATGGAACTTCTTTAGTTTTAACTGATAACCTTTCTACCGGAACTTATTATGTTTCACAAACAGAAAATTCTTGTGAGAGTAACAGAACTTCCATTTTGGTTACTGTAAATCCACAGCCAACTCAACCAACTATTGCTTGCTACCAATCAGCTTCATTTAATACGACTACATGTTCTTGGGATGTAACGGGAACGCAACCTGTTCAACCTACATTAGCTTGTTATGAAACCGCTTCATTTAATAATACAACTTGTTTATGGGATGTTTCAGGAACGCAACCTGCGCAACCTACTTTAGCTTGTTATGAAACCGCTTCATTTAATAATACAACTTGTTTATGGGATGTTTCAGGAACGCAACCTGCGCAACCTACTTTAGCTTGTTATGAAACCGCTTCATTTAACACGACGTCTTGTTCTTGGGATGTTTCAGGTTCACAACCTGCTCAACCTTCATTGGCTTGTTATGAAACCGCTTCATTTAACACGACAACTTGTTTATGGAATGTTACAGGTTCACTACCAATTCAACCTACTTTAGCATGTTATGAAACTGCTTCATTTAATACTACTACTTGTTCTTGGGATGTTTCAGGAACACCTATTTTAGCTCCAACAGGAGAAGCAACACAATTTTTTAACATAGGACAAACCATTGCAGATATAAATGCTCTAGGAGCTAATATAACATGGTATTCTTCAAGTGCAGAAGCAATAACTAATTCAAATCCATTAGCGCCTTCAACTGTTTTAGTAAGCGGAACAACTTATTACGCCATGCAAACAGTGAATGGATGTACTAGTTCTTTTCCCCTAGCAGTTTTAGTAACTATTAATTTAGCAAATGCAAATTTTGAGTTAAATGGATTACAATATTTTCCAAATCCGGTAATGAATAATTTACATTTAATCAATACACAGACCATTGATTCTGTTTCAGTTTATAATATTATAGGCCAGCAACTCAGATTAATTCTTCCTAATGCTCTTTCTACAGAAATAGACATGAGTACTTTTCCCGAAGGGAATTATATATTACTAATTGAATCTAATGGATATCATAAAGTTATTAAAGTTTCCAAAAGATAAATTATATAAATAACACTAAGGTCACAAATCGTGGCCTTTTTTGTTTATATTCAGTGAATTAAATAAAAAAATGAATTGTCTAAAAAAAATAAATGGTATTATTTTATCCCACTTTTTGGACTTTCATTTTTTTTTAATTATGGTTATTTGTATAATAAATTAATTGAATATTGAATATAAAAATTTTAAACAATGTCTAAAAAAGTAGTAACATTTGGTGAGATAATGTTAAGATTAGCACCACAAGGATTTTTAAGATTTTCGCAAGCAGACAATTTTGATGTTGTATACGGCGGAGGAGAATCAAACGTAGCAGTTTCATTGGCAAATTATGGAATTCCTGTTGATTTTGTAACCCGTTTACCAAAGAATGATATTGGTGAATGTGCCATGATGGAAATGCGCAAAAGAGGTGTTGGAGTAGATAAAATTGTATGGGGTGGCGAGCGTTTAGGAATTTATTTCCTTGAAACGGGTGCTGTTAGTAGAGGGAGTAAAGTAGTTTATGATAGGTCACATTCTTCTATGTCGGATATCCAACCAGGAATGGTAAATTGGAAAGAAGTTTTTCAAGGCGTGAATTGGTTCCACTGGACGGGAATTACACCCGCCATTTCACAAAGTTCTGCTGATGCTTGTTTGGAAGCAGTAAAAGTAGCTAGCCAAATGGGCGTTACTATTTCGACCGATTTGAACTACCGAGCGAAACTATGGAAATATGGTGGCGATCGTGAAGCGATTATGACCGAATTAACTTCGTATTGCGATGTGATTTTAGGAAATGAAGAAGATGCAGAAATGCACTTTGGAATCAAACCAGATGGAGCTGCAGTTCAGACACACGGTCATGATGTAAAAGCAGAAGCATTCTTATCGGTTTGCCAACAAATGATGAAAAAATTTCCAAGAGCTAAAAAAGTAATCACTACTTTAAGAGGTTCTATTTCTGCATCACACAATACTTGGGCAGGAGTATTATATGACGGTAAACAAATGTTACAAACCCGTCAATACCAAATTACCGATATCGTAGACAGAGTTGGTGGAGGTGATTCATTTATGGGAGGATTAATTTACGGATTATTAACTTACCCAGATAACGATCAAAACGCATTGGATTTTGCCGTTGCCGCTTCTTGCTTGAAACACACCATTAAAGGAGACGCTAATTTAGTAACTGTTGATGAAGTAAACAAACTTATGGGAGGCGATGCTTCTGGTAGAGTTGCAAGATAATTAACATGGTAGTAGATACGCTAAATAACGCTCATAAATACTATAATTTGCACCCTTCCTTTGCAAAAGCATTTGAGTTTTTAAATAAAAATGATTTGGCAAATTTAGCCGAAGGAGTGACAGAAACTCCCGAAGGATTAAAAGTAATTGTAAATACCGCTAATGGTAAAACCGAGGAAGTAAGTCTGTCAAAATTTGAATGTCATGATAAAAACATCGATATTCAAGTATGTGTAAAAGGATTAGAAACTTATGGATGGAAATCAAGAGAAAAATGCGTAGTGCCTAACGGAGAATACAATCCAGATAAAGATGTTCGTTTTTTTAGCGACACACCCGATATGTTTTTTCAATTAACAGACGGACAATTTGCGATTTTCTTTCCAGAGGATGTTCACGCTCCAATGATTGGTGAAGGCGAAATAAAAAAAGTAGTAATTAAAGTTAAAATATAAATTATGAATTCTATCGAGAAAGTATCGAATGCTATTGTTGCCCAAGGAATGCTTCCTTTGTATTTCAATGCAGATGAAACGGTAACATTAGAAGTATTAAGAGCCATTTACAGAGCAGGGGTAAAAGCAGTAGAATATACAAGTCGAGGTGATTCGGCACTGAGTAACTTCACTAAAATGATAGCAGTAAGAAATGCAGAAATGCCAGATTTATTGTTAGGAATAGGAACCATAAAAAACTTAAAACAAGCCGAAGAATATTTTGCGGTTGGTGCAGATTTTTTCATTAGTCCGGGATTTGTTCCAGAGGTTGGGGCATTTTTAAAAAGTAAAGGAGTTTTATACAGCCCAGGATGCATGACGCCTACAGAAATTATAGCAGCTGAGAATGCTGGAATTCATTTTATAAAACTGTTTCCTGGAAACATGCTAGGTCCAGAATTTCTTAGTGGCATCAAAGATTTGTTCCCAAAATTATTATTCATGCCAACAGGAGGTGTAGATACCACTGAAGAAAACATAAGTGGCTGGTTTAAAGCAGGTGTTTCTGCCGTAGGAATGGGAAGCAAATTAATCAGCAAGCAATTTATGGCTGATAAAGATTATGCTACTATAGAATCAGAAACCAAAGCAGTATTGGCTTTAATTCAAACCATAAAAAATTAACAATGAAAACAGTAGTTATAACAGGAGCAGGTGGTGTTTTATGTGGAACATTGGCAAAAGCATTGGCTAAACAAGGCCATCAAATAGCGCTTTTAGATTTAAAAAAAGAAGCTGCAGATGCTATTGCAAATGAAATTAATGCGGCAGGAGGCAAAGCTATTGGTGTTGCTGCAAATGTATTGGAAAAAGAATCTTTAGAAGCTGCCAAAAAAGAAGTAAATGAAAAATTGGGCAGCTGCGATATTTTAATTAACGGCGCAGGTGGAAACCATCCATTAGGAACCACAACAAATCCATTTCTATTGGAGGAAGATTTACTAAATACAGCTGAGGGTTTTAAAACTTTTTTTGATTTGGATGCTGAAGGTATAAAGTTTGTTTTCAATTTAAATTTTATTGGAACATTATTACCAACACAAGTTTTTTCAAAAGATATGATTGGTAAAAAAGGATGTAGTGTATTAAATATTTCTTCTATGAATGCATTTACACCTTTAACAAAAATACCTGCATACAGCGGAGCAAAAGCGGCGGTATCAAACTTTACGCAATGGCTAGCTGTACATTTTTCTAAAGTGGGAATTCGTGTGAACGCGTTGGCCCCTGGATTTTTCTTAACCGATCAAAACCGTGCTTTATTGACTTCTACAGATGGAAATTTAACTCCAAGAGGTAATAGCATTATAGACCAAACCCCAATGGGAAGATTTGGAGAGCCTGAAGATTTAATTAGCACTACATTATATTTATGTGATGACGCTTCTTCCTTTGTGACAGGAGTAGTAATTCCTATTGATGGAGGGTTTAGCGCGTATAGTGGAGTTTAAAAAGAGTATTTAAAAATATAGATTACAAGTTATGGAACAAACATGGAGATGGTACGGACCAAATGATCCAGTAAAATTATCAGACGCTAGACAAGCAGGTGCAACAGGCATTGTTACTGCATTACACCACATTAAAAATGGACAAGTGTGGGAAGTGGACGAAATCATAAAAAGAAAAAATGAAGTAGAAGTCGCAGGATTAACCTTCTCTGTTGTAGAAAGTATTCCGGTGCATGAAGATATTAAAAAACAATCAGGCGATTATTTGAAATACATAGAAAACTACAAGCAAAGTATTAGAAACTTAGCGGCTTGTGGTGTACATATTGTGTGCTATAATTTCATGCCTGTTTTAGATTGGTCTAGAACTGATTTATCTTATGAAATGCCCGATGGTTCTAAAGCATTGCGATTTGATATCAATGAGTTTGCAGCCTTTGAATTATTTATTCTAAAAAGACCTGGTGCAGAAAACACCTACACCGAGGCACAAAAAGCCAAAGCTAAAGCGACTTTTGAAAAGCTATCCGATGCCGATAAAATAAAATTACAACAAAATATTATTGCTGGTTTACCAGGTGCTGAAGAATCGTATACGGTAGAAGATTTCTTAAAAGTACTACAAGGGTATGATGGGATTGATGCGGCACGATTAAAAGAAAATTTATACTATTTCTTACGTGAAATTATACCAGTAGCAGAAAGTGTTGGGGTATTAATGGCGATTCATCCGGACGATCCGCCTTATCCTATATTAGGATTACCAAGGGTGGTGAGTACGGAAGCCGATTTGATACAATTATTAAATGCAATTGATTCTCCGTCAAACGGATTTACAATGTGTACTGGATCTTATGGCGTAATTGCTGAAAATGATTTACCAGGAATTGTAGACCGTCATGGTGATAAAATGAATTTCATACATTTGCGAAGTACCCAAAGAGATGAAGAAGGAAATTTCTATGAAGCCAACCATTTAGAAGGCGATGTGGATATGTATGAAGTAGTAAAATCAATTCTAAAAAAACAAAAACAAACCAAAAGAATCATTCCAATGCGACCCGATCACGGACACCAAATGCTTGACGATTTGAACAAAAAAACCAACCCAGGTTATTCTGGTATCGGTCGTTTAAGAGGTCTTGCTGAGTTGCGAGGTTTGGAAATGGGAATTGAAAAAAGTCTTTTTTAAACTAATTTATGTCTAATAAAATATTTATTACGGATGACTTTTTGCTACACAGTGAAACTGCTAAAACGCTCTACCACGAATATGCAAAAAAGCAACCTATTTTTGATTACCACTGCCATTTGTCTCCAAAAGACATTGCTGAAGACAGACAATTTGAAAATCTAGCACAGATTTGGATTGAAGGCGATCATTATAAATACAGAGCCATGCGCGCCAATGGCGTTGACGAAAAGTTCATTACAGGAAATGCTACTGATTATGAAAAGTTTACTAAATGGGCCGAAACAGTTCCTTATACATTACGAAATCCGCTGTATCATTGGACACATTTAGAATTAAAAAATTATTTTGGAATCACCACATTGTTAGATTCCGATTCTGCTAAAAGTGTTTACAATCAAGGTTTAGAATTATTAAAAAACCCAGAATACAGTGTTAAGAATCTACTTCGAAAAATGAATGTAAAAGTGGTAGGAACTACCGATGATCCAACTGATGATTTACAATACCACAAAAAAATAAAAGAAGACAATTTTGAAATAGCCGTTTTACCTTCCTTCCGACCGGATAAAGCAACCGAAATGGAAAAAGGAAGAGCTTTTATTAATTATATTCATAAATTAGAAAACACAGTTGGTTATCCCATTATCGATTTTCCAAGTTTACTAAAAGCACTTCATGATCGTCACGATTTCTTTCATGAAATGGGATGTCGTGTTTCCGATCACGGTCATGCTAATTTTTATGGAGAGGAATATACTTCAAATGAAATAAATACCATTTTTGTAAAAGCAATGAAAGGCGAAGTGGTTTCTGTTTTAGAAATCAACAAATATAAATCGGCTATATTATTTGAATTGGCTTTGATGAATAAAACAAAGTCTTGGGTACAACAATTTCACGTTGGAGCTATTAGAAATAATAATGCCAAAATGTTACAAGATATTGGCCCCGACCAAGGATTTGATTCGCTTGGCGATTTGAATATGGCCAATAATATGAGTAAGTTTTTTGGAAGATTAAGCCAATGCAATGGATTAACTAAAACCATTGTGTACAATTTAAATCCAAGAGATAGCGAAATGTTTGCTGCAATGGCTGCCAATTTTAATGATGGCAAGATTATAGGCAAAATGCAATATGGCGCTGCTTGGTGGTTTTTAGATCAAAAAGATGGCATGGAAAAACAATTGAATGTACTTTCTAATTTTGGATTGTTAAGCCGATTTGTTGGAATGGTAACCGATTCAAGGAGTTTTCTTTCTTTTCCAAGACATGAATATTTTAGACGAATTTTATGCAATGTTCTTGGAAATGAAATGGAAAAAGGCGAGCTACCAAATAACACAAAACATATTGGAATGATGGTGGAAGCAATTTGTTATAAAAATGCCGAAACCTATTTTGAAATTTAAAAATAATAAACCAAATCAACCAAACCTAAAATGAAAGAAGTAAATCAATCCGTTGGAAAATACAGGTGGACCATTTGTGGTTTACTTTTCTTTGCAACAACAGTAAATTATTTAGATCGTCAAGTCTTAAGTTTGTTGGCGCCCAAATTATCTGAAGAATTCGGGTGGTCCAACAGCGATTATGCCAATATTACCGCAGTATTTCAATTTATCTATGCTATTTCTATGCTCTTTGCCGGAAGAATAATTGATAAATTAGGAACTAAAAAAGGATATATATTAGCAATAGTAGTTTGGTCATTAGGCGCCATTATGCATGCGTATTCTTTGCCTGTAGGAACTGCGTTTTCAACATTTTTAGCATGGATTGGCTTAGGAGCGGTTCCGGTTTCAATAGCTGGATTTATGCTGTCTAGAGCCGTATTAGGTTTTGGAGAATCGGGAAATTTTCCTGCTGCAATTAAAGCAGTGGCGGAATATTTTCCTAAAAAAGAACGTTCATTAGCTACCGGAATTTTTAACTCGGGGTCTAATGTGGGTGCAATTTTAGCACCTTTAACAGTGCCAATTATTGCCAAATACTATGGTTGGGAATTTGCCTTTATATTAGTCGGAGCAATTGGTTTTTTATGGGTTATTTTCTGGTTTATGCTTTATGAAATTCCCTCAAAACAAAAGAAATTATCTAAAGCCGAATTCGATTACATCCACGATGAAGAATCTCAAGTTGCTGAAGAAAAACGAGACAAAGAGCAAGAAAAAGTAGCTTGGATTAAATTACTAGGATACAAGCAAACATGGGCTTTTGTATTTGGAAAATTTATGACAGACGGGATTTGGTGGTTCTTTTTGTTCTGGTTGCCAGCTTATTTAAAAGCTCAATTTAAAATGGAAGGGACAGATATCGTTTTTCCATTAGCGGTATTATATAGTATGACAATGGTAGGAAGTATTTTTGGAGGATGGTTTCCAATGTATTTTATTAAAAAAGGATATGCGGCTTATGATGGCCGACTTAAAGCTATGTTTTTTATAGCCTTATTTCCATTAGTTGTATTATTAGCGCAACCTTTAGGTTACATTAGTTTTTGGATTCCAGTTCTATTAATTGGTGTTGGAGCATCGGCTCATCAAGCTTGGTCTGCCAATATTTTTACTACTGTTTCAGATATGTTTCCTAAAAAAGCTATCGGATCAATTATCGGAATTGGAGGAATGGCAGGAGGAATTGGTGGTGTTTTAGTATCTAAACTAGGAGGTTACTTATTTGATTATTATGATAAACTTGGACATATTCAAACTGGATACAGTATAATGTTTGCAATATGCGCTGTTGCTTATCTAATTGCTTGGTCAGTAATGAAATTATTAGTTCCAAAATATACACCTATTAATGATTTATAGTCATTTCCAATAGATACAAATTATCTGTAAAATCTATTTCATTATTTAATGTGAAATAGGTTTTTTTTGATAAAAAAGATTTAAAAAATATCCATTTAATTTTTTTCAAATGCATTCCATTTTTCATAATAGTAATTCAATATCAATAAATAAGTTTAGTGTTTTATTTATAGTAATACTAAGTATTACCTCAACTTTTTCACAAGAAACTCCAAAAATAATAAGTCAAAAAGAAGTTGCCTATCAAAACTTTTTACCCGATTTTAGTTATGCTGGATACCATTTTGGAACAAGTGAAATTCCTGAAATAAAACAAATAATTATTTTAGCTACAGATTATGGTGTTATAGCTAATGATGATCTAGATGACTCCAAAGCATTGCTAAAAGCATTAAAAGCTGCGAATGAAATTCAAGGAAATGTTGTTTTGCAATTGCCCGCAGGAAAAATAATTCTTAGTGATATATTATACATTGAACGCAGTAACTTTGTGTTACGTGGCTCCGGTTCGGGAAAAGAGGGAACTGAAATTTTTTGTCCACGTCCATTATTATATATGAAGAATCAAGAATCATTAGCTGAATTAAGAGAATACTTAATTACTTCAGATAAACGACAAGTAGAAAAAGAAAATAATATTGATTTACCATTTTCTCAATATGCTTGGTCAGGTGGATTTATTTGGACTCAAGTTCCTGAACAGCGGGTTAAATATTATTTAGACAAATACGATACCCAACAAACTATTTTGGCTAAAGTATCGCAAGGAAAAAGAGGCGAAAATGTATTTTATGTTTCGGAAACGAACGGATTAAAAATTGGCGATGTTGTGGAATTAGATATGTTCAATAAAGACGGAGAAATGGGAGAACTTATTGAAACTTTGTATAAAAAAACAAATTTAAAAATTGGTTCCTCCCATTGGAAGCAACCGTCTTTGCCTCTAGTTCGTCAACAAGTTGAAATTGTTGCAATTTCTAAAAATAAAGTTACTATAAAAACACCTTTACTTGTTGATGTTAAACCAAATTATCAAGCAGTACTAGTGGAATGGAAACATTTATCGGAAGTTGGAATTGAGCATTTACGAATTTCATTTCCCGAAGCACCACGTGTAGCTCATCATGTAGAACCAGGATTTAACGGTATTTTTCTTACGAGAATTTTTAATAGTTGGGTTAACGATATAACTATAAATAATTCCGATAGTGGCATTTTAACGGAAGAAATAGCTAATGTAACCATAAAAAATATTGTAACTGAGGGGAAAAATATTGCCCATTATACTGTCGCAATGGGCGGAGTTCATAATATATTAGTTGAAAATTTAAAAGTTTACAATAAAGCAATTCACCCATTAAGTTTTAATACTTTTTCTACCAAAAATGTATATGAAAATTGTGAAATTTTTACCGATCCTGATTTAGACCAACATGCAGGTGCCAACCACCAAAATTTATTTGATAATATAAAAGTTCATTTTGAAACAAATACAAACAACACCTACCCTCTTTTCGCCGGTGGTGGCGCAAGCTACTGGAAGCCCTCACATGGTGCTTATTCTACTTTTTGGAACATCACAGTTGATGTTTCAGGAAACAATACAAATAATACATTTGAACTTAATGGAATGGAAGAAGGCCCATTTGCAAGGATAATTGGAATAAATGGAAATAGAAATTTCTCTGTTAAATATGGACCCGATGCCTACATAGAATTTATTAATCAGTCAATGGATAAAATACCTTCGCTATATCAATACCAACTTCGAAAAAGAATACAAAATTAACTTTGTTAGTAATTGGATTTATTTTAATTTCACACATTAGTTTTAACTAATTGTTTTCTTACGCTCGATCGAATGAAAAAAAATTTATTTACCTACTTTTTAATTTTATCAATTCAGATTGTTTTTTCCCAATCAAACTCGTATAGATTAAAAAACTTAACAACCATAAATGGACTTTCACAAAGTTCCATAATCGCTATTCATCAAGATACAAAAGGACAAATGTGGTTTGGAACCCGCGATGGTTTAAATAAATACGACGGAAGCAATTTTACAATTTTTCGAAATAACCCTAAAGATACCTTATCCATTTGTAATAACGATATTCTTTCAATTGAAGGCGACAATTCAGGAAATATTTGGATTGGAACTTATAATGGCCTTAATTGTTATAATCCTGTTTCCAATACTTTTAAGCATTTTTTTCATGCTAATAATACTACTTCTCTTACTAATAATACTATATGGGATATTAAACAAATAAAAAATGAAATATGGATTGCAACATCTGTTGGATTATCTGTATATAATAAAACTACAGGAAAATTTATTCCTGTATTACATTCAGCTACAGATAATAATAGTATTCCTAATAACTTTGTACTATCCATTTGTGAAACCAAAAAAGGTGAGATATGGATAGGTACCTCCAAAGGACTATGTAAATTAATAAACAGAAAAGGAACTCACTTTAAATTTAAAAAAATTGAATTACTTCAACAAAAAGAAGCCTTATTTGTTCAAGACATTAAAGAAGATAATTATGGAAATCTTTGGATTGGAACCAAAAATAATGGGCTATTAAAGTATATTCGGAAATTTGAAAATTTAATTTCATTTCAAGAAAACGATGGTCAGAATCAACTCGGAATGGATGTTCGTTCATTAGATTTTGATAGAAAAGGAGGTATTTGGTTAGGAACTTACAACGGAGTATATAATCTTCAAAGAACCGGATTCGTTCAAAAAATCTATAATAATCCAGATAAAAAAACAAGTTTCGGCAAAATAAAATCCATATATACTGATCGAAAGGGTTCTGTTTGGTTGGGGTCCTATTATAATGGGGTTAGCGTTTGGGATGAATCTAATAATAATTTTACCAATATTAATCAAAATTCAGGCAAAAGTGCTCTAAGTTTCGATGTAGTAAGTTCAATCGTATCAGATGCCAATAATAACATTTACATTGGAACAGAAGGTGGCGGAATCACAGTACTTGACAGGCACACTGGAAACACTACTTTTGTCAACTCTGCAAGCTCAAACGGAGTTGAAGTAGATAATATTAAATCTTTTTGTATATCGGATAATGGGCTATTATGGATTGGCACTTTTACTAAGGGCATAGCTGCTTACGACACAAAATCTAAGCGATTTGTAAATGAAAAAATTGCTCCAGATTTAAAGAAACTTTTAGAAGAATCAGGAATTTATGTAATTAAAAAAGGAAAAAATGATTTGTTTTGGATTGGAACTTTTGGGAAAGGACTTATTCGTTATGATCATTCTAACAATAGTTATAAAATAATTGGTAATGACAATTATTCCGATAATTTCCTTACCAATAACCGAATAAGAACATTACTTATTGATAAAAATGAAAATATTTGGATAGGAACCCAAAGCGGATTGAATGTTATTGATATGAATGATATTGATAATGAAAATTACCATATAAAACATTACTTCTTTGACAATAAAGTGCTTTCTGGTGATGATATCTTATCGTTGTTTCAAGATAAAAAAGGCACCATTTGGATAGGTACAAAAGCGAAAGGTCTTTTTTCTTATAACGGAAAATCGTTTCACAAAATAAACATCAAAAAAGAAGAAACGGAGGTTACATCTATTCATTCCATTTCAGAAGATGCAAACAATAATTTATGGATGAGTTCTAATTTTGGAATTATAAAATACAATCTTGGAAATAATTCAACGTTTATTTATGATCAAAAAAATGGTTTAGTTAGTAACGAATTCAATGATAATGCATTTTTACAATTGGGGTTTAATAAATTTTATTATGGTGGCCCTTCCGGATTGACCTATTTTGAACCAAAAAAAATTGTTATTAATAAATATACCCCTCAAGTAATTCTTACCGATTTTAAAGTTGCCAATAAATCGGTTAATGTAGCTGATGAATCAGGAGTGCTTAAAGAATCTATTACGCATACAAAATCAATTTCATTGAGTTACGATAAAGCAAATTTTACTATAAATTTTGCCATTCCAAATTTTATAAATTCAAACAATAACAAATATAAATACCGAATGGTTGGTCTTGAAAATAATTGGACAACCACTTCCAATACAGAAGCTACATTCACTATTCAAAACTCAGGGACTTATATTTTTGAAATAAAAGGAGCAAATAATGACGGTGTATGGAATTCAAACCCAACCACTTTAGAAATTATTGTAAAACCTTCTCTGTGGAAAAGTTGGTGGGCACTTTGTTTTTACATTCTACTAATTTGGGCTGGACTTTATGGATTTATTTGGATAATAAAATCAAAGGAGAAATTACGTCAAGATTTATTATTAGAATACCGTGAAAGCGAAAGAGTAAAAGAAGATAATAGCGCAAAACTTCAGTTTTTCACAAATATTTCGCATGAATTTAGAACGCCTTTAACCTTAATTTTAGGGCCATTACAACAAATAATTTTAAATTATAATGGTACTAATGCCATGTATAAAAAACTACTAGTAATTGAGAGTAGTGCAAACCATCTATTAACATTAATTAATAGATTGATGGATTTTAGAAAATTTGAAAACAATCAACTTGTATTAGAAGCTGCAGAAGGTAATATTGTTAAATATATTAAAGAAATATTTTTGTCTTTTACAGAATTCGCTAAAGACGGAGGATACAAATACACTTTCGAATCTTCTGAAGATGTGATACTTGTTTATTTTGACCGATTTAAATTAGAACGTGTTTTTTATAATTTAATTTCTAATGCTTTTCGTTATACTCCAAAAGGTGGGGAAATTATAATTAAATTAAGAAAAATTGAGGGTCAATTAATTATTGAAGTTGAAGACAATGGAATTGGAATTGCCAAAGAACATTTAAATAAAATATTTGATTTATTTTTTGAAATTCCAACAAACAATAACGAACAAATAAATTATAATAAAGGATCTGGAATTGGGTTGTCGATTGTAAAAAATATTGTAAACCTCCACAAAGGAACTATATCTGTAGAAAATAAACCTACAAAAGGAGTAATATTTAAAGTAGAATTACTTTTGGGAAGAAACCACCTTTTAGATAAAGAGATTGTTAAAGATTTCAAGATAAGTGATGACTTAGAACAATATACAGCACAATTAAATTCTATTGAAGTTATCCAAGAAGATGAATTAAATGATTTAGAGAATACAGAGAATAAACTAACCATTTTAATTGTTGAAGATCATAAAGTACTACGCGCTTTTATGAAGAATCTTCTTGTTGACGAATACAATATTATTACAGCTGAAAATGGTGCGGTTGGACTTAAAAAAGCATTAAAGTTTCTTCCAGATCTTATTGTAAGTGACGTAATAATGCCCGAAATGGTTGGGACAGAATTGTGTTCTAAAATTAAAGAAGACATTAAAACTAGTCATATTCCAGTAATTTTACTTACTTCTAGATCTTCATTAATATATAAAATTGAAGGGTTAGAAAGTGGCGCTGATGACTATATCAGCAAACCCTTTAACTTGATTGAATTTAAATTAAGAATAAAAAATCTTCTCTTATCTAAAAAAAGATTAAAAACCAAATTTTCTTCTGAAGATAATTTTACACCGAGCGAAATTGTTGTTTCTTCTTTAGATGAACAATTGTTGAAGAAAGCTTTTAAAGTGGTAGAAGAAAATATTTCTAATGAGCTGTTTGATATTCCGTTTTTTTGTTCTGAACTTGGAGTTAGTAGAACAATGTTATTTACTAAAATTAAAGCATGGACCAATTTTACCCCTAATGAATTCATACATGAAATCAGGATGAAACGTGCTGCTCAATTACTTGAACAAAATAAAATAAATGTTTCTCAAGTGAGCTATAAAGTTGGTTTCAATAACCCAAAATATTTTAGCAAATGTTTCCAAAAAAAATATGGAGAAACACCAACAAAATACGCTAATAAATTTACAGACTCCTCTATTGACTAAGAAATATTTAAATAACTCATTTGATTTTGGATATTTGAATACCCTTTTTTGGATTTTCATAATTATATCGATTCTTACATTTGTAATATGAAAACTAAAAAGTTAAAAATAAATATATTTCAAATTGCTTTGATTTTATTAATCACCGTAAGCGGTTTACTTATTATTCGATTTATATCTTAAAAATAATTCGTTAGGTTTTTGCTTTTATTATTTAATTAAAATAAAATTGCTCTTTATGAAGATTTATACTTTCCTTATAATGCTTCTTATTTGTGTATTATCCTTTAATTGCTATTCACAATTTCAACCTAAATCCAATACTATTGATAAAAAAATTCAGTTAAAATTTATAAATTTACTAGAATTTCCTATTGATTCCAATGCTATTCCAAGATCAATGAATGTTTCTTCTGGAAATGTTAAAAAAGTAGCTTCCAAAGATTGGACCAGTGGTTTTTTTTCAGGAAATCTATGGCAAATTTACCAATTAACTGGTGATAATCGGTTTAAAGTAAAAGCTGCGTTATGGAATTCTTTTATCGAAAAAGAAAAGTTTAACGGAAAAACTCACGATATGGGTTTTAAAGTTTATTGCAGTTTTGGAAAAGGATTACAAGTAGAAAAAAACGAAAAGTACAAAGCAATAATTATTAAAAGTGCGCAAACTTTAATTACTCGATTTAATTCAAAAATTGGTGCAATACGGTCATGGGATCACAATAAAGAATCTTGGGATTTTCCTGTTATAATTGATAATATGCTCAATCTTGAACTCTTATTTGAAGCATCTAAATTGTCTGGAGACACTAAATTTAGAGACATTGCAATTCAACATGCTAACACAACATTAAAAAATCATTTTAGAGTAGATAATAGTTGTTTTCATGTGGTTGATTACGACACGATAACAGGTGCTGTAAAAAAAAGAGGAACGCATCAAGGATTTAATGACCAATCTTCTTGGACAAGAGGACAATCGTGGGCTGTATATGGTTTTACTATGGCCTACCGATACACAAAAAACAAACAATACCTTAAACAAGCAGAAGCCACAGCAAAATATTATATAAATAATAAAAATATGCCTAATGACGGGATTCCTTATTGGGATTTCAATGATAATGCAATTCCAAATTCTCCCAAAGATGCGTCTTCTGCTGCGGTAATGGCTTCAGCTTTAGTTGAGTTGTACACGTTTACTAAAAATATAGATTATTTAAATTACGCAAACAAGGTTATTGCTACTTTAAGTACCGATAAATATTTGTTAAACGAATCTATTAAAGGGCCTTTTATTCTAGATCATAGTACCGGAAATTGGCCTAAAAAAGATGAAATTGACCAGCCAATTGTATATGCAGATTACTATTTTTTAGAAGCAATCATTAGAAAACAAGCACTATAATTTATGAAATTCAAAATTTGCTACCATTATCAACTACTATTATTTTTTTTAATTTTCAGTTTCAATGCCTTATATGCTCAAAAATCGGAGACTATTGAACGTACTAAAACCAATATTAATAGCAATTGGAATTACTTAGAAAATGCAACTTCAAATAGTAACGAAGCAAAAAATGCGACCAATTGGGTTGCGTTAGACTTACCTCATAGTTGGAATTGTCTTGATGCAACAGATAACGATCCAGGATATAGACGAAGCGCGAGTTGGTACAAAAAAAATCTAATTATTACCAATATTGATGCTAACAAATTATATAAATTATATTTTGAAGGATCAAACATTACTACTAAAGTATATATAAACGAGAAAGAAGTTGGCGGTCATATTGGAGGATATATCGGATTTACTTTAGATATTTCAAAATTTATTAAAGAAGGAGCAAATGAAGTTTTAATTCGCGTTGATAATAGTTATAACATAGAAATCATTCCTTCTCAAAAAAGTGATTTTATCATTTATGGCGGAATCACAAGAGATGTCTGGTTGCTAACAATGTCAAAAAAAAATATTGATAATCTAAAAATTACAACACCCAAAGTTTCCGAAAAATCGGCCACTTTAAATTTAATAGCCTCAGTAAAAGACTTGAATAATCCAAATAAATTTAGTTATATAGCACAACTAACAAGCCCAAAAGGAAAAGTAGTTGCTACAAAAAAAGGAGGATTTTCTGGTGCATCAACCGAAATAAATTTCAAAGAAATAAAAAATCCAGAGTTATGGGATGTAAAAAAGCCAAATTTATATTCAGTATCGGTTTCTATGTTGGAAAACGGAGTTGAAATAGATAAAATTCAGGATAAAGTTGGATTCAGATGGTTTGAATTTAAAGATAATGGACCATTTTTTCTTAACGGAAAAAGACTATTAATTAGAGGAACCCATCGTCATGAAGAACATGCAGGCGTTGGGGCAGCAATGTCAAATCAGCAACAACGAAAAGACATGGAATCTATAAAAGAAATGGGGGCAAACTTTGTTAGATTGGCACATTATCCACAAGATCCAGAAGTATATAAAGCATGTGATGAACTAGGTTTATTAGTTTGGGACGAATTACCTTGGTGTCGTGGTGGAATTGGAAATGATGTTTGGCAAACCAATGCCAAAAATATGCTTGGCGAAATGATCAATCAAAATTTCAACCACCCATCCATTATTCTTTGGTCATTAGGTAATGAAATGAGTTGGTTACCCGATTTTAAAGACGGAGATAATACCGCAAAAATGAATGTGTTTTTATCGGAACTAAATGATATGGCTCATAAATTAGATGCTTCTAGAAAAACTGTAATCCGTAAATATGAAGAAGGATCAAAAATTGTAGATGTTTTTTCTCCTTCAATTTGGTCAGGTTGGTATTCTGGTAGTTTCAAAAGTTACAAGAAAGCCATTGACAAATATAAATTAGATTATAAACACTTCATTCATGCCGAATACGGTGGGGATAGCCATGTTGGACGTCATTCTGAAAATCCAATTAATGGAGAAGGGCAAATAAAATCCGAAGGTTGGGAAGAAGCTATTGTTCAAACTAAAGTGGCTAACATTGCTCAAATAGGTGATTGGAGTGAAAATTACATTGTAGATTTATTTGATTGGCATTTGCATATTTCTGAAAACGATCCAACTTTTGTAGGTAATCTACAATGGTCTTTTAAAGATTTTGCAACACCATTAAGACCAGAAGATGATATTCCGTATATGAATCAAAAAGGATTGGTAGACAGAAATGGAAATCCTAAAGATGCTTATTATGTTTTTAAAAGTTATTGGAGCGAAAAACCGTTCACTTATATAGAATCACATACTTGGACCGAGCGACAAGGTCCAAAAGATACTCCAAGAGTATTGAATGTATTTAGTAATTGCCCTAAAGTGGAATTCTTTCAAAACGGAGTTTCATTAGGCATAAAAACTAGAGACATTACAGCTTATCCTGCTTGCGGATTGACCTGGGAAGTGAAATTCTCAGAGGGAAAAAATAACTTTGTTGCCATTGGAATTAATAATGATGGAACTAAAGTTTCCGATACGATCGATGTAAATTATAGATTTACAAAAAATGGTGCTGCAGACGGATTGAAATTATCAGCTGAAAAATTAAAGAACGGAAATTTTCTAGTTACTGCAATAGCAGTAGATAAAAATAATATGCGTTGTTTGGATTATGAAGAACGAGTATATTTTCAATGCTTGTCTGGCGGGCAAAACCTAAAAAATCAAGGAACGCCTAACGGCAGCGAGTCTATTAAAATGGCAAACGGAAAAGCAGCTATTGAGGTTATTCCAAATACCATTGGAGATTCTATTGAGATGAATATTTTAAATCAAAATTTTAAAGGAGAATATTTAAAATTTAAGAAATAATAACTTAGGTATATTTTTACCTCATTTCAAATGAAAAAATTAAATTTTATAGCACTTGTTTTAGTTGCAATTAGTATGCTTACTAGTTGTGCAAATACTAAAATGGCATTTAATTTAAACGAAATTGAAAAAAGTCGAGTAATTGAAAATGCCTTGTTATACCTAAATGAAACTCCTGTAACAGTTACAAATTCTTATTGTAATAGAAGTGCAGGAACTATTCACGATTTTTACTCTGAAGGTGATTATTGGTGGCCAGACGAAAAAAACCCTAATGGTCCATATATAAGAAAAGACGGTTATACTAACCCCGCAAATTTTACAGCACATAGAGAATCTTTAATTCGGTTTAGCCAAATTTCTGGTGCCTTAGCATCTGCTTACGTTTTAACTAAAGACATGAAATATGCTAAACAATTAGCACTTCATTTACAAGCTTGGTTTATAAATCAGGACACTAAAATGACTCCTAATTTGCTTTATGCACAAGCAATAAAAGGTGTTGCAACCGGCCGTGGAATCGGAATTATTGATACTTTACATCTAGTTGAAGTTACAAAAGCAATTACAGCAATTGAAAATTCGGGGGCACTTTCCAAAGCTGATTTGTTAGCTATAAAATCCTGGTTTTCTATTTACCTAAATTGGATAACGACTCATGAATATGGCATTTCCGAAAGAGATAATGGTAATAATCACAGCGTATGCTGGACCATGCAAGTGGCAGCTTTTGCTGCTTTGATAAAGGATGAAAAAACAATGGATTTCTGTAGAGATTTTTATAAAACTACTCTTTTACAAAACCAAATGGAAAAAGATGGAAGCTTTCCGTTGGAATTAAAAAGAACAAAACCTTATGGCTATTCCTTATTTAATTTAGATGCAATGTCAAGCATTTGTCAAATTTTATCTACTAAAAAGGACAATCTTTTTACTTATACTACTAAGGACGGAAAAAATATAAAATTAGGAATGGAATTTATGTTTCCATATATTGAAAACAAATTACTTTGGCCTTACCAACAAGATGTAATGTATTGGAACGAATGGCCAGTGCGACAATCGAGCTTACTTTTTGAAGGTTTGGCTTTAAAAAACAATACCTATTTAAACCTATGGAAATCTCTTAAATCAAATTATACAACACCCGAAATAATCAGAAACATGCCAGTTCGATACCCTATATTATGGGTTATAAATTAAAATATATTATTTTTTAAACCATAGCACTATTAATTAGTCCTAAACATTATAATAAATACCAATACTAAATAAAATTTAAATGAAAAAATTAATCGTATCCGCTCTATTAGGAATTTTAAGCATCTCTTCAATAGTTGCACAAGAAAAATCGAAACCAAATGTGCTATTCATAGCAATTGATGACTTAAAACCATTATTAGGTTGCTATGGAAATACTCTAGTTAAAACACCTAACATAGATCGTTTAGCAAGTATGGGTACCGTGTTTTTAAATAACTATTGCCAACAAGCTGTTTGTGGGCCAACACGAGCTAGTATTTTAACTGGATTACGTCCTGATGTTACAAAAGTACGAGACTTAAAAACCAAAATGAGAGATATGAATCCTAATATTATCACACTTCCAGAATATTTTATCAGTCAAGGATATGAAACATCGGGAGTAGGAAAAATATTTCATCCGAGTTGTGTAGATAAAAAAGTAGATCCTCAATCGTGGACTATTCCTTTCTTATTTCCAAAAGAATCTGATTATTCAAATGGTTTTCCAGTTCAAAAACACTATCAATCTCCAGAATTAAAAGCACAACAAGCAAAAGAAGAAGAAGTTGTTGTGGCAGATGAAAAAGGGAAAGGAAAGGTAAAAAAGAAAGGTAAAAAAGAGGATTTAGATGAAGACGGTGGAGGTTCAAGAGGCCCTGCTTTTGAGTGTTTAGATTTGCCAGACAATGCTTATGAAGATGGCGTTACTGCGTTGTTAGCAGAAAATCAAATTATCAAATTATCTAAAGCAAACAAACCATTCTTTATGGCTGTTGGTTTTCATAAACCTCATCTTCCTTTTGTTTCTCCAAAAAAATATTGGGATTTATACAAAAGAGAAGATATGCCAATAGCTGAATTTCAAGAGCACGCTTCTAATAGTAAAGATTTCTCTTATCAATTTCCTGGCGAATTAACAAGTTATTCTGGTGTTAAGGAATTTGCAAAATATAATGATAAAAGCGTTAATAAATTTAATTTGGCTAATGATAAACAAAAAGAATTGGTGCATGCATATTATGCTGCCGTTTCTTATGCCGATGCTCAAGTTGGAATTTTATTAAATACTTTAGAAAAATTAGGCTCACTTAATAATACAATTATTGTACTTTGGGGAGATCATGGATGGCATTTAGGTGATCATGACATGTGGGGAAAACACACCAATTATGAGCAAGCTACAAAAGCGCCATTAATTATTGCTGCACCAGGAATGAAACCTGGAAAAACCAAATCAATGACCGAATTTGTGGATGTATTCCCTACTCTTTGTGAATTATCTGGTGGAACTCCAGCAGCTTATTTAGAAGGAAAAAGTTTGGTACCTGTTATGAAAAACAACAAAGCGACTGTAAAAGAATATGCAATGAGCCAATATCCAAGAAAAATGGATAAAGCAGATATTACTGAAGAGGATAAAAAAGGAAAACTAATGGGGTATTCTTTAAGAACCGAACAATATCGTTATACCGTATGGTTAAAAAACTATACCAGCGACAAACCCTATAGTGCAGATAAAGTATATACTAGAGAATTATATGATTATGTTAAAGATCCTTTAGAAAAAGTAAATGTTTCAGAAGATAAAAATTATGTGGCAATTGCTGCCAAATTAGATAAGAAATTGGTAGATTATTTCAATTCTAAAGAAGTTAAAAAATAATAATATATCAAAGAAATGATTAAAAAAAATATACAGTTTTCGGTAGTTTTATTTCTATTTGCAATTTCAACTTCAGTTATTGCCCAAAAGAAAGCAACCAACAAACCCAATATTTTATTTATTGCTGTAGATGATTTAAAGCCTCTTTTGGGTTGCTACGGTAATACATTAGTAAAAACTCCAAATATTGATAGATTAGCAAAAATGGCTACTGTTTTTAATAGAAATTATTGCCAACAAGCTATCTGCGGTCCCACAAGAGCTAGTTTAATGACTGGAACTCGTCCTGATGTCACAAAAGTTTGGAATTTAACCACTCAAATGCGCGATGTAAATCCAAATTTAGTTACCCTGCCTCAATATTTAATATCTCAAGGTTATGAAACTTCGGCAATCGGAAAAATATACCATCCATCAAGCGCTATTAATGGTGTAGATCCTGCATCTTGGAGTGTTCCTTATTTAAAGTCTAAAGAATCTGATTTTCCTGCCGATTTAGGTGAACCAGCAAATGGACAGTATCAAATGAAGGAGACTAAAGAAAAAATGACTCCCGAAATAATTGCTGAAAGAAAACAAAAAAACAAAGATTTAGTTGCTAATGATGAAAATCCTAAAAGCATAAAAGGACCTTCTACTGAATGTATTGATGTTCCAGATACCGCTTATGAGGATGGAGTAATTGCATTACTGGCTAAAGATCAAATTATTTCGCTTTCAAAAAAAGAAAAACCATTTTTTATGGCTGTTGGTTTTCACCGACCCCATTTGCCTTTTGTAGCACCAAAAAAATATTGGGACTTTTACAATAGAGAAGATATGCCAATTGCATCTTTTCAGCAACATTCTAAAAACGGGCCGCTAATTGCTTATCATCAATCGGGGGAATTGAGAAATTATATTGATATTCCAGAGTTTGCAACCTTATCTGCAGATTCACTTAGAATAGGTCTGAAATTAGAAAAACAGAAAGAACTAATTCATGGTTATTATGCCGCAGTATCCTATATGGATGCTCAAGTAGGAATTTTATTAAATACATTAGAATCTTTAGGAACGCTTGAAAATACTATTATTGTTCTTTGGGGCGATCATGGATGGCATTTAGGTGATCACGATTTATGGCATAAACACACTAATTTTGAAGAAGCTACAAGGGCACCCTTAATTATTGCTGGTCCTGGAATAAAAGCAGGAAAAACAAGTTCCCTTAGCGAATTTGTGGATGTTTTTCCAACAATTTGTGATTTATCAGGTGTAACCATTCCTGATAATTTAGATGGGAAAAGTCTAAAACCTTTAATGCTTAACAATAAAGAAATTGCTAAAGAATATGCTATTAGCCAGTATCCAAGAAAATTGAAAAAAGCTGAAATGGCTAAAGCTGGATATACTGATTCTAAAATTATGGGATACAGTTTAAGAACCGATAAATTTCGTTATACTATTTGGATGAATAACTTTACAAGTAAGCAAATCTTTAATGAGGCCCAAGTTTATGCTGCTGAATTGTATGATTATGTAAAAGATCCATTGGAGACTGTTAATGTTGTAAATGATTCTAATTACGCTAAAGTATCGAAAGATTTAAAATCAAAAATGATAGCGTTTTTTAAAACCCAAGAAGCAAAAAAATAACATCAATATAATATGAAAAATAATTATTTTCTTTTGTATATACTACTGTTGTTACTTGTTGTAATGAAAGAAACTAGTTATGCTCAAACATCAAGTTTAGTTTCTCTTGGAACAAACGGACAGCTTATTTACACTGCCGATGCCAAAGGAAACATTGTTCCTGATTTTAGTGCTGTAGGGTACAAAACCAGTGAAGCACCAATTCCAACAATTGATGTAGTACTTACAGTAAATCCGGTAGTTGGAGATAATTTAGCCAATATACAGAATGCTGTGAATCAAGTTGCAGCAATGCCCTTAGATGCCAATGGTTTTAGAGGCGCCATTTTATTTACGGGAGGAACTTATAATGTGAGTGATTCTGTTATTATTCCAACTAGTGGTATAGTTCTTCGGGGGGTTGGTTATGATGGTAACGGAACTAATTTTATTGGAACTAAAACTTCTCAATTTACACTTTTTACATTTTTAGGTTCTTCAGGAACAGCATATGTTTCAGGATCTTCTACAAGAAAAACTATTACAGATTCTTATGTGCCAATAGGTAAAAAACAAATTACCGTAGCTTCAGGACATTCATTTGCGGTAGGTGATAAAGTTTTTGTTCATCGAATTCCAAATACTGCATGGATAAGTTTACTAGGAATGGATTTATTATCTACTATTGATCCTGCTGCTGTTGATTGGACTGCAAGTTCTTATGATATGAATTCTGAAAGAAAAATAATGGCCATAAGTGGTAATCTAATCACTTTAGATGCGCCAATTATGGATATTATTGATCCTGTATATTCTACAGGCGAATTGGTAAAATTTACCGATAGCAGAATTCAAAATTGCGGTATCGAAAACATGCGAATTTCGTCAACCTATTCTTCTGCTACTGATGAAAATCATGGTTGGGAAGCAGTTTCGTTTGAAAACATTTATAACAGTTGGGCAAAAAATTTAGAAGTGTATTATTTTGGATATTCAGCTGTACATATTAATTCTCATGCCAGTTTTATTACGGTAGATAATTGTAAAATGTTAGATGCAAAATCTACCATTGATGGCGGTAGAAGGTATTCCTTTAATGTAGATGGACAACGCTGTTTGGTTCAAAATTGTGTCACTAGAGATGGTCGTCACGACTATGTAGATGGCAGCAGAACCTGTGGTCCAAATGTTTTTTACAATTCCTCTTCTACACTTCAAAATAGTGATATTGGTCCTCATCACCGTTGGTCTACAGGAATATTGTTCGACAATTTAATTGGCAACGGAAGTATGGATGTGCAAAATCGACTAGTAATGGGAAGTGGTCATGGTTGGTCAGGTGGACAAACTATGTTTTGGAATTGTAACGCTGCAAGAATGGTAATTCAAGATCCACCAGGGGATGAAATTAATTGGTCTATTGGATGTATTAGCCCTGTAATAACTGGCATTGGTGATGCAACTACCGAACCAATAGGAACAGTTCAGTCGCAAGGAACTCACATAGCAGCTATACCAAGTTTGTTTATGGCTCAATTAAATGAAAGATTAGGTGCATTATCAAACAATCAAATTGTTGCAACGAGTTTTGGAAACACATTATTCATTGATCCAAATCCTGCAAAAACTCAAATTACTATTTATTCATTAGAAGCATTTAATTCTATTATTAGAATTTCTATTTATAGCATTACTGGTCAATTAGTAAAAAATCAAAAAGAAGTAACTGATTTTTCTGATAACAAATTATCATTTAAGTATGATGTAACAGATTTAGTCGATGGAATCTATTTTGCTGAAATATTAAATAATAACATTTGTAAAACCATCACGTTTATTGTAAAAAAATAAATTAATCTAATTATGAAATATATATATTACTCTTTATCTACTTATATTTTATTGGTTCTAATTGTTCCTACAACTCTTAATGCAGCAACCATAAATGTAAGCTCTATTGCAGCATTACAAACAGCTTGTAATAATTCGGTTTCAGGTGATGTTATTATTCTTGCAGACGGAACGTATCTGGACGTTACATTGAATATCAATAAAAGCAATATCACCGTAAAATCACAAACTCCAGGAGGTGTTTATTTAAATGGTGCTGACGACATTAATATTAATGCGAATTATGTCACTTTTAGTGGTTTTCAATTTACTAATGGCGATATTGGATCTAGTTATTTAATAGAAGTTTATGGAAGCCATGATATACTTACTCAATTAAATTTTAGCGGGTATTATGCAAAAAAGTATATTGAAATTAAAGCTGGAACTTCCTATGACGAAATTTCCTATTGTAATATGGAAAAAAAACCTGCCGATGCAATATCCGGCTGTACTATTCAAATATCTACCTCAGCTACAGTCCCTGGATATCATAAAATTAAATATTGCTCTTTTCAAGATTATTATGGACTAGGAGGAGACAACGGAAATGAACCAGTAAGAATTGGTTTGGGCGCTGAATATTTAAACAAATCAAGAACAATTGTCGAACACTGTTACTTTAAAAACACAGGTTTAGGCGATAGTGAAAGTATATCGATAAAATGCGAAGAAAATGTAATTCGTTTTTGCACTTTTACAAACCAACAAAATGCCATGCTTTGTTTTAGAAATGGAGATAATAATGTGGCTTATGGTAATTTTTTTATTAATGCAGGCGGAATTAGAGTCAAAGAAGCAAATAACATATTTTGCTATAATAATTATTTTGAAAATTCTGGTGTAGGAAGCACTGCTGATGCGGTAACTTTTGTTTATGTTGCTCCGTTGGTGCCTCCAACAACTGCAAGCCCTAGAACAATGAATCTAAATAATATTAATTTTATTCACAATACATATTATAATTGTGGGGATATAGATTTAGGTGGAATTGGTGCAACTGGCAATATATGGGCAAATAATATTTTCCAAAAAAGTTCGGGTACTATATATACAAATCCCAATATAGGTTCCACTTGGGCAGGTAATATTTATCAGGGTAACATTGGAATTACACAACCCTCTGGGATGACAAGTGCCAATCCATTTCTTACCTTAAATTCAGAAGGATATCATGGATTATCTCCATTAAGCCCTATTGATAATGCAAATGCAAGTTACCCTATGATTTTAGATATTCCAGTTCTTGATGACGACCCAAATTTATTATTTGACATAAGCGGACAAGCACGTCCTGCAACTGTAACTCTTAAAGACGTAGGTTGTGATGAGTATACCACCGGAACTACAACCAATCACCCGTTGATATTATCGGAAGTTGGTCCCTCCTATTTAGTTCTTTCTTCTGCTGATTTTGAAATAAATGATAATGATTCTATTCTGTATCCAAATCCTACTAAAAATAGTTTTCAATTAAAATTACCCGTTGGCTTTAATAAAGGATGCATTATGGTTTACCAAATTAACGGACAACTTTTTCAAAGCAAGGAAATAGATTCAAATTCAATAGATAATGGAAATAACATATTATTTGATGTGTCTGAATACGATAATGGCGTCTATTTTGTTCAATTACAAACGGATAATTATTCTAAAACCTATAAATTGATAATTAAAAATTAATAATAAATTCCCAAAATTCACACATGAAAAAAATCATATTTTCAAAATATATAACTTTAATTGCTTTTGCAATACTTTGTAATCTAGCCGCTTTTTCTCAAGAAAATAAGAAACCAAATATTTTATTTATTGCTGTGGATGATTTAAAACCAATTTTAGGATGTTATGGTAATACAATTATTAAAACTCCAAATATTGATAGATTAGCAAAAATGGGTACCGTATTTATGAGTAATTATTGCCAGCAAGCAGTTTGCGGACCTACTAGAGCTAGTATTATGACCGGAAAAAGACCAGATTATACAAAGGTTTGGGATTTAAAAACCAAAATGAGAGATATCAATCCAGATATTTTGAGTTTGCCTCAGTATTTAATTTCACAGGGATATTCAACTCAAGGAATAGGAAAAATATACGATTCTCGATGTGTAGATAAAAAAATGGATGAGCCATCTTGGAGCGTACCTTATTATAACTACTTTAAAACTGAAGAAAAATACTACGCAAAAGAAACAGGAATGCCAATTTTAGGCGCATACCAATCTCTAGAAACTAAAGAATTAGCATTAAAATTCACCAAAGAAGGTCAAGAAAAAGGGTTGAAAGATAAAGAATTAGACGATTTTGTAACCAAATCTATAAAGCCATCTATTGAATGTGTAGATGTTCCAGATAATGCATATAATGATGGTGCAAATGCTTTACGGGCTCTAGAAATTCTAGAAAAATTAAAATCAGATACAAAACCATTCTTTTTTGCAGTTGGTTTTTCAAAACCTCACTTGCCTTTTGTCGCTCCAAAAAAATATTGGGATTTATATAAAAGAGAAGACATGCCTTTAGCTGCTTTTCAAGAAAAATCTAAAAATAGTGTAGAAGTTGCATATCATAACGCAGGAGAAATAAGAGCATATACCGACATTCCACCATTACTATCATTCACTGATCAAAAAGATTTTGGATTGTCATTACCAGTAGACAAACAAAAAGAATTAATTCATGGTTATTATGCTTCGGTTTCTTATACGGATGCACAAGTCGGAAAATTATTAGATAAATTGGATGCGTTAGGTTTAACCAAAAACACAATTATTATTCTTTGGGGAGACCATGGATGGCATTTAGGAGACCACAACCTTTGGTGTAAACACACTAATTTTGAACAAGCAACTAGAACTCCGATGTTAATTGCAGCTCCAGGAATTGCCCCTTCTGTTACAAATGCACCAACAGAATTTGTAGATATTTTTCCAACATTATGTGATTTAGCAGGAGTAACCATTCCTAAAACAATAGACGGAAAAAGCTTGATGACTTTAATGAATAAGAAAGTAAAATCGGTAAAAGAATTTTCTATTAGTCAATATCCAAGAAGTGGCAACAACTCAGAAACGGAACGTCAAGGATATACTTCTTCCAAAGTTATGGGATATTCTTTAAGAGACAAAAGGTACCGATATACTATTTGGATGAATAATAATTTTAGAAGTACGCAGCCATTCAATCCCGAATTTATAGTTGGAACCGAATTGTATGATTATGAAAAAGATCCAAATGAAACTAATAATGTGGTGAATGAAAAGGAATACAAAGCGGTTGCTGTAGATTTAAAAGCTAAAATGCTTGCTTATTTTGCAGCACAAGTTAAATAAATTAATGAAAAAATCGATTTTGTTATTACTTCTGTTTTTGGTTTTTTCTTCTAAAGTAGAAGCTGCAGAATATTTTGTAGAATCTATCTATGAATTCAAAAGTGTTTTAACAAAAGTTATTCCTGGAGATTACATTATCTGGAAAGACGGAAATTATTTGGATGTAAAAATCGATTTTACCCCTTTTAATAAAGGCAATAAAGAACAACCTATTTATTTAAAAGCACAAACTGCAGGTAAAGTTTCGTTTTCGGGGAATTCACAATTGTTTATTGGTCGAGATTATCTTGTGGTGGAAGGTCTTTTATTTGAAGGAAATTGTACCTTGAAAAAAAGTGAAAATGTCATTGATTTTAAATCAAAAGATAAAAAAACTAATGCAGAAGCCAACCATTGCCGACTTACAAATTGCGCCATAATTAATTATTCACGAACAGAAGAAAGTGGTATAAGAAATTATTATGTAAATCTGATTGGAACCTACAATGAGATAGATAATTGTACCTTTTCAGGAAAAATAAATGGAGGTCCTACTTTAGTTGTAGAATACAAACAAGAGAATGGGTATGTTCCTGGAAGCGATATTGCACACTCTGCATTTCATCACATTCATCATAACTACTTTGGTTATAGAACATATTCTTGCAATGGTGGTGAGCAAATTCGAATAGGTACAAGTGCCACTTCTTTCACTCACGGATTTAATTTGATTGAATACAATTATTTTGAAGACGAAAGAGTTGAGGCCGAAATTATAAGCAATAAAAGTTGGGATAATATTTATAGATTCAATACTTTTATAGGAAATGATGGCGCAATGGTAATTCGACATGGGCAAAAATGTTTTGTTTATGGAAATTATATAAATGGGAAATCGGGAAGAAACCGTAGTGGTGGCATCAGAATAATCAATCCAAATAATACAGCTTTTAATAATTATTTAGAGGATATAGAAGGCGGAAAAGGCAATTCAAAAGTTCCAATTTCAATTATGGATGGATTAGTAGATTCTCCGTTAAATGGTTATTATCCGGCAGACAACGCTATTGTTGCTTATAATGTAGTAGTGAATTCTTACGGACCAGCAATAAAAATGGGAGTTGCAAATAAAGATGTGAGTAAACCAACTATTGCACCAAAGAATGTAATTTTAGTTGGAAACACCATAATTAATTCAATTGGTAATAATGATTCCCCATTTGAATTAACAGATAATAAAACAACATTTGAAATTAAAGATAATTTTTTTACAAATGGAGAAACATCAGAATTTGGTTTTTCATTGGTAAAATTAAAGGAGCTTTCGTTGCTTAATGGAATTTATAAAGTGAAAACAAAATTAGTTGAAAAAGTATTGGATAAAATTAATAATCGATTGGCTGTTCACAATATTAAATTATCCGATAGTGAAATAACAGAATTTAATCCAAATTGGATTTTGAAAAAAAATGATGTTGGGGTAAGTTGGATAAAACAATAAAGAAAACGAAATGCATAAAATAATAATTTTTTTAGTAATTTTCGGTTTTGAGATGCAGGCAAAAGAAAAAGTAAATTTAATTGCTTTTCAAACAAAAGACACCGTTAAAACGTGTTGTATTGCTAAAATTCCAAGTCGTTATGGAATTAAAAAAGTACAATCTAAAAGCAAAGCAAAACTTATTGTGAGCAATCACGAAGGCATGGTTTGGATACCATCCGGTACTTATGCTATGGGAGGAGATAATGACCAAGCCCGTCAAGATGAGTTGCCAAAACATACTGTAAAAGTGAATGGTTTTTTTATGGATAGTACCGAAGTTACTAATGCGCAATTTGCAAAATTTGTAGCTGCAACTGGATACATTACTACAGCTGAAAAAGACATTAATTGGGAAGAATTAAAAAAACAATTACCGCCAGACACTGAAAAACCCGATCCCGAAAAATTGAAAGCTGCCTCCTTAGTATTTGTTCCTACTCAAGGTGAAGTGAGTTTGCAAGATTTTAGTCAGTGGTGGAGTTGGACGCACGGAGCCAATTGGAAACATCCAAAAGGAAAAGATAGCGATATTGAAGGAAAAGAAAATTATCCTGTAGTTCATATAAGTTGGGATGATGCCAATGCATATTGTAGATGGGCAGGAAAACGATTACCAACCGAGGCTGAATGGGAATATGCTGCCAGAGGTGGATTGATTAAAAATGTATACTCCTGGGGTAATGAAAAAATAAATGAAAGCAAAGCTCATTGTAATATTTTTCAAGGGAATTTTCCATATAAAAATGAAGCAACTGATGGTTTTGTAGGATCTGCTCCTGTAAAGTCATTTTCGCCTAATGGCTATGGTTTGTATGATATGGCTGGAAATGTTTGGGAATGGTGCGCCGATAAATACCATAATTTATATTATGACTCATTTAAAAAAGTTAAAATAGCCCTAAATCCGAAAGGGCCATCAAAAAGTTACGACCCTGACGAACCTTTAGTTGCCAAAAGAGTCATGAGAGGCGGTTCTTTTTTATGTAATGAATCGTATTGTAGTGGTTATAGAGTTTCGGCAAGAATGAAAAGTTCTGCTGACTCTTCTATGGAACATTTAGGATTTAGATGTATTTCAAATTAAAAAAAGCAATGAGAATTTTTTATTTCATAATTAGTCTGATTACCTTTAATGGACAAGCAAATAATCTTGGAAATAATCCATCAGGAGAAGCTAAAGATTCTGTTGCTTTAGACAATGCTTATATGCGAGTCCTTCGTGATGGTGCTGCTTGTAATTCTGCAAATACAGCAAATTTTGGAACAAGAATAATTGTTGCTTTAGATAAAATAAAATTCAAAAGCAATAGAGGTTCTATAACTATTAATCGCGGGCAAATTGCAGTTTTTCTGGAAAAAGAATTTTACGAACTGCCTAAAGGATCTTATTTTGAAATTGCCTTAAAAAAAGAACATCCTCCTTTAACCAAACCATCACAATGGGTAGAACCCTTAAAGAATAAGATAATATATGAAAATACTGAATTTAGAGTTTTTGAAGAACGACTTGATCCAGGAGATACTAGAGAATTACACAGCCATGCACAACGTGTGGTGGTTAGACTAAATCAGGTTCAATTAACCGATCCTCGTAACTCTCCAAATGGCAAACCAGGAACTGGAATTCAAGTGGCAAACACGGTAAAATTTGCAGAACCGGTGGTGCATGTTACCAAAAACCTTAGTAACATTCCGTTATTTAATATTGTGATAGAATACAAAATTGACCCTAATTAAAAGATGAAAAATAAAGCATTAAATAGTCTATTTGTTTTACTAGTAGCAATTACTAGTTCTATTTATGCGCAAGACTTTTCTAATGGGAAATTACTTTATAGTAATGCTTTGTCTAATTCGGATATGGTAAAAGATTGGATTTTAGAAGGTCCTGCGAAAGTGGAATTCAAAGATAATTGGATGCACATGTATTCTCCTAATGAAGAAGGGCATCATGTTTTTTGGTGTCCGGTAGATTTCCCTGAAAATTTTATAGCCGAATGGGAAGCCCAAAATCAAGAGATTGACGCTGGTTTATGCATTGTTTTTTTCTCTGCCAAAGGTTTGAAAGGGGAAAGTATTTTTGATACCTCAATGCCCAAAAGAACACAAGGGACCTTTACCGATTATACCAAAGGAGCCATGAATGATTATCATATATCCTATTATGCTAATGGAAGAGATAATCCGAATAGAGAAACCGCAAACTTAAGAAAAAATAAAGGGTTCAATTTGGTTCAAACGGGAGAAATTGGAATTCCGGTGCGATCGACAGCAATTCATAAAATGAAATTAATAAAACAAGAAGGTAGAATTCTTTTGTTTGTTGATGAACGAAAAGTAATCGATTGGAACGATGACGGAATCAAATACGGGAAAATTCTAGAGGATGGAAAAATTGGATTTAGACAAATGCAATGGACCCATTTTGCCTATCGAAATTTTAAAGTTTGGGAAAACAAAAAGTCAACTGAAATCAATATAAATAAATAATTCAAAATGTTAAAAAAATCGATTTTGCAACTAGGTTTCGCTAGTTTAGTTATTATAACCGCTTCTTCTTTTCAACTTTTAGATTCTAAATTTAAGCACCATCTAGTTGAAAAAAAAGTATCCCAGAATTCTAAATTTACAAAATCTGAATTACAATCTTTTTTATATAACAATGAAACTGCTAATAAACCAATTATAGTTTCATTAACCAATGAAGGAATAGTAGTAAAAAACACTCCAAAGCTTAAAGAACCAAATGCAAGACCCGATATTTTGCTTTTTATTGCCGATGATATGACATCTATAGATTGTGAACCTTATGGAAATAAAGATGTTCACACTCCAAATTTGGCAAAATTAGCTAAGGAAGGTTTGTCTTTTGATAATATGAACAATGCTACTGCCATGTGTGGTCCGACGCGTCAAAGTTTATATACAGGGTTATTTCCGGTAAAAAATGGTAGTTATCCTAACCATGCTCAGGTGTATGATAACATCGTTTCGGTGGCACAACATTTTAAAAAAATTGGATATCGAGTTGCATTAATTGGAAAACAACATTATGCTCCAATGGCCAACTTTCCTTTTGAATACTTAGGGGGTAGAAATAGCGATAATGGCGAGGGAAAAGATGTAGAACTTACCGATGCCGAAAAATGGATTAACAAAGATAATTCTAAACCCTATTTATTAATTGTTGCTTCTAATCAGCCCCATTCTCCATGGAATAGAGGAAATGTAAATCAATACGACGCAAGCAAAATTACAATTGCTCCTTATATGGTTGATACTAAAGAAACTAGAGATGATTTGGTGAAATATTATGCTGAAATTACCTACATGGATAGTCTTGTTGGAAAATGTACTAAAATGGTAGATAATCAAAAAAATAAAGACAATACCTTATTTCTTTTTGCAAGTGAACACGGAAGTTCCATGCCTTTTGGAAAATGGACTTGTTATAATATGGGATTAAAATCTGCATTTATTGCCCGTTGGCCAAAAGTGATTAAGCCAAATACAAGAACCGATATTTTAGCACAATATATTGATGTAGTACCAACTCTTTATGAAGCTGCAGGAGAGGATCCAGGAACCTTAAGGGGTGATAAAGAAGGTAAAATGAAACTAGACGGAAAAAGTTTTTATTCAACTTTAAAGGGAAAATCAAAAGAAGTTCGCGAATTCATTTATGGAGTTCATACTACTAGGGGAATTAAAAATGGGTCGGATAATTACCCAGTTCGCTCAATTCAAGATCATAATTATAAACTAATTTGGAATTTAAGTTTTAACGAGCCATTTTTGTCATCGGGATCACAACCCAAAAACAAATTGTATAACAGTTGGTTGAAATCTACTAATACAACTCCAAAACAAGCAGCTCATGCTAAGTTGTATAGAAACCGTCCAGAATTTGAATTGTATAACATTAAAAAAGATGCTTATGAATTAGATAATTTAGATGGAGAAAAATCATTAGCATCAGTAAAAGGTAAATTGCTTGAGGAATTGAAAAAATGGATGGCCGATCAAGGCGACAAAGGAATAAAAACAGAAGCAGAAGCCCTAAGACATTTAAAAGGCGATACTTTAAATTGGAAAACCTCCGGAGATTAGTTCATTTAAGATTTTTTGCTTCAATATCTAACACATTCAACATGGCAAATCCAAAAATAGTTATTTCATTACTCTTTATTTTTTCGATTGTAAATAGTTCACAAGCTCAAAACAGTAATACAAAAGAAAGTAGTTTTCCAAAAACAATCGTAATTGACGGACATGTTCTGCAAAAAAATTTGGAATTAATCACAGCTAACGATCTGTATAAAGTGAAAGCTTTAACATCTATATTGAAAAAGGCCGACAAATTAGTAGCGGATGCAAAAACCTATTCAGTAATGGATAAAAAACAATTGCCTCCAAGTGGAGACAAACACGATTATATGAGCACGGGCCCCTACTGGTGGCCAGATCCTTCTAAGCCCGATGGATTACCTTATATAAGAAAAGACGGCCAAAGAAATCCAACATATTATGACATCACCGATTCTCAAGAAATAGATAAAGTAGAAGATGGTGTCTTAACTTTAGCACTAGCTTATTATTTTACAAAAGAAAATAAATATGCCGATTTTGCTTCCAAATTATTAAAAGTTTGGTTTCTGGATGCTAAAACAAAACAAAATCCACATCTAAATTTTGGACAAGGAATACCGGGATTAAACACGGGACGTGGGACAGGAATCATAGAAACTCGAGATTTGTTTCGGGTTTGTGATGCGGCGATATTAATTCAAAATACCAAAAATTGGAATGTAAAAGATCATGAAGAACTAAAAAAATGGTTTTCCGAGTATTTAACTTGGATGCTTGAAAGTCCTATTGGGAAAGACGAAGCAGATTCCAATAACAACCATGGTACTTTTTTTAGCGAACAAGTTATTGCGTTTGCACTATTTACTAATAGATTGGATGTTGTTTCTAGTGAAATTGAAATTTTTAAAAATAGAATGGAAAGCCAATTAAAGGCAGACGGAAGTCAGCCATTTGAACTTTCAAGAACAAAGTCCTGGAATTATGTTAATATGAATTTATATGGTTACTTTTTAATTGCAAAATTGGCAGAAAATAACAATATATCCCTTTGGAATCAGCAAATAACTGAGGGTAAAAACATGAAAAATGCCTTAGATTGGATTGTGCCCTATTTAAAAAATGAAAAAAAATGGGAATACGAACAAATTCAAAAAATGAGATATGAAGAAACCGTATTAATTCTAAAATTGGCAGCCATAAAATATTTAAATCCAGAGTATGATAATCTAGCTAAAGCAACAGATTTGAAAGTATATAACTCGGATATTATTCAATTGACAAATTAAATTTATTAATACACAAATATGAAAAACACAACAAAACTGCTTTTATTAATAGTATTAGTAAGCTTTGGAAATTTATCTGCACAAAAGAAAAAAGAAATTAAAGTTTCCAAAAAACCAAATATTATCTACATTCTTGCTGATGATTTAGGAATTGGAGATGTCAGTTGTTATGGCTCGGATAAAAATAAAACACCAATAATTGATCAATTGGCCAAAGGAGGTATTCGGTTTAACCATAGTTATACAGCACCATTATGTGGGCCCTCAAGAGCAATGATTCTTACAGGGCGTTATGCATTTAGAACGGGTGCTGTAAATCAAGATATGGTTGGAGCTATTAAGCCACAAGATGAGGTGTTAATTCCGTCCGTTTTAAAAACAGCGGGGTATGTTACTTCCTTAACCGGAAAATGGAGTCAGTTTTCGCTAACTCCCGGCGATTTTGGTTTTGACGATTATTTAACTTTTCAAGGAAGTGGCGATTATTGGAGTACAGAGAAAAAGAAATCAGAAAACTATATTGAAAATGGGATAAATAAAAAATTAGACAGTATAACCTACATGCCCGATTTAATGCACAATCACTTAGTTAATTTTTTAACAACCAATAAAGACAAACCCTTTTTTCTTTATTATTCCATGGTGCATGTTCATGCTTTAATACAGCGAACTCCTGACAGCAAACCTGGTAGTGATTTGTATGAAGACAATACCGCCTATATGGACAAACTGGTAGGAAAATTACTAAAAACACTAGATGATTTAAAATTAAGAAAAAATACATTAATACTATTTATGGGCGATAATGGCACTGCAAGCCAGTATGCTTTTAGGAGTACCATTGGTGGTAAAACACTATCAGGGAAAAAAGGTACTATGCTAGAATGTGGGAGTTTAGTGCCTACTATTGCCAATTGGCCTGGAGTTATAGAAGCAAATAAAGTGAGTAATATTTTATTAGATTCAAGTGATTTGTTGCCAACATTTGCCGATTTAGCAGGCGCAAAACTACCTGCCAAAAAAGTTTTAGATGGGCGTAGTTTTTTACCGCAATTAATGGGAAATAAAGGAAATCCTAGAGAATGGATATTTACTGAACTTGGAAATAAATGGTACGTTCGAGAAGCAAAATGGAAATTAAATCGAGAAGGAGAACTTTTTGATATGAGCAATGCGCCATTTGAAGAAAAATTAGTTACCGATTTAGAATCTAATAAAGAAGCCGCAGAAGCACATAATAGACTACAAAAAGTGCTACAAGAATTAAGTCCTGAAAAAGGTATTTTAGATAATGCAGGGGGAAGCGGAAGACATGCTAGTAATGTAAATAAGAAAAAAGACAAGGTGAAAGATGATGAATAATATAAATTTTACTTAGAATTTTATTATTATTTTGTTAATTTGTTTCTTATTAATAAATGAATAAATTTTAAATAATAAATAACCATAAATGCCTTATTTATAGTTATTTAATTAATTTAATAGATGGAATTTGATTATTTTTTATCCTATATGAATAAGTAATTGTACTATTTTTACCCTAATAACGGATTTCCTCACTTTAAATATACTTTATTTTTACCCCTAATTAATTATTTCTTTACTTTAATAAATATTTATTTTGGTTGTGAAATACTATTTACCAAAAACCAAATCAATTTTTAAATTATGAAAAAAACATTTCTATTGGTTCTATTAATTTTTACTTCAATTATTAATTCGCAAACCGATAAATTAAAAATTACAGGAAAAGTAACTGATTCACAAGGAAAAGGAATTCCAGGTGTTACAGTAACTTTTGAATCAAGTAATACGTCAACCGACTTAGATGGAACCTATTCAATTTCAGTTAAAAATTCAAAATCTATTTTGCGGTTTACATCCATTGGTTATGCACCACAAATTGTAGTAGTAGGAAAAAATAAAACGATCGATATTACATTAATGGAATCCAAAACTGAACTTGATGATGTTGTTGTCATTGGATATGGTACACAAAAGAAATCTAATGTAACAGGTTCTATTTCTAAATATACAAATGATAAATTGGATGATGCACCTGTTTCTAGAATTGATCAAGCTTTACAAGGAAAAATTGCTGGAGTTCAAATTCAAAATATATCTTCTGAAGCTGGTGCCGACACTAAAATTACTATTAGAGGAATTAGCTCCATCAATGCAGGAGCAGATCCATTAGTAGTGGTAGATGGTCAGCCAATTCCAGATGGCCTCGCTTCTATCAATATGGCTGACGTAGCTTCTGTTGAGGTATTAAAAGATGCTGCTTCTGCTGCTATATATGGTTCTAGAGGTGCAAGTGGAGTAATATTAATAACTACTAAAAGTGGTAAAGCTGATAAAGCAAAGTTCTCTTTTAAAGTTACTACAGGTGTGAAAATGGATTATAAACGGTATAATCTACTTTCTACTTCTGAATATACACAACTTTTGTTTAAAGAACAAGCTATTCGAAATACTGACCCTGCTGTTCAAGCAGAAGGAGTTTCAAATCCGAACGCATTAAATATGTATTATCAAGGGAGTGGAACTAAAATAAATAATTTAATTGCTGCCTACATAATTGAACAAACTATGTTGGGAGGAAAAGGGTATAATTATCAAGATGAAGTATTACGTACAGCTAATTATAGAAATATTCAATTAAGCGCTACAGGCGGAACTAAAAGTATGAAATATTTTGTTTCTGGGGGATATCAAACCGACGAAGGAATTATGTTGAAGAGTAATTTTGATAAATTAAATTTTAGAACTAAATTGGATTTAGATTTGAGTAAAAGAGTAAAATTAAGTGTTAACTTAAATCCATCTTTTCAAAGCAAAGATTCTCCCTCTGAAAATTTAACAAATTTCTGGCGTTATCCAAGTTGGTTGCCAGCATATCATAACAATTTGACTGCTGCTTTCGTAAATCAAATACCTCAATGGGGAGCAATACAAGCAGGTGATTTTGCACAACCAAGACACTTTCTTGGGTTAAATTATTTTCCAACTTATCCTGACGGATCACAATTATTAATGCCTGACGGTAATCCTTATTGGTTAATTGGTGGAGCTCAAACTAATACAATTATTGGTGGAAATCCATTTAATTCCTCTCAAAACAACCCAATGTCTTCACTATTAATGCATGATATTAATGCAAAATCTTATGGTTTACAAAGTGGGGCAACCTTAACCGTTAATTTATTGCCAGGATTGGATTTCAAAACAATGAATACTTTTTATTTGAAATATGATACTAAAAATAATTGGTCCGATAAAAATGCCGATGCCGATGGTATGTTAAGTAAAGGAGTTTATTCTTATAATTCCTATATCGATTTATTATCCGAAAATACATTAAATTATAAAAAAGAATTTGATAATCATTCATTGGATATTGTTGCTGGATACACAGTACAGAAAACCAAAACTGAAACTAGTCAAACTACTGGACTTGGTTACCCAAGTAACGATATCAATACTTTAAATAATGCATTATATATTGATAAATCTGGAACCTACGGATATAAAAATCAAATAGGACTAATGTCTTATTTAGGAAGGGTAAACTATGCTTTCAAAAACAAATATTTAGTATCTGCAAGTTACCGTGCCGATGGAAGTTCTTACTTTGGACCTGGTCGAAAATGGGGTTCTTTTCCTGCTGCTTCTGTAGGATGGGCTGCCAAAAAAGAATCTTTTTTAAGTAAAGTAGATTGGTTAAGTAAATTAACTTTTAGAACCAGTTATGGTGTTTCAGGAAACAATCGTATCTTAAATTACGGTTTCCAAAACTTGCTTTATAGTGCCAATTATACCTTTGGGCCTGGAAATGGTTCCCAAACTTCTGGTCAAGCACAAACATCTACCATTACTTCTAATAGCGACATTACTTGGGAAAGTACGTATCAAACTAACTTTGGATTGGATTTTTCTATACTTAAGAACCGAGTTAATTTAACTGTAGATGTATATAGATCATTGACAGATAAATTATTATTGCAACAAGCACAAATGGCTTTTTCTGGTGTGCCTTTAGCATGGAATAATATTGGAAGTCTTTATAATAAAGGTTTTGAAATTGAATTATCTTCTACTAATGTTAAAACAAATTCTTTTAAATGGACTACTTCTGCAAATTTATCGCATACTGAAAATAAAATTAGAGAATTAGGAAACGAAGCTTATTTGTTGAATTATGGTGAAAGAAATGAAATATATAAAAGCGTAGTAGGAGGTCCACTAATTCAATATTTTGGATATAAAACAAATGGAATTTGGACTTCTCAAGCCGAAATTAATGCTTCTGGATTAACCTCAAATCTTCCATCTGCCTTAAGACCAGGAGGGCTAAAATTGGTTGATGTTAATGGTGATGGTGTTTTAGACACAAACGATAGAACTATTATTGGTAATCCTTATCCCGATTTTACTTGGGGCTTAACAAATACATTTACATATAAAGCACTTGATTTTAGTTTTACATGGCAAGGGGTTCAAGGGGGTAAATTAATAAATGGAGATGCTAACTACAGCGAAACAAGATCTAGAAACGTAAGTTACAACTCTAATCGTTGGTTAAGTCCTCAAAACCCTGGCGATGGAAAAACACCTTATGAAGATATTGGTTTCAACTGGATGCTTACCGATTATGTAGTAGAAGATGCTTCGTATTTCTCTCTAAGAGATATTAGTTTTGGATATAAATTACCTGAAAAATTTGCAAAACAAATTGGATTGTCCTCTTTACGATTATATACCACCGCTCAAAACGTATATTTCCATTTTGCAAGTGGTTATAGAGGAATAAATCCTGAAGGAAGAGCAACATCTGGGCCCTATTCATCTGCCCTTATTGGTGGATACCAAAGAGGAAGTTTTCCTATGGTTAAAGCATTTGCATTTGGAGTTGATATTAATTTTTAATCTATAATCATGAAAAATTTAGTGAAATATTTAATTGTTTTTATTGTTTTAATAACTTTTGGTTGTTCAGATGTTATTGATTTAAAATCAGAATCTAATATTAGTGTAGAAAATTTTTATGCTAATTATACCGATCTTCAAGTAGGATTAACGAGTTGTTATAAAGGAATGCAAGCGCCTTTATCTGAAGAATGGTCTATGACAGAGCTTCGAAGTGATAATACAGTAGAAAATTCAGGTACTAGTACTTCTACAGTTAAGCATGATTTAACCTATCTGGATCAGTTTTATCCACCTACTACACATCAGGGTGTTTATAATTATTGGCTGAAAACCTATAATAACATCCGAAATACTAATATAGTATTAAACGCATCGGGTGCTAATTATAATGAATCTAATGGAGCTATTGAGTATACTCCTGTTACTATTCCTGTAACTTTAGCGCAGTGTAAAGGTATTGCTGCAGAAGCTTCTTTTATTAGAGCCTATCACTACTTTAATTTAGTACGTCTTTTTGGAGGAGTATTTTTAATTCATGAACCAATCACTCCGGAACAAGCAAAACAAATAAACCGTACTTCGGTTACTGCTATCTATAAACTTATTGAAGCAGATTTGAAAAACGCTATAACTAATGGCATAAGTTCTTCATATTCTGGAAATTCTTCCGATTTAGGGCATTCTAATAAATGGGCGGCTGAGGCATTATTAGCTAAAGTTTATTTAACTCTAAATAGAAAAGCAGAGGCATCAGTATTACTTCAAGATGTGATTAATAATTCAGGATATAGCCTTCAATCTACTTATGGAAATGTATTTTCGGTAAATAACGAAATGAATTCGGAAATTCTTTTTGCAATCCGTTTTAAAGGGGGTGGTTTAGGAATGGGGAATCCATTGCCAAATAATTTTGCGCCTGTAAATAGTGGAAATGCAATAATTAATGGTGATGGTGATGGCTATAATTCTCCTGCGTTAGAAATAATAAAAACTTCATCGTCTTATACTAATTATATTGACCCATCTGCAGCTAGATTCGCAACTAATATTAGTTCTTTTACTAAAGGAAATGCTGCGACTACTTATTTTGTAAATAAATATATGTCACCAACTATAATTGCATATGATGCCGAAAGCGATTGGCCGGTATTACGTTATGCAGATGTACTATTAATGAAGGCCGAAGCAGATGGAAATGTAACTTCTAGTTTGGGATATATTAATCAAGTTCGAGTAAGAGCGGGATTAGCTGCGCTTACTTCTATAAATGTTAGCACAACTGCAAATTTTGAAAAAGCATTGGCTTCAGAAAGAAGATGGGAGTTTGCCTTTGAAAATCAAAGATGGTTTGATATCATGCGTTTTACAACCACTATGACATCTGTGTCGCCTGCAACAGATCAATTTCCAAATCTAAAAATTCAAGGAGCTGAATATGTTATGAAAAAACACCTAAATAACATGTGGACCAAATTATATTCCGGTTTTACAGTATTACCAATTCAATTAAATCAATTGCTTTCTAATGCCAATCCCGATCGCTTTTTATTACCTATTCCGCAATATGAAATAGATACCAATTCGTTTATAACAATTCAACAGAATCCAAGTTATTAATAATTTAAAAACAGTGTATAAAATTTATACACTGTTTTTTTTAATTTTGAAACATAAAAAAATACTACAATGTCTGCATCCTACCAAACAAGATATGCTTCTAGCCCAAAAGCGGTAAAGCAATATGACACCCAACAATTAAGAGAGGAATTTTTAATTGATAATCTAATGCAATTAGGGAAAGTGAATTTAACTTACTCTCACTACGATAGATATATTGCAGGTTCTGCAGTACCTTTAGAGCCACTCACTTTAGAAACTATAGACCCGTTAAAATCTTCTTGCTTTCTTGAAAGAAGAGAATTAGGAATTATTAATGTTGGCGGAAATGGTTCTGTGTTTGCAGATGGAATGACTTATGAATTAGGGTTTAAAGATTCATTATATCTAGGTTGTGGTAATAAAGAGGTTGTTTTTCATAGTGTTGACGCTTCAAATCCGGCTATGTTTTATTTAAATTCTGCTCCTGCACATACTAATTATCCAAATAAAAAAGTTAGTCTTGCTGAGGCAAATAAATTACAGTTAGGTTCCATGGAAACTGCTAATCACAGAACGGTTAACCAAATGATCATAGGCGGTATTGTAACAACTTGCCAATTGCAAATGGGGATGACCGAATTAAAAGCTGGTAGCGTTTGGAATACCATGCCAGCACATGTTCACGATAGAAGAATGGAAGTTTATTTTTATTTAGATATTCCAGAAAACCAAGCGGTGTGTCATTTTATGGGGCAACCACAAGAAACAAGACACATTTGGATGAACAATCACCAAGCAGTTATTTCTCCTCCTTGGTCGATACATTCAGGTGCTGGAACCTCTAATTATACTTTTATTTGGGGAATGGCAGGAGAGAACCTAGACTATGGCGATATGGATGTTTGTAAAATAACCGATTTAAGATAATATGGGAGTTTCATTATTTGATTTAACGGGTAAAATTGCTCTCGTTACGGGAAGTACTCATGGTTTAGGAATGGCTATGGCTAAAGGCCTAGGTCATGCAGGAGCGACTATTATAGTAAACGGAAATTCTTCTCAAACTAAAATTGATGAAGCAGTTCAAGAGTTTCAAAAAGAAGGGATTCATGCTTTTGGATATAAATTTAATGTAGCTGTAGAAAGCGAAGTAATTACGGCAATCTCTAAAATTGAAAGCGAAGTGGGCGCTATCGATATACTAATAAATAATGCAGGAATCATTAAAAGAATTCCATTGATTGAAATGGAGGTTTCTGAATTTAAAGAGGTTGTAGATATTGATTTAGTGAGTCCATTTATCGTTTCTAAGCACGTTGCCAAAGGAATGATTGCTAGACAAAACGGAAAAATTATCAACATTTGCTCTATGATGAGCGAATTAGGAAGAAATAGTGTAGGTGCTTATGCTGCTGCAAAAGGAGGGCTTAAAATGCTTACCAAAAACATGGCTACCGAATGGGGCAAACACAATGTTCAAGTAAACGGAATTGGTCCGGGTTATTTTGCTACCGAACAAACCGCACCAATTCGAATAGACGGACATCCATTTAATGACTTTATCATCAACCGAACTCCTGCTGCCAAATGGGGAAGTCCAGACGATTTATCAGGTGCTGCGATTTTTTTATCCTCTAAAGCTAGTGATTTTGTAAACGGACATATATTGTATGTAGATGGTGGTATTTTGGCTACCATAGGGAAACCTTCTAATGAAAATTAATATGAAAATTAAAAATACAGCAGTTGTACTATTGTTTTCTTGTATCTTATTTTCATTTTCTCAAGAACACAAAATTGTAGTAATTACCAATCCATTAAATTTAGATCGAGAATTTGAAACTGTAGAGTTATCTAAAAAACAGTTGGATTTAGAATCTTCAGAATTACTTGAAAATTTTAAAATCAGAGAAGTGGGTGCAACAGAATTTTTGGTGTCTCAATGTGTAGATGAAAACGGTGACGGCACTAACGATGTATTACTTTTTCAACCAAAAATAAAAGCAAACACTACTACTAAATATGAGTTAATATTTAATACTGATACCAAAACAAAAGATCAAATTGTTTTTTGTTATTCAAGATTTGTTCCAGAAAGAACAGATGATTATGCTTGGGAAAACAATAAAGTTGCTTTTAGAACTTATGGGCCAATAGCCCAAAAAATGGTTGAAGAAAAGATAAAAGGTGGAACTTTAACTAGCGGAATTGATGCTTGGTTAAAAAGAGTAGAATATCCAGTAATCAATAAATGGTATGAAAAATATACTAACGGAACTGGAACTTACCATAAAGACACAGGAGAAGGATTAGATAATTTCCATGTGGGTGATAGTCGGGGAATTGGCGGAGTTGCCGTTAAAGTAGATACAACTTATTACTTTTCTAAAAATTTCACCACTTGGAAAACCATTACTACTGGACCAATTAGAACTAGTTTTGTGCTTACCTATGCCGATTGGGATGCCGCAGGGAATAAAATTACTGAAATAAAACATATCAGTTTAGATTATGGTAGTTTTTTATCAAAATTTGAAATTGAGATTACTGGTACAAATAAACTCTCGACAGGAATTACCTTGCATAATAATGATGGGAAAACCGAAGGAAATTTAAAAGAAGGTTGGATTGATTATTGGCAACCCATTGATGATTCGGAATTAGGAACTGGGATTGTATTTCCTAAAAAAATGATGTTAAGTTTTGAAAAATATATGAGTCCTAAAAAAGAATTATGTAATTTATATGCTTCGCTTCAAGTAAAAAACAGAAAAGTAGTATATTATTCTGGGTTCGGATGGAAAAAACAAGGTGAGTTTACCACTAAAGAAGCATGGGAAAACTATTTGGGTAATTTTGCTTCTAAAATTAATAGTCCGCTTATAATTAAAGTAAAAGAATAAAACTCGCAAAATATATCTAATACAAAATAAACTACTTTTAGGTGGGTTGTTCTATTTATTCCCAATTATCAGTTCGAAAAGAAGACGCAGGAATCATATTATTGTCATATAAACTCCCTACAAACCAATTACACCAACCGTAACGAACTGCCACAGGAGAAAGAACTTCTATGCTAGAAACTTTTAATTGTTTATGAGCAATTATTATGGCTTTTGCAGGATAAAAAACTTTATCTTCCCCTGCTATTTCAAAATTACTTAGTTCTGATTCTGGAGAAAATATACCCGTTTCAGCATAATCAAAACTTAATAGCAAAGCGCAATCTTTTTCTATCATGGATTTGTAAACTGGTCCCATACAATCTACATCCTTCATTCCATAAGTTTTATTTAATGCATTAAAAAGTAATCGTTCGGCAACTTCTTTTTTTTTGGGTGGATGAATAGTAACATCAGAACCAATATCTGAAAGAACTGCCATTCCTGAATTTGGAATTAAATCCAATGCTTTGAGTTGTGCTTCTCGAAGATATTGTGAATTAGTTTTATCAATGTATTTATTTGGCGCAATTTGAACATAATAAAATGGGAAATCACCAATATTCCATTTCTTACGCCAATCTTTTACCATTTCTGGAAATAATTGTTGGTACACTTTGGGCTCATCCCGATTTGTTTCTCCTTGGTACCATAGCACTCCTCTTATAGTAAAGGAAGTAATAGGGTTTATCATTGCATTATAGATCGCCGATGGAATTCTTTTATTCTTTTCTGTAGTGTCTTTTTTAACTTTGTTAACATCAATTAAAGGGGTTATTGCTTCCCTGCTCATCCAAGGTTGAATACGAGTTCCACCCCACGATGTCATTACCAAACCAACCGGAACATCCAGAATTTTTTGTAATTGAATCCCATAAAAATAAGCAACAGCACTAAATTCTTTCACTGTTTCTGAATTGGCACTATCCCATTTTCTATATTTACTAACTGAATCTAAAGGTGTTAACGACCCATTCTCTGTAATGGAAAACAATCGTAAATTTTGATTTTTAGGTTTAGCAATTTCCAAATTTCCGTCAAATGTAGGTTGGCCTGTATATCCTTTTAAAGGCATTCGCATATTAGATTGCCCGGAACAAAGCCAAACTTCTCCAAATAAAATATTATCTAATTTAATGTTAGATTCTTTACTTTTAAATTGTATAGTTTGAAATTCTTTGCTCAAAGTAGTGATTAAAGAAATTTCCCAACGCCCACTTTCAGGAGCTGTAACTTTTATTGACTTAGAAATCCAACTAGTTTTAATCGAAATTTTTTCTCCAGGATTAGCCCAACCCCATATTTTAACTGAAGTATTTCGTTGTAGCACCATATTAGACGCTATAATACTGGGTAGTTTAATTTTCGCATAACTAAACGTACTTTTTGTTAAGGTAAAAATCACAAACAAAAAAAGAAAATTTCTCATAGTTTTTTATTTATTGTTTCACTATTTTATATTGTTGTATTGTTTTCCCATTTTTAATAAAAGAAGCAAAATAAATACCCGACTTTAAAAAAGAAACATCCATACTATTAGAAACTATTTCTTGATTTATAACCATTTTACCCGTTACATCAAAAATGCAAATGCTATCACTATTTTGCATCGTTGTTTCTGAAAAATAGATTTTATCTGAAACTGGATTGGAAATAAAAAAAGAGTTCGAATTAATAACTATCGAATTAGTTGCTAAACTAGGCACTTCTTGAATACTAAAATCAGAAAAACGTACTGCTTCATCTCGTAAATCGACAACATCAAGCAAGCTACGGTAAATTCCCCATTTAGGGCGAATAAAGGCATTATCCGGTCGGATAGTCGCAATATTGGCATTACTGTAAGACATTAAAACGGCACCATCACTATGTTTTTTTAGTGTTATAGAATAGGTGCCGGTACTTCCTACATTAATTTTTTCTTCGGCTTCTATCCAATTTCCTTCAAATAATGATAAATCAACAATGCTCAATTTAACTGAACTTGTTGATGCATTGGCAACATAAACTAATTCTAATTTATTTGGAGTTCCTTTTCTTGGCGTAAGCGTAAACAAAGGACTACTATCATCTCCGTCTACAGCTTTTATTTGATGTACATGGGTAAAATTAGTAGAGGGTTGAAAACCTACAGGTAATTTAAACATCCATTTATAAATAATATTTTCACCTAAGGTCCCTTTTAAATTATCGGGCGAAGCTGCATAGGTTTTAATTTCTACCCGTTGTCTATCGGAAGATAATGTAGCAACATCATTATCAAGCGCAGAATGAGAATAAAATTCGAATACATTTTTATTCAAATCGGCATCCATAACTTCGGCAATGTGTCTTCCAAATGCTTGGTGAGAACCATCTGGTACTTGGTCTGGTGTTTCTACTGCGCCTGTGCCGTTTCCTGGAGCAAGAACACTGGTAATTAATTCGTAAGTATTTCCTGGACCATTGGCATTTAAAACAACTTGGGAATAGGAATTAGTTATAGTAAAAAGAAAAAAAATTCCTATTAAACTTATCCTACCATTTAATAAAATAAATGTCTTTTTCATTTTGTATCTGTTTATAACAGTTAATTATCTCCTTCCTTTATAGAAAATTTATTAAATCGAACAGCTTCATCTCTTAAATCTTCGGCTTTTTTAAGACTTCTATAAATTCCCCATTTTGGTCTAATAAAATCATTATCCGGTCTTATTGTTTGAATATTTGCGCTACTAAAAGAAAGAATTTCTTTTCCATTTTTTACTTTTTTGATGGTA
>Ga0209499_1000157_pt1 | contig 50657 bp, 65 predicted proteins | sample C_130208_EF_Meta_FD_187306 | JGI IMG/M metagenome (GOLD analysis project Ga0209499, IMG submission 187306) | Freshwater microbial communities from Lake Croche, Canada to study carbon cycling - C_130208_EF_MetaG (SPAdes) (version 2) | ecosystem: Environmental > Aquatic > Freshwater > Lake...
AATGTAAACTTTTCAAGTACAATAGGAAACGGAACTTATACTTATACTTTACCAAGTGCAACAGGTACTTTGGCTTTAACTTCTAATTTATCTGCTTACCTTCCTTTATCAGGTGGTACATTAACAGGTTCTTTCAATGGAACAAGTGCAACGTTTAGTGGAGATGTTTCTTTGAGTGGTGCAAGTGGTAATAGAACATTAAATATTCAAACAAATACAAGTGGTGATGCTATACTTAATTTAATTGCAGCAGGTTCTGATAGTGGTGCTATTACATATAAGCGTTCTACAAGTGAAATGATTTTTAGTAATAGTGGTGCAACAAGTGCTTTAAAGATAGCCTCATCAGGAGCAGCTACATTCTCTAGTAGTGTAACGGCAGGTGGTATAATTACCGCTAGTTTTGCAGATGCAAACATAAAATTAAAAGGTGCAACAAATAACTATTTACTACAAATAGTAGATGCAAATAATAGATTTAGAATATTTGATAATACAAATAATGCTGAAAGATTTACGATTACAAGTGGTGGTAACGTAGGTATAGGAACAACAAGCCCACAACAAAAATTAGTTGTATCTAATGGAGGTGCTAATGGGTTTGAATTTAACACAACTACGGGAGAATTTTTTACCTATAATAGAAGTACAAGTGCTTTTACTCCAATGAATATATTTGGTAGTTATATTACATTTAATGCTACTGCGGAGGCAATGCGTATTACAAGTGGTGGTAATGTAGGTATAGGAACAACTAATCCTCAAACTTTATTAAGTATTGAAAATTCTGGTGTACAAAATACAGTTTCACCAATTATTACAAGTCAAAGTACAGGAACTACTTATGCTGGTATGTACTCAATTAGAGATGGTGCTGGTGACCAAAGAGGTTTAATATTTCAAAATTTTACAGCTAACATAGGCTTGACTGAAAAAATGAGAATTACAAGTGGAGGTAATGTAGGTATAGGTACAAGTAGTCCTACAATCGGTTACAAATTAGACGTAAAAGGATTAGTAAGATTTGGTAATGATAGTAATGCGAACATTTTGCAAATGGGTGATTTGGATGCAAATAGTACTTACATACAATCAGTTTCAACTGGCGGTATTGCGAAAAATTTAGTATTTTATAATACTGCTGAAACAATGCGTATTACAAGTGGGGGTAATGTAGGTATAGGTGCTAATCCAAGTTTTGGTAAATTATGGGCAGAACAAGATAGTTCTTGGGGATTAGTGGTTAACACTTCATCTACAACACCATCTACAATATATTTAAGAAATATAGGAAGTGCTGATAATGGGTATATAAACTCTAATACAGCATTAGCGTTTAGAACTGGTGATACCGAAAGAATGAGAATTAGAACAGACGGTTCAATATTATTCTCAACTACTTCAACTCTTACAACGGATAATAATACTTTAACTTCTTATTCTTCTAATGGATATTTATATTTAATGGGTGGTTCTGCAGGACTAGCATTAACTGCAAATGGTAATAGAAATAATGCTATATATCTTAGTGAAACTGATAACAACATAAGATTTTATACTAATGCTACTGGAGAGAAAATAAGAATTAGTAGTTTGGGTCATTTATTAATTAATACGACATCTGATGTTTCTCATATGTTGCAATGTAATGGTGCTATTATCTCTAAAGGTAGTCTTGCTATTTTATATGTTCAAGCAAGAGATTTATCTGTTAACTATGGGCTTTATGCAGATAATAATACATATTTAAATTTTTATAATGATATAAGTGGTGTTACAGGTCAATATACAAGGTCTACAGGTGTTTATACTGCTATATCTGATATAAATAAAAAGAAAGATTTTGAACAATCTACAATAGGATTGAATGCTATTTTAGGGTTAAAGCCTACTTTATTTAGAATGAAAGAAGATGAAGATAGTAGCAATAAACTTTTGGGATTTATTGCACAAGAGGTAAAAGAATTTATTCCACAAGCATATGTAGAAAATGATGGATTTATAGGATTGCAAGATAGACCATTTATAGCAGCATTAGTAAAAGGTATGCAAGAGCAACAAGCACAAATAGAAGAACTATCTAATAGATTAATCAAACTAGAATCAAAGTAGCTACAAAATAAAAATAAATAATATGGCAACATTTCAATGGGGGATTTCACAACTAGATTCAAAAATAAACTTAGATGGTATGCAAGATGTAATCTCTTGCATCCATTGGCGCTATCAAGCTACTGAAATAGTAGATGATAAAACATACCTTATAGATAATTATGGTTCAACAAGTATAGAGCAACCTAACCCCCAAAGTTTCGCTCCTTATGCTGATGTAACAGAAGCTCAAGTAATCGGATGGTTAGAATCAGTTCTACCTGTTACCGATATGCAAGCCAACCTTACTACTCAGATTGAGTTATTAAAAAATCCAACAGACATCGTACTACCAAATCCTTGGAATTAAATAAAAACAAAATGAGTAAAGCTAGAGAATACCTTAAATCATTTGGCTATGAATTAGTCGTAAATAATGTATCGCCTGACCAATATACCCCATATGAAGATTGGTGGGTATACCCCGAACTGGTAAGTAGATGTAAAATAAACCAGATGAGGTCTATTATGCAAGATGAAGGCAATAATGTAGCCTCTGACTACATGATTCTTAAGTAATTCTACCCATATATTTCAAGGTGTATTATCTATCTATTATAGATATATAGTAATTAACTTTGCTATTAATAACCAAAATAACACATATGACAAGTTTTAACCTAAACTTAAAGGGCCTAGATGGCACTGAGATTAAAGATGAAAACGGAGAATTTATTACCCTTGGAAAGCTGTTAGCAAATCAAATCGCTTTTTCAGGCAAGGGTGATGCTCTAAAACTATTCAATTGGGCACAAAAAATGTATGCTGGTGAAGAGGTTGAACTAGATGCAGCAGGTGTCATAACAATTAAAGAGCTAATTAACAATAACGAGCAAATGACTATCATAGCCAAAGCTCAGATATTAAGCTGTTTTACAAACTAAAAAGAAATGACTCAAATTATTGAGCAAAAAATTAAGGCTTACATAGCCCCAGTATTGATAACCATTATTGGGGTTATGGCCCTTTCTCTAATCACAGAAATCCGTTCAGATGTAAAGTCGCTTCTAGCTTCTAAAGCTGAAAATGGTATTAGGCTTAACGAACTAGAAAGAAGAGTCGGAAACATAGAGTTATCGTACGCACAACAGATTTTTATAAAGCCAGATGAATTAAAGATTCAAAAAAGAAAATGAATAAGTTTATTTTAATAATTAGCATATTTCTAGTTGCCTGTAATCCAGTTAAAAGTGTATTAAAAGACCCTATTAAATTTAATCAAGTTAAAGACATCGTAATTCGTGGAGGGTACTGCATTAACGACACTGTAACAATTGAAACTAAGAAAGATTCAATCATATTTAAAGACTCAGTTACAACAAATACAATTAGCGTTCCTTGTAAAGATTTTGATTCTACGTTTAAAGATGGTACTTCAATAAGAGTCAGTTCGGGGGTATTAACATACAAACAAAACTATTCTACTAAAGAGATTATAAGAACAGTAATAAAGACCAATAACATAAGAGACCTATCACTTGAAGCTATCTTAAAGTCAGACATATCTAAAAAGGACGATACAATACGTTTCAATGCATTAGTTATATCAGAGACGAAGAAAAGCCTTAAAGAATCTAAGGCAGCAAATACGAAATTAAAGTGGGAAATATTCGGGGTAATAGCATTACTAGCCGTATGGAAGTTCCGCTTCACTATATTAAAGTTGGTTAATTTATGACAATTCAAGACATCCATACCTTCATAAACTTTTGTATGAATAAGGAGCAGAATTCATACTTATCTCACGAAGAAATAGATATGGTTTTAGATAAGTGCCAACTTGCTCAATTTAATGAATACTATTTTCCTAAAGCGAATATTGATACAAGTCACATGCCGCTATTAGGATATGGTGCTACTCAAAGAATTAACGATGCTTTAAGTCCGTTTAAATCAAGTTATACATTCTCATCTTCATCTACTGGCGTATTTACTGCGCCTGCGGATTACCTATATTTGTTGTCTTTATATACTACAACTTATTCAAGCGCATTAGGAAGAAATATATATAACGCTGTACAAGTACTGAATGAAGAAGAGTTAATCCCAAGATTAGAATCTCAGGTTGTACCTGTGAGCCAAGACGACCCTATATGTATTATGAATAGCGCCAATGCTGTTCAATTATTCCCAGATAATACAGTTCAGATTGGAAAGCTATTTTATCTCCGTAGACCAGCAGTTCCTAAGTTCGGGTATACCCCATCAGGAAGGACTATTACATACGTTTCTAGCGCATATAATTCATCTTCCAACCCAACTGGCAGTACACAATTAGAGTGGCGTGATAGCGACATAACTAGCATTATAATTAAGTCTCTTAGCTACTTTGGATTAAGCACATCTAGTAGTGATGTTATAACATTTGCAGAAAACAAGAATCAACAGAATAACTAATGAGTACTACTAAATATAAAATATCGGAGCAGATACAAAGATTACTAAAAGGGAATCCAAGTATTAGTGCTCGTGTGCATATGAATGATATTATGTTATTGGTTGAACAAGTGTCAAACCAATTACTCAAGGCCGATTATTTTCAGGTCAACCTACCAGAAGGAGATACCATTCCAAATAACTGTATGGTTTTTAGTTATGATAATGTCGCTGTAGCAACCTATAAGTCAACTCTAAGTAAGGCTACCCTACCTGCTATGCCTATTAACCTACCAAGGAATATGGGCGTGCTTCATGTATCTAAAACAAATGAAATAAACAATCCATTCATCCCAATCCCATCAAGTACGTTTGGTATTATAAGTCCAGTTGCATTGTTAGGAGATTTGTCGGGTTTAATCGGATATGAGGTCGTTGGCAAGGATGTAATCTTTACACAGAATCTTCCAGCTCTTGGCGTTACTTCAGTCTATATGAGACTTGTAGGAATTGATTTAAGTCAGCTAGGTAACTATGATTTGCTTCCACTTTCAGCAGACCAAGAAGCAGCTGTAGTTTCGGCAGTATATAAAATGTTAATCACAGTTCCACAGGCTGATAGAGTGGACGATAGTAATAATTAATAATGAAAGCATACACACTTGACAATATAGTCAGAAGCGCACTTGCTGAAAAGCAATACCCCCTTCATTGGTATTTACAATATCTAACATATGGTGTTGATTCATTACGCCAATTAAATATGGATGTAATGCAGAATGTAAAGAGTGTTAGACTTCCTGTGAATAGTTATTTCGCTGCTACCCTACCTAATGACTTTGTAGATTATATAAGAGTAGGTAACGAGCAAGGAGAATTTATAAGTTCAATGGGCGAAAAAAGAGACGTATATAATAGACTAAATAATTTTGACGCACAAGGTAATAAGATTTCTTATGGTGATACAAATGTTAACGTAACACCGACAAATTGGGATGGGTTATGGTATACTAATTTTATCAATGATAAAGGAGAACATTTAGGACGTATGTTTAATAATACGCCTGCTTTTAATAATTCATTTGTCATATTAAGAGAAAGAAGTGAAATACAATTTGATAAGACTATTACTGATACTAGCATCACTATGGATTACATCACTGATGGTTTATCTACAGATGCCAGTAATACAGTACATCCCTATGCTGTAGACGCAATTAAGGCGTACATATTTTGGAAAGCAAAAGAACATGGAAGACAATTTAATATTAGTGAAAAGCAATGGGTTAAAGAAGAATTTTATAACCAACTTAGAATTTTAAGGGCTCGAATGAATTCAATAGATGTTATAGATATTAGAAGAAGCTTAGCTAGAGGTTACGGTCCAACAATAAAAAATTAATTTAAATGATTTCAAAAAAACATTTAATCGGTGGCCTAGATACGGATTCCCTGCCAGTGTTGCTTGAAAAAAATTCGTACCTCGGTGCTTTAAACATTCGTTTTGTCACAAGTGAGAATGGTAATGTAGGTGCAATTACAAATATTGAAGGGAATACTTTAAAGAATAGAACAACCAATAGTTCAGGAACTGTAATTACTTTTGCTTTACCTGCTGGAACAAATACAGTAATAGGCTCTATAGAAGATTTAGCTAATAGAAGGGTATTCTTTTTTGTAAAGAATAATACTGCTGCTAGTAATGCTATATATTGTTATGATAGTGTAGCTGATTTAATATATACAGTAATTACTAACGCACAAATAACTATTAATCCTAGCGCATCTGATTCATTGAATTTTACAAATTACATTCACTCTATAGATATATTAGGTAGTTTATTATGCTGGACAAATGGTACTTCTGACCCAAGGTCAATCAATGCAGATGCAGCGATAAAAATGAACCACCCAACTTACGTTGCTAGTTTTGCATATACAAATCCTTTAGCATTCGAGCAAACTACAGTCATAAAAGCTCCTCCTTTATTTGCCTTGAATGTAACTAAGTTTTATGATTCATCATATACTAATAACTATATAAAGGCATCTTCATTTAAGTTCTTATATCAGTATAATTATAATGATAATCAAATTTCTGCATTATCTACACATAGTGATATTATTGCTTACTCTGGTGCACTTAGTACTAATAATGCCATTACCGTAACAATTCCTTCATTAGAAATTATACCAAAAGATGTTAGCACAATAGACATTATAGTAAAGATTAATGATGATAGCAATGTAACTATAGTTAAGACTTTTGACAGGACTAAAGATGACTTTACAGCGGAACTATCTTTTGTTTATTACAATGATGTTATAGGTATTGCAGTAGATACTATTCAAGCTGGAACATCTTTTCATAATGTACCTCTTATAAGTAAGACACTTACTTTTGCTAAGAATAGATTGTTTTTAGCTAATAATACAAATGGATACTCAACTCCAACTGTTTCAAGCTTATCTGTATCGCCTAGTATACTTACGCCTACCTCTGGCGGAACTGTATCTTGTACATGGAAATATATGACTTTACAGTATTCACTTGGAGGAACTAATCATACTGAGAATATTTACTATGCATACAATGCTGCAAATACACCTAAAACATGTTTCTTTTATTTGTCTGCATTTCATACTGCTACTCCTGCTGGTTCTTATTTAGAATCAAATGCAACAACTGTATACAATACAGAAGTAAACTTGGCATATTGGTATATGAGAAATTATAGCCCATCGGTTGGTGGCTCTTGGAACATGTATACAGGCTATGTTCCAACATACACATCTACAGGATTAACAACAGTAATAACTCAACCATCTAACGCACTAGATGGAGTTTCAGCTTTTAAGTCTGGCTCTACCTATAGTGTTGGTATATCTTTTTATGATAGGTTTAGAAGAAAATGTGGTGTAGTAGATGCTGGAATTAAATCAGGTGTTGCTATAAAACAAGCGCCTAAAGTTACAATACCAGCAAGACTTTTTAATGCAACTACTTTTTCTAATACAATAGATTGGACTTTATCTAATACTAATGCCTTAAATGAAATTCCTAGTTGGGCTGCTTACTATCAAATAAATATTACTAAAAGTTTATTAACTAGATTTTTTATACAAGATTATTCTCTAGCTGTATACTACACAACTAAGACAACAACTACAGCTACTTCTGGAACTCCTTCTGTTACCTCTTATGTTCATGCAGGCGGTAGTTATGCAGCAGGAACATTTTATGCTACAACAATTGATTTAACTAGGCTAACATCTGGAGGTCGTGGTTATACATATCAAGCGGGAGATTTAGTTAAGTTAACAAGAGTAGATGGAGGTGTAGAATATAAATACAACTTGCAAATATTAGGTCAAGATGGAAAGTATTTAATGCTCTCTCCTACAGATGTAGGAACTTTAAGTTCATCATCAGAAATGCTTTATGAGATTTATACGCCATACCAAGCATCAGTAACTGAGCCATATTTTGAATCAGGTTCATTAATGAAAATATCAAATGCTTTATCATCAAGTAGAAGTTACAGTACTTTAACAGGTTCATTATTAGGAGACATATACCCTACGTTTGTAGTATATACTCCAAATACCTATTCTATTGAGACAATGAATCCTAATCCTACCTATTGGCAGGAGTGGCAGACTAATACTGGCTGGGTAAATATTATAACAAGTCTATCACAGACTAATAAAAAGAATTCAATAAGGTTTTCTGACCCTATTATAATAGGTACTAAAATTAATGGATTAAATGCATTTCAATCTTTAAATGATACAGAGCTTCCACTTGAATTAAATGGTATACAAAAGATTACTTTAACAAGTAAAGTTCAACAAGAAGGTACTGTTATGTTAGCGGTTGGATTAAGTGAAACTACTTCTATTTATCTAGGTGAATCTCAGATATTTGATTCTACTGGAGCTTCCTTCATAGCAAAAACTACTGGCGTTATTGGACAAGTAAATACATTGAAAGGTTCTTATGGTACGGTAAACCCCGAAAGCGTTTTTAAGTGGGAAGGCGATGTATATTGGTTTGATGCAAATAAAGGTTCTGTAGTTAGGTATGGTAATAATGGCTTATTCCCTATTTCAGATTACAAGATGAGAAAATATTTTGTAAGATTAGGCGACCTTGTTTTAAAAAATAATTCACAAGTATTGATGAGTATTGACCCTTATCATGAAGAGGTATTATTAACTGTTGTCCAAAGTACATCAAGTATGTTAAATACAACTTTGCCTGACATGGTACTATCTACTCAATCAGTAACGGTTGATAGTTCTACTAATATTACTCCAACTTTCAGTTCGGGGAAATGCTATAAGCTACCATCAGGCGTAACAGCAACATATAACGGAGAAGTAATAACAGGAGTATTCATGCCAATAACAGGGTCTAGCACTCTTCATATAACAGCAGGTGCGGCTATAGCAGATGTGATTACTATATCGGAAGTATTAAGAGCATTATACGACCCATATGATGGACAAGGAGGTACACTTGCTTTTCAGCCTACTATAAATAAGTGGACATCTAAGTATAGCTATACCCCAGAATCTTTAACAATGGTTTCAAATAGGCTAGTTACGTTCAGCGCTGGTAATATATACATGCACGATAGTAGCGTGTTTAATACTTGGTATGGTAAATCTTATGATAGTGCAATTGCATTTGTTCATAACGAAGCTGGTAATAGCATTAAGTCTTATGATAGCATAGCTGTTGAAGGTGATAAGCCAGACAGGATTCATTTGAGGTCTGAAGTACCAAACGTACAAAGTTCTGACCTCATTTCTGATGATTTTAAGTCATTAGAAGGTGTGTGGTATGCGCCAATTTTAAGAGATAGATTATCCCCGAACACAGGCAGTTCTGACTATAATATCAACCTATTAACTGGTGATAAAATAAGAGCAGAAGCATTAAAACTTCAAGTTGTGTATACACAGCCAACTACTATAAAGCAATTGAAATTTGTGGATATAAACTTCGACCCATCTAGAGGTCAGTCGGTATAATTCACCCCCTAATATTAGGTATTTAGGATAGTTAATGCATGAATTTTGCTTAACCAAAACTGTATTAATGACTGGCGAAGTATTAGATATTCTTAGCGAAGAAAGATTTGATGAATTAGAAGCAGCTATTGTTCATAATCTTGAATCTGTAGACTGCCCTTTGGTACATATGTTCACAGATGGTATGTATATAAGAGAGATTATAATGCCCAAGGGTGCACTTGTTACATCAAAGATACATAAGACAGAACATCCTTATGTAGTGTCAAAGGGAAAGCTTACAGTGCGAATAGATGACGGTTCGTGGGTAGAAATAGAAGCGCCATATACAGGTATAACAAAGGCAGGAACAAGACGAGTAGCATACATATTAGAAGATTGTACTTGGACAACATTCCATAACAATCCTGATAATTTAAAAGACTTAGAACAGATTGAGGATATGGTTATAGAGAAATATGTAAATCCTTTGATTAATAATATTAAAAATATAGAATAATGGCATTTGTAGCAGTATTAGGACTAAGCGCATCGGCAGCATTAGCAGGAACAGCAGCAGTAGGACTTGCAGCAGGAACAGTAGCTAACGGCATAGCCGCTGGTAAGGCTGGTAAAGCAGCAAATAAAATGGAAACACTTGCAGGTCAAGTTCCGAAGTCTTCTGGTAGTCAATACCCAGGCATGATGATTGACCAAGCAAAGAGTGAATTAAACTCTCAGAATCCCTTCTTAGCGGCTCAGCAAAGAGGTATTGCTGGAAGTCAAGCTAATGCTTTCGCAGCAGCAAAGAGTGCAAGCTTAGACCCCTCTACCCTATTAGCAATGACTCAGAAATACAATGACTCAGCTAACAATGCAATCAACCAATTTGCTATGCAAAATTATGGTATGAGAGAAAATAAATTACAAGATTTATATAAAGGATATGGAATGGGTCAGCAACAAGACCAAATGAATTATGATAACGCAATGACTGCATTTAATTCAAGTGCAAACCTTCAAAACGCAGCTGGACAAACAAGAGTAAATGCTTGGCAGAATGTAGGAAATGGATTATTAAGTGCTGGTGCAGCGGCTGCTAAAATGTCTAGCGGAATGCCAGCAGCAGTAGACCCTTTAGCAGGAATGCCTCAACTACCAATTTTTAAAAGATAATATGGCACAAGAAACTAGAGTAGCTCCTATAACGTTGAATGATGACGCATCAAAGATATATATGGATTTGGGTGATAACATCCAGAAACAAAATATGCAGCAAAAGCAGTTAGATGTTGAGAATGCAAAAATGGCTGAAGCTAGAAGAAAAGAATTATCTGACAAACAATTTGAAGCGTCAAAAGCTTTATCTGGCGAGATGTATACCACTGTAAAGAATAATACTGCAAGGGACGAATATATGCCTGGAATCTTAAAGGGCATTACAGAGGCAAGGTTAAAAGGTATTGATGGTAACACTATTTATTCTACTTTTCAACCACAAATTCAAGCAGCAGCTTCTTATGGAAATAAGCTTGATGCTTTAGATAAACAGGCTGATGATTATATTAAAAGTTTACCCGAAGCTGATAGAAAAAATTTAAATGTTGCACAATTTAAAACTATGTTTTTAGGCAAAGCTTTATATAAAGCAGATGCAAATGGCAAGCCAATAAAAAAATTACCAAACGAAATTGATGACACAACAGATTATGTTTCTTCTGTGTTAAGTGACCCAAATGCACATACACTTACAAGATATGGTGCAGGTCAAGAAGCAGCAGCTACTCTAATTAAAGAATCACCATCTACTACAACAAATGCTACGGTAACTGAACAAAATGGTATAAAAAGAAATACTGTAGTAAAAGATGTTCAATACAAACCATCATACCAAAGAGTTAATAAGTTGACTGGTCAGCCTGAACTAGATACAGATGTAAATGGAATTATAAAAGAATCTGTCTCTAAGCCTATGCTTGGCAATGCATTTATTAGTAATGATACAAAGAGAGATGCAATAGCATTTGCTAATCATTATAATGATGCATGGGCACATGATGATGGTAAGACATTAAAAACTTTAATGGGAGAAATGCCTAAAGGTTTTAGTCTACCAGAAAAAATAGATATAAACGATGCTGGCGTTATGAGTCAATTGCAAAGAATAATGTTGACTCATACCCTAACTAATCTAGGTGGTGGTACATCTAAAAATAAAGAGTCAAGTATAAATGTTTACCCACCATCTTCTGCTAATCCTCCTGATACATCTCACTTCCCCGACAATCCTATGTATACTGTTGACTATATCCAGTCTCAAAACAAGAATGGTAATAATGATGTGACAGGACAGCTCGGGGCATTTAATGTACTTAAAAGCGGTAAAGAATTTATACCAGCAGATAAGATTATTATAAATGGAGATAATGTAATGCTTTATAGAGATAGAGTTAAGGTAGATGCAAAAGGCGATGATGTATTAGACGCTTCAGGGAATAATATAAAAGAGTCTAAGTTAGAAAAGACAATTAGTGTAGAAAATTATAAAATCTTGCTAAGAGAACATAATAAAGAAGGGTTTAATAGTAAAGTTTGGAACACTCCAAAAACACTTGATAAACCAGCGGCTACAGCAGATACATTTTCAGACTGGAAAAAAGCTAATCCAAAAGGGAATTTCGCAGATTATAAAAAAGCCACAAACCAATAATGCCAGATATAAACCAAGATACACCAATAGAGAGCACACAAGAACCTGTTCAAGATAACATCAAAGATTTTTACAACTCTGATGTAGCAGGTAAAGGATATTTTAAAGATGAAGCTGAATTTAGAACCTTTATATCAGACCCTAAGAATTCAAATGATTATTTTAAATCAGAAGTATCAGATAAAGGATACTTTAAAGACGCTGCTGAATTTGATAGTTTCTTAGGCGTAAAAAAAAAAGATGGTTCATCAATTTCTACAATCGCATCTTCCCCATCCGAATCACCTTCGGGGCTTGATAAATTCAATACAGATACTTTTAGCCAAGGCAATACAACGCCTAAAGAGCCTAATCTAGACCCTTTTAATGTCTATAATCAGTTAGTAACTGAGCGTGCAGCAAAGAAGACAGCAGACATGCCTATTAGTGCTGGTACTGGTGCGCCTGGGATTACTACTCCTTACGATAATACAAAATTAAAAGACTTAGAATTTGAAATGGCTAATTCTAGTTATGATGAAAAAGATATAAAAGCTATTTCAGAGTTACCAGAAGTTGTTAAAAGAAGTAAAGACTTTAACGCACAAGGATTATTAGATTTAAAGAAAACAAATCCAACACAATTTGGTAGAGAAATTGCCCACTATACTTGGGGAGGAGAATTGGCTAATGCTATGGCTTTAAAAGCTAAAGATGCTACAGACAAAAACAATCCACTATTCGACTTTAATACACAAATAGCGCCTCATATTCAAGCTAATCTTGACTATGCAGGTTCAAGAGAAAATAATAAATACTTAAGAGATAAAATAAATGAATTCTTTGCAGATGACGAGTCTACAAGGAAGAAATTATTAACAAGTCTTTCAGTAGATGCAGCTGCTAACTATGATGGTAGAACAGCAGGAACAGAAAAAGCAATCACTGCTGACCCAAGGTCATCTTATTTAAATAAGAATCAGATATTAGCATTAAACTTATTAGAAGATACCAACCCCGAACAAGCAGCTCAGTTCAATAGTTTATCAGTAAATAAAAACACATTAGACCCACAATCAAAATTAGGCTATGAAGATGTAGCTAGAAAGTTAGAAGTAGATGGCTTATCAAAACAAATTACTGGTATTGATGGCGCAATGGCTGACATTAAAAATAATGAAGCAAGAACTAATGAAGATGTTGATAGATATAATTCTTTATTAACCAAAAGAAAAACTTTAACAACAGAGTATTCACAAATACAAAGCGGTGAGAATAAGTCATATACTGCAATTGCTAGATTTGATTCACAACTAGAGGGTCAAGATATAATGGGATTACAAAATCATACTGGATTCCCTAGGTTTATTGCAAAGACTGCTCAAAGTATTGGTAATGCTATTATAGGAACAGGTAATTTAATCGCATCCTTAGGAAGAGATGATTCAGATAATTACAAGGCGCAATTATTTGCACTTGGACATGATAAGCTAAATGAACGTGATACACATTTAATTCCAAGCAATTCAGGAATGAATAATGGAAATTATGCTATAACAAAAAACTTCAAGAAGACAGTAGAAGATATAATGCATTCAGATAAAACTGAAGAAGAAAAATTAATAGCATACAGAGATGCTAAATTAAAAGCGCCTAATGATACTTGGTTTATACCTAGTGACCCAAAGCTTAATATGTCTTTTAAAGCAGCAGCGTATGGGATTAGTGATATGATATCAATGCTTGTACCTATTATGGCAACAGAAGGACTTGGAAGTATTGCAGGCTTGTCTAAATTAGGCACAGCTGGTGAGATGACAAATACTTTTATAAGTATGATTTCAAGTACTTATCAAGAGAACTATGCAGGCGCAATAAAAGAAGGTGATGGTTCACCAGAATTAACTGCACTTAGAAGAACAGCAATACAAGGAGCATTCTTTGCTGGATTAAAAACACCTCAAGCTATTAGAGGAGTATTTAAAGTTGAGTCTGCAATTGGTGATGCAATTAAATCATTAACAGATACAGAGATAGAAGCAGTGATGAGTAAAACAGCATTATCAGAATCTGTTATGGGTGGATTAAAGGCTTCAGGTTCTATGTCAATAGCAGGAACTGGTGCTGAGATAATTAATGCAAAACTTGACGATAAAGAACTTGACCCTGCCCTTATGATTAAGCAAGTTGGATATGAATTTGCAAAGAATTTCTTAACATTTAGTTTAGCAGGACTTGGATTTAAAGCAGTTACAGGAAACTTAAAGCCTGAGTTTAACTCTGCTATTTTCTCTGCTGCTGCTGACCCAGATGGCATGAATAAGGTTATTGATACACAACTTTCACAAGGAAAGATTACAGAAGTTCAAGCTAAAGAAATGAAAGCTAATGTAACTAAGTTTTCTAAAATATTTGATAATACTGAATTTATAGATAAGGATGGTAAATTTTTAAATCCTAAAAAAGCATCAGAATTATTTGCTGTTAAGCTTAGAAAGATGGGTATTGAAGAGTTTTTAAAGTCTGACATACCAGAAGACATGAGAACTAAAGCAGATGCAGAATATAAAAAAACAAAGGCTGAAGAAGATAACATATATGGCCAACAGTCTGATAAAAAAGACGGTTCGGGGGAAACTGAAATGACTGAAGAAGAAGCAATAGATTCATTTACACCAGAAGAGAAACAAACATACCTAGACCATATTACTAATGGAGACATAGACTCCGCTGATGCAATGATAGAGGCAAAGATTAACCCTCCTAAAGCAAAAGTATTTACAGAGAATAACATAGACGAGGTTGACCAATTAGACCAAACAGGTAAGAGAGCTAAGATACTATTTGGAATAAAGCAATTATTTAGTTCAGTAAAAGGATTGGTAAGTGAGACTACTGGGAATAGTTTATCTCTTCACATTCACGATGACCCAGCAAGTTTTCAAAAAGCGGCAGATGCATTTGGTGCGTCAAGTTCAGATGCTAGTAAAGGAAAGGGATTCTATATGTCAAATAGTGGAGAGATTCATATTAACATGAATAATGCAACACCTGAGACTCTTAGTCATGAAATATTTCATCCAGTTCTAGAATTTATAGCGGCTAATAATCCAGAGATGTTAAACACTCTTTATGATGGATTAAAAACAATTGGCGCTGACAAGTATCAAGCAAAAGCAGATGCATCATATGTAGGAGAAGTAACTAGAAAGAAAGAGGCTATTACAGACTTTATTGCTCACGTTGCAGATGGTACTATTAAATTAGATGCAAGTAACTACGAAGCAGTAAGAAATTATATAGCAAAGGTATTAGATACTATAGGTGTTAACAAGGTATTAGATGCGTTAGGTATTGAAGGAATGAAGATAGTATCTGAGAATTATACTACAGAGGGAGCTGAGGCATTAAAGAATTTAGCTACAACTGTATCAAGTAAATTTAAAACTGGTGAAGATATAAGTACAAGAGACTTAAAAGCATCTGGATTTGTATCTAGTGATGGTCAAGACTTGACTAATCATGATGTACAGTTTTCTGTACAGAATGATTTTAGTGATAGACAAACTAAAACAACATTTAGGTATATAGAAAATACAGAAGATTTTGACGCTTTAAAGGCTGGCGGATTTATAACAAATGATAAGAAGTTAGATGACTTTAAGGGTAAATATATTTTCTTACATTCTCCAGACAATGCATTTACAGGCGATATTTTAAAGAATGGAGAAATGCTTATTAAGGGTAATGGTGGAGTTTACTACCCTATTAAATTTCATAAAGATGGATACTTTTGGGCAAGTACTGAAGGTGCTGCTACATCAATGGCAAGGTTGCTTAATGAAACATTAGCAATGAATCCAGATGGCAAAATTTATATGGGATTAACCTCAGCGCCTGCTGATAAATTATTATCAAGTACTACAGCTTCTAATGGCGTATTAGATTTTTTCTCTTCTAAAGTTTTAGACAATAATATTAAATTAAGTGAGGCAACATTAAAGAAAGCTTTAATTACTGCCGCAAAGGATATTAAAGAAAAGAAAACTAGAATTGTTGACAAAAAAACAAAAGAACCCATACTTGATAAAAATGGTGATTTTACTTACTCTTCTAAGAAAATTGGTTTAGGTCTTTCAGAAGTAAATAACAAAATGTTTATTGATGATATTAGAACTATGATTAAAAAAGTTTTAAATCCAGATAATTCAACATTTGCAGATAGAAAGAATTTTACAGAAGAATTAATTAATAATGTAGTTGACGGAATGAAAGGTAAGAAGTCTGAGCAATTACTTGGAAACTTCTTAAAAAATGGATTATACAATGGAGATTTTAAGGGTGAAACTAAAGGCGGATTCAAGCTATCAAAAGCCAATGTAATTCAATCCCTTTCACACATGCTATCAGAGCCAATGCTGAGAGGTGAAGGAACTGGAAAGGTATATGCTATTATAGAATTAGGTGGCAAGGTTGAGCCTGTAAGGTCTGACAAACATGAGTCCTACCCTATGGCTATTAAAGCTGTAGATATGAATCAGAAAGTTAAATTACATATTCTGCAAGATAGAATGCCTTGGAATGAACATTTTGCTGACCCAGAGACTGGAACTAATATCAAAAGCGATAGAGAGAAGCAAGTATACCCTACTTCTGGTGTTACTATTAAGGCATTAAAGATGGTTGGTAAATCAGCAGAAGCTGTTCCACAATTTTCTAAAAATCCAAACACTGAATTAGTTGACGGATTCTATTCGCCAATTGAAGATGGAATTAATGAATTAAAACAAGAGAAAGGTACTGGTGAGCAAATGCTTGCGATGATTAAGAAAGGTAAAGGCATAACTAAAGATGAGTTAGAATATACTGGTATTGAAGAATGGTTAAAAACACAAAAGTCTGTTACTAAACCAGAAATATTAGATTACTTAAAGAAAAACAGAATAGAAATAAAGGATGTAACTAAAGGTACTAAAGAAACTAAATGGGAAGAACAAGATGGCGGATTAGTAGCTAAGGTTGATAATGGGTATGCACATATCACTGTTGATAGAGATGGAAGTACTTATCTAAAGATGCCAAATGAAAATGCAGACAAATTATTCTTAAATGAAGATGATGCAAAGGAATACGTAGACGAACATGTATCTAAAAAGAATGGTTCAACTAAGTATGATAAATATACATTACCAGGCGGTGAGAACTATAAAGAGGTATTAATTACATTACCTGGTAAAGACATGAAACTTCAAGATAAAGTTCTTGAATTAGAAAAAATATATGAAAGCGATGGTAGTAACTACAATAGAAGTGAACTAGATTTAGCTAAAAGTGAATTAGAAAAATCTAATGAAGTATCATATCGTTCTTCACATTATTCTGAGCCTAATATCCTTGCACACTTACGTATGAATACTCGTGTGGATGCAGAAGGTAAAAAGGTATTACACGTTGAAGAGGTTCAGTCTGACTGGGGTCAATCAGGCAAGAAGCAAGGTTTTGCTGGAGAAGAATTTGATAAAAAGTTAAATGATTTAAACCAAACATATGATAAAAAAGAAAAATTACAACAAGATGAATTAAATACAGAAACGGCAAGAATGAAAGAATTGCTTATTAGAAGAGGAGAGCTAGGTCTTCAACAGAATTCAAGTTCATCTGAAGAACAAGAATTTAAAAAAGGAATTACACTAAGAACTAAAAAAATAGATAATGAAATTTATAGATTTGAAAATGCCTTAGATAAAGTAAAAAATAATAGAGAATATAATCAAATAAACACAGAGATTGAAAAGTTAATAGCTGAAAAAAATAATATTAAATGGTTTATTGAATATAATAAAAGCAATATAATAGAATCTAGTGAAAATATAGAGAAGATTGAGCAATCTATTAATACAACTAAGCGAGATAGAAAATATCAAGTAGAAGGATTAAAAAATACTGTTATAAGTAAAGCTCCATACGTAACTAAAACAGATGCATGGGTTAAGCTTAGTTTAAAGAAGGCTTTACAAGAAGCGGTAGCTCAAGGTGTTGATAAGGTTTCATGGACTACTGGAGAGCAGCAATTTGGAAGATGGGGTTCAGAAGAAATTAATTGGAAGACAATACAAAAGCCAGTTGGTGGGGATATTGTTATAAAAGATATAGAAAATGCGCCAGTTATTCGTGGAAATAAAATCGTAAACTTAGCATCTATTGGCGAAGGGTTAGACCCTAAAAGTGAAATACAAAGAATTGCAGATAAATGGGGATTAAAACCTGACGACTTTGAGTTTAAAGCAGCTCGTGGTAAATGGGAAATTTCATTAAATGAGCAAACAGATGCAGAAGCATTTGCAGGTAATGAAGCTGGTTCTATAGATAGAAGATATGAGAATGGAACAATTATAACTTCAAAAGAAGATTTAGAAAAACGTATTCAAAGAGTAATTGGAAGAGATAAAACTAAAGAAGATGTAAAAAAACTTACAGACAGAGTTTGGGAAAGAATGCTTGTTGAAAATTCTGGCACATCAATGCCTAGAAAAGAAGGCATGCAGTCTTTTTATGGAGAAGGTACTCAAGGAGGAATGGTAGGAAAAGTATTTAAGCAATTGGTTAAAGATTTAACTGGCAAGGAAGGGGTAATTACTGAAAGTGAGATTGATAATGGGGGAAAATATAAAAAAGGTGATTATTCATTAAGTAGAAATTCTCAAACTAATATTTGGGAAGTATTGAAAGATGGCAGAATTCTAGTATTTGAAGGTACACATACAGAAGCTTCAACTGAATTGATAAGATTGAGAGATGAAAGATTCTCTACTACTCAACCATCAATTGAAATCACACCAGAACTAAAAGCAGCGGTAGAAGAAGGTGTACCTCAATTCTCTAAAGAACAAACAAACTCAGAAAAATTTAAGGATTGGTTCGGGGATTGGAAAAATGACCCTAAGAATGCAAGTAAAGCAGTAGACAGTAATGGAGAACCAAAGGTATATTATCATGGCACTTCTAAAGATGTTGACTATAAAAAGTTTAATATAAATAGAAATGGCGCTTGGTTTAGTGATGACCCTAAAGAAGCCTCTAATTATGCAGCTGAAAATGATAGTCAAAGAACAGTAAAAGAATACCCATGGGATAAGACTGGCATAGACAAAAACTCTGCTGCTAGAGTATTTCCAGTTTATTTAGATATTAAAAAACTTGCAAATTACAGTAAAGATGTTCCAATAGATTTACAGGCTAAGTTAAGAGGTACTTATGCATATAAAAAAGTGCAAGGAGATATATTCACTTACTTAAACCAAAACTTCAAGGCTGGCGAACAAAAGTATGATGGTATTGATATGGGAGGTGGTATATTAGTTGTCTTGGATAAAGCAACTCAAATTAAATCTGCAATTGGCAACAATGGAGAATTTAGTAAAACTAATGATAAAATTCAATTCTCTAAGGAAGAAGTTAAACCAACTAATAAAACAGAATCATTTTTCAATGATGCAGAAGTTATGTTTCCAAATGATGATATTAGAGGTGGATATGCTGTAACAAACGAAAGTGGTAAACAAATTGGTAGAGTAAAAATGTCAGAAATAGATGATAATACAATAAAGATAGACGAAGTTGTAAGTGAAAAAAGAGGACAAAGAACTGGGAATGGCTCTGCAATAATGAAAATGGTTGTAGATAATGCAGATAAAAATAATGTAAAACTTATTCTTACTCCTAATCTTATAGGAGAAATGAAAGCAAAAGGATTTGAAACTGCGGATAAATTAAGAAGTTTCTACGAAAAATTTGGATTTGTAAAAGATAAAGGGAAGGCTACAATGACTAGAGAGCCTAAAATAATTGAAACAAAAGAAGAAGTTAAACCAACTGAAGAAGAAAATAAAGTTATAGGAAATTTAGGGAATCAAAATAATAATGTAAATTTACAAAATGGAAAAGATAAAGGACAAAACAAAAGAACTGGAACGCTTGAAAAAAATACAGAGCAAGTTCGGTATAACGGAACAGATGTTATCGGACAGCGAAGCCGACCTGAATCCGAAAAGGCAGCTTCAAGGAAGGAAGCAAAAGAAAAAATAAGTTCACCCGATACTAATGCTTCATTAAAGGCTGCTAATGATTATAATAAATCAGCAGGGCTACCCGAAATTCAAACTCACGAATTTAAGCCTTCCGATAAGGATGCACAGACTAAAATAGGCGAAACCTACCAACAGTTACAAGATGTAACTTCTCCTGATTATAAGGAAACAGAATTAGAAAGACAGATATTTGATGGTTACAAGTCAAAGCATCCAGAATTATTTGAAAAATCCGACATTAAATCTTACAAAGATTTAGTAGAAAAGTCTTATGCCGAATTAGCAAAAGAAGCAGATGCTCAATTCAAATCACTCCCCATAAAAGTAGAATTTCACGAAGGCGACCACAATTACGAAAGTAGTGCAGAGATGCTTGATGATGTTCATAATTTCGGGCATCTATGGGTATTTAAAGGTGGAGATGACCATACTTTATTAGGCAGTAAAACGGCAGATAAAAATGGCATTACAGCTAATGATAAATTCAGGGCAGTACACGATTATTTTGGTCATTCAACAGAAGGCTATCAATTTGGTAAAGATGGCGAAGAAAATGCGTGGATAGAACACAGTAAAATGTTTTCACCATTAGCACAGGTAGCATTATCTTCTGAAACAAGAGGGCAAAATTCAGTTGTAAATTATTCAGGAATAAACGATGTACCACTTGAAAAAATGAAAACTGCTGATGCATTAACTAAGAAAGGTTTATCTGAGAACAATCCTGAAATGATAGCGGCAGGAAAGGCATTACTAAATGAAGCAAATAATGATTTTCAATTTGCAGAACAGAAATCAATAGTGCTTCCAGAAAAATATACAGACGCAAAAAAATATTTTAAAGAACAATCCCTACCCAACAAAGAAGTTAAACCAACTGAAACTCCACAATTCTCTAAAGAAAGCGAAGACAAACTTAAAGATTTATTAAAAAGAGGTAAAATTACTAAAAAAGAATACGACTCTGCTATCTTTAAAATGAATAACGACTTTGTTACTTCTACTAAAAATAAACAAGTAGAGGAAGATAGAAAGAAGATGTTCAATACTGAAATGGTTGAAAAAGCAGGTCAAGAAACATGGGGAGAGACATTTGATAGAGCTAAAGAAAAGGTAGATACAGGTCAGTTCAAGCCTTCAACATTAGTAAATGAAATATTAAAAGAACCAAGACCAATAAGTGCTGAAGAAAATGCTATTCTATTATATGATAGAGCAAGGTTGTTTAACGAGCGTTTACAAGCATTAAGTAACATAGAGAGAGCCTATAAAAATAAATCTAATGACATAGAAGAATTGCAATTTGATTTAGCTGTAATTGAAGAAAAAATAAATAATAATGATGAAGCCTCTACCCTAGCTGGTACTGAAACTGGTAGAGCATTAGCTGCAAGAGCAATGATGATAGCGCAAGACTATACATTGCCAAATCTTTTAAGAAGATATAAGGCTGGAGCATCATGGAAGGGAAAGTTTAATGAACTTACAAAAGAGCAAGAAGATAGAATAAAAGGATACGCAGATACAATTGCAGACTTACAAAATAAGTTAGAGAAGGCGCAAAAGAATGAAGTAAAAACTAATCTAACAAATGCAGTAAATGAAGCTAAAAAAGCAGTTGCAAAAAAAGCTGTAACGAAAGGTGATACTGGTAGTGATGCACACATAGCTAGGAAGTCTAGTATTATAGCTAGAATGATGGCTATTAAGAATGGTATAGAAGATACTAATAAGCCTCAGTTTTCTAAAGACTATGCAGATGAAATACCAGAGGAATATCATGGTGCTGTAAAAGATTTATTTAAAGAATATGTTAGCAGCGGTGCTACAGACCCTAATGAGATTATTGATAATATGCATACTGACCTTCAACCAGTAATTGATAAATTATCAGTTCGGGGGATAAGAGATTTCATTTCTCAATATGGTGTAGTAAAAGAAATGAGTAAAGATGCCTTAGACATATCATTAAGAGATATGAGAAGACAATTGACATTAATATCTAAGATAGAAGATGCAGAGAATGACATAAGACCACTTAAGACTGGACTACAAAGAGACGAACCATCTAATGAGGTAAGAAACTACCAGCAGAAGCTTAATGATGCAATAAAGAAGGCAAACTTTAAGGATGCTGATTCTGAAAAATCATATAAGTCAGCGCTAGATGGTATCAAAAAGAGACTATCTAATCAAATTACTGACCTAGAAAATCAAATCAATACAGGAGAAAGAAGAGATAATGTCAGCAAGGTAGAATATGATGCTCAAGCAAATGACTTAGTTGTTGCAAGAGATATACTTAAGAAAGTTATTGAAGACCAAGACAAGCAAAGCGGTGTGTATGACGCTAATAGAATTAAGAAAACAGAAAATGCATTAGGAAGAGCTATTACAAAGATTCAAGCTAGAATTAGAAATAATGAGCTTGAGGTAACTAAAAACGAAGGCCCTACTTCTAATCATATTGAATTATTAAAGGATATTAAAAAGCAGTACTCTGTCGAATTACTTAATCTTCAAAAGGAAGCTGGTATAATTGAAAAAAGAAAGCTCGCTGCTTATAAGAATAATGTCAATAAAAGAATTGGAGATTACGAAGAAAGAATTAAGAATAAAGACTATTCAAAGAAAAGTATTCAGGCTCAAGTATTAGATACAGAATCTATGGATTTAAAGAAGAAGCTTGAAGATGTGAAATTTCAGTATGAAAGAGACAGACTAAAGCATGAGATGGATAATGAACCGCAGTCTAAAAAGAATATGCGTAAGTTCTTAAAAATTCAAAGGTCTATTCTATTAAGTTCTATTGCAGGTGCTGGTAAAATTGCTACTTCGGCTGGATATTTAATGATGACAAAGCCGCTAGAAGAATTGGCTGGTTCTGTATTAAGACATATCCCAGGAATTAAAAAGATTGCTGAAGGTGCGCCAAGAGAAGGTGGTGGATTCAATCCAAGAGCAGAGGCACTGGCTATTACTAAAATATTTTCAAGTAAAACTAAGCTTGCTGACGGAACAGAAGTTAGTACTACTCTTAATGATTTAAAAAGAATATGGCAAGGTAATAAAGGTGAATTAGAGACTAGCTTCAGTAAGAAAGTAGTTTCTCCGCAAGAGCATGACTTCTTTGGTCAAATACATGCTATGCTAAAATATTTACCTAAACAAAGTGAAGTATATAGGTCAATGGAAATAAGGTTTGAACATGCTATTAAAAATGGCGAGGATATTTCAGACCCAAGTGTATATGGAAGAATTGTATCTGAGGCTGTAATAGATGGTAACAGAACTATTTTTATGGGTGAAAATATGGTCGTAGGTGGTTATAAATCAATTATAAATTATTTTGACAGAGAAGATAAGAGTGGTACGACATCTACAGTATTAAGATTCCTATTTCCTATTGTGAAAGTTCCATCTAACTATATTAAATCTTCAGCTGAATATCTTGCAGGTGCTCCAATTGCAGTTACCAAAGCTTTATGGACTGGCGTAGATAACCTAGACCCATCTGAAAAAGATACATTTATGAGATTGTTGAAAAAGCAATCTGTAGGTGCTGCTTTCTTTGCACTTGGTTATTTTGGTTCAGCAAGTATTGGTGGGTATTACACAGGTAAAAGAAAGGAAGGAGATGTAAAGGATGGAGAGATAAGAATTTTTGGTCATGATGTCCCTAAATTTTTAGCGCATGCTCCTATTATGGAAGTAATGCAGTTCGGGGCAACAATAAGAAGACTAACAGATGCACAAAAAGAAAAAGGAGAAACACCATCATATATTAATGCAACTGCAACTGCTGGTTTAGATTTAATTAAAGAGTCTCCATTTATAACAGCAGGGACAGATATTACAGAAGCAGCTCAAGGTGAAGAGAAGTTAAAAAAATATGCAGCCAATAAGGTTTCATCATTTATACCAGCTGATATTAAAAAATTAACAAAAGGGGAAGGCTTACTTGCGCCTGCTGCAAAAATAATGGGATACAATGGAGATATAGATAGCGAAGGGAATGTAAACAAAAGAAGAGCTATTGGTTTTATTGAGAATATAGAAATGAATATTCCTGGGGTAAGAGAAAGCCAAGTCCCATTAGATTATAAAAAAATAAGAGCAGATGCAAGGGCTAAGATAGAAGACCAATTACATAGAGGAAGGGATTGGATTGATGTATCTGATAACCTTAAGAACAAAGCCAAATTTAGTGATGAAAGTATAGGGGAAGTAATTAATGATTCAAGGCTACCAACAAAAGTAAAGCAATTTAAAAATGCTGGAGCTGAGGCACAACTTAAACTTTGGACATTGTATGGCGAGGGGAAGAGAGAAGAACTTAAGCAATACTTGAAAGATGAAAATGCATTTAAAATAGCAATTGAAGACCACCCTGAATTATTAAAAGAAGCTAAATACAGAAGAGCATATAACAACATAAAAAATAACAGATAATGAGTAACGTAACAAAAGGATGGAAAACAACTTCCATAGGTGTAGTTGTAATTGGAGCAGCAATTGCTAGTGTATTTACAGGCAAAGCTGACTGGACTGGAGCTTCTATAGCTATAGCCACAGGAATAGGATTAGTATTTGCTCCAGATACTATTATAGATAAAATTACAAAATGATAATATCTCAAAAATCAATTGATGCAATTGTATACTTTGAGGTCAGCTCCCCTGCTGTTTATGTAAAGAGCTACCAACACCCTACATGGCCAGGTGGCGCAAGCGGTATTACTATAGGTATAGGGTATGACCTTGGATTTAATACAAAGGCGCAAATCGCAGCGGACTGGAGTAAACTTCCTGCCGATACAATTACTGCACTGCAAAGTGTTGCTGGCTTGAATAATACAAAAGCGCATGATGCTCTTCATTCAGTATCATCTTTAGTTATTCCATTAAATATAGCTGAGGATGTATTTCTAAATAAGACATTAAAAAGGTTTGCTGGACAGGTAGAATCTGCTTATCCAAGTGTAGATGATTTAATGCCTGATGCTGCTGGTGCTCTCCTATCCCTTGTATTCAATAGAGGGGCTAATACAGACTCTAGTAGTGATAGGCGAAAGGAGATGTTCAACATCAAAGCGCTAGTCGTAAACAAGGACTACAAGGGCATTGCGGAGCAGTTAAGAAACATGAAAAGATTGTGGGGTAAAGATGCTCAAGGATTACTTGATAGAAGGGATAAGGAAGCTAGTATGGTAGAGAACTCAATTCGGGAGTATAAGCACGAAGAGCTACACACTCTTTAGCTTCTTCTCATTGCTTAGTATTATTCTCTCCTTCCCTTTTTCTGAAAGGTTTAAGGAATTTGTGATATACTGAAATCTACGCTTATCTTCTTTAGTTAGGTCTGGATGATTATTTATGCTATAAATCACATCTTGCATTGGTATATATGTTTCCATTATTTGTTTTGCTAATAGGTTTTTTTGTAGTATAATTCTCCACTAGCCAATTTTCTATTAATCTCAAATGCTTCGTCTATATCACAAGATTTATATCCAACTTCAAAAGCATCTACTATCTGCTCTTTTTCTTTTTCAATAAAAGGAGCAAACATATTTGTATCAAGATTAATAAATGGGTTGTTTTTAATTTCTTTTGTTAATATTTCAATTAACTCTTGCATTGCTGTTTTCATTATTCATCATTTTTTAGTGGTGCGTTTATGTATTCGTATATAATCCAAATCCAAAGAAGACATATAATTCCTAAGAATATTTTCATATGGATTTATTTAAAAGTATTCTTACTGGTACTAAAAACCCCTTAGAAAGATTGTTGTCACCACCATCTCTCATATACTCTTTGTCGAAATAAAATTTTCTACAAATGTCTTTAAGTTTATCAACCTCAAAAACGAGTGCTACACCCATTTTATCAAATTTAAAATACCAATAATTAGCAGTTGTAGTAGCAATACCAGAAGGCTTATGTCTACAAGCATATTCAATAAAAACATTGCCTGTTTTATGTGTCATCCTATCGGTCTTTACTTCAACTTTTCCGCCATTACTAAGAATATCATGAACCCAGTCTTCTCCAGTTTCTCCATATGATAGGTCGTGCGTAAAGCTTGATGAATATTTCATTATACTTCTTCGTTTAATAATGACTTCGCAAATTTTTCTACTTCTAGTCTATTATCATTAGACATATATGACATCATCCTAGCTACCTCATCATATACTAATGTGTCTTCAAATAGTTCCTTCCTTTTTTCTTCTTGACCTCTAGGCATCTTAATTTCCAATGCTCTTTTTAAGAAATTAATCTTAACGAATATTGGGCGTATTGTTTCTTCTTTAATACCACTAAATAATTCCTTGTCAGATAGCAATGTCTCACAATAGGTATTGGCATTATTTATATTGGCATATAATAAATGAATGAGTTCAGATTGTGTTTGTGTTAATTCTATTTTCATAACTTATTCATTTATGATATTTTCTAGTTTGCTTAATGTTTGTCCAAGTACAATTCCTATTTTTAAAGTATCCCCTTCCTCTATTGCTCTAGCAAGAGCTAGGTAGATTTTCTTTATCTCCTCTTTCATGCAATTTTATTTAATAAATTTTCAACTGATTGGCGAAGTGCAACTAAGTCAGATACATTTGCAATCTTGTAGTCAAAGTCCCAGTTATCTAATGCAGTTTCAGATGCGTGTGCGTTAATAGGTTTAACCCCAGAGCGGTCTATACGAATAATAATACCGCCATTTTGTTTTATTGCTAAAGCTTCGTTTTCAAAACGACAGTCAGTAATTAGAAAATTATTACTACTATATTTTTGAGCTTTGGCAATAGTGTTTAGCATAATTTCTCTTTCATTATAGGCTTTTTGATAAACTTCGGTGGCTTCTTTTTGTGACTCAAAATATCCAAGAAATTTGCTAGAATTATTATATGTAATTTTTGTCCTCCATTTCCCTTTTTCAAACGATACACCTTTGCATCCACTTGTATTATCTTTTCTTACCCTTTGATTTGAGTTTTGAATTTCTGAACTAACCCATCTACAGTTTAAAGGATTATACGAACCATCATTATCAATTCTATCAAGCGTTAATTCATCTGAGTAGCCGTTTGTATATGCCCAATACTTGAACTCCTCAAAAGAAGTAAGCCATGGTTCATGTACTATAATACTTCTTCCTCCATAGTCTTTATATCTTGGATGATTACTATTGGTACACCTTTGTTTCATATTATTGTAAATGCTGAATATCCTCACTGGTCTACGACCTCGTTTATTATTAAATTTTGGGTCTTTATAATAAGTAACTATAGGCATCGATGATGTATTATTATAGTACTCAGACATTAATGAATTAACCCATGCGTTTGTGTGTAATCCATTTCTTATAGCTTCCGTTCCTAGTTTTTGGCAAAATTCTCTAACCGTCATTCCCCATTTATCCCCTAGGTTAGATTTTTTGAATTCTTGGTCTTCAAACATTTCTACTGGAATATTTGTTAGAATGGATGCTATTTGTTTTAGTCTCCCAGAGAATTTTTTAATCTGCCAATTCTTTTCTGGTTGTAGGTCTTGAATAATTCTTGCTACTTCATCCTTACCAGATGTAGCATATCCGTTTAGTCCTATGATGGCCATTTTAAAATTGTTTTTGATTCTCTAAATTCAACTTGAGTGTCTTGTGCGTGAAGCATTAATACGAATAACTCTTGTGCTTGTGCATAGTCAATTGAAAACTTTTTATGTCCTTCAAATTTTACTACAATACCATTTCCATTATCTTCGATAGTTAATACGAGCTTATTTTTTGTATGGTCCGACCACTGTGAGGAATCTGACCTATAAAGAAATACATTCTCTTCTTTATTAATAATGTTATAATCATGAGTAAACTCTACTTCTCCAACTAAATTATTTATGTAAACTTGTTTCATTGTCGTTAATTAAAGGGGAGGTTTCCCTCCCCAATTGTTTTTAGAATGGTGCATCTGCACTCACTTCAACTAATGACTCAGTCTTAGGAGTTGGCATCCATGTATCCAATACTACTGTACCATCATTGCCAAACTTATCGGCTTTTAGTTTAGTAGTAACTTCTACTTTAACGCTTCCGTCAGCATTTGCATTTGCTTTAAGCTCTTCAGCTAGAGCATCGATGTCTTTAATATAAATTCTAAATCCGAATTTAGAAGACTTCACGCTTGTGAATTTGTTTAAGTAAATTTTTGGCTCGCTCATGTTTATTGTTTTGGTTAAATAATTATTGTAAAGGTAAATCTTAATAGTACTCAAAGTATCTATTTTAGATAGTTACCCACAAAGTTGAAAACTTTTTGCTAGAGCTCTGAATGTTTCTAAGTCCATAGCTACAATTGTGCCTTGTCTATTCTTCTTGTGAAATACAACATTCATCTTATCTTCTTTTGGCATTTTTTCAAGTACGTTGTGTATGCTGCCTAGGTTCTCTACGGCTTTCATTTGTGCGTAGAATGGGCCAGTATAACATAGGTCAACTCCTTTGTCATCCATGTTTTTGGACTCAGACCTTGAGCTAACACAATCCTTGAATCCTAGCTCTCTAAAAAAGTCTCTGATTTGTAGCTCGTAGGTCGCCCCTTTCTTCCTTGCATTTATCTTTGGCATATCTTGTATAAATTTTGTTTGTTGTTATAAATTCTAATATGGTTTCCCAGCTAACTTTAGAATGAAATGTTGTTTCATAGAATATCTTGTTATTAGATGGGTCTACTAGATAGTACTTTACATTTGGCTGAACCTCTTGCTCAGTTACTAATCTAAAATCATCATTACCTATAGGCTCTTCTTCATAACATCTTATTTGTCCACCGCTTCTATGTTCTTTCCATCTTATCTTAAAAGCCTGCTGCGATGTACTTGTTGTAATCTGTCGGCTGGTTGATGAACTTTGTTTGGTCTTGGCCATCGTTTAATTTGGGGGTTGAGTCGTATCTGCCATTAGGCATGTTATATTTAAAATAAGCAGTTCCAAGTTGTCCAGTATGCTTGAACCTAACCTTCCATCTATGCAACTCTGTTAGTCCACTTTGAAAGTTTCTATATACAGTTAGTCCGTTATCTGGGAAATTATAAAAGTGAGAAGAGTCTCCTACGTCATATCCATTAGGTACAGTGTATTGACCATTAGTAGTAGCCATTTTTTTAGGATGAGCAATTATAAATACATGCACTCCATAGTTTCTAGCAAACTTTACAAAGTCCTTTAATATTGATTGAATAGCGTTGTGTCTGTTCTCTCCTCCCATTGGTATGCCCTTCTCTACAGTAGACATATTATCTACTACAAAGACTCTAATGCCATGCTTCTTTACCATCTCTACTGCTTTTTTAAGAATTCCTTCTGAGGTTAAGTCGTTATCAAGTAGCTTCAAATATTTAAAATGTTCTGACATGAATGGCATCAACTCTGTAACTTGTTCCTTAGATATTCTTTTGCAATAAGGAGTATTAAAAAAAGATAGTCCGCTATCAATTGCAATCATATCTGCCAAGGCGAACTCTGTAGAAGCCTCCTCTGCTGAATATATAAACGACTTCCATCCATGCAACCTAGCGAGCTTTGTTATTACATTCTTTACAAAAGTAGACTTACCATGGCCAGGGATTCCTGTAACTAATGTCAATTGTCCCCCAAACCACTGAAAGTCTTCATCCATATCATAACCAATACCAACACCATCTGGTAGCCCTTGGTCGTATAGCGCCATAAGGTCTACACTAGAAGCATCTTCTACGCCTTCTACTGGGAATGGTTTAGCATTATTATAAGCCTCTGCTAACGCCTCTTTCCCATGTTTTAAGAGTACTTCATTTGCATCCTTACAATCATCTGGGAAGCTAATAATAAGGCAATTCTCCTTGCCTAAACGCCTAGCAATCTCATTCCTTAAAGAAATGCCAGCCTCATCTGAATCAGTAGCTAATAAAACTTTTCTTTTTTCAAAGACTTTGTACAAATCTTCCAACCATTCTAGCTTTTGATTTCCTTTACTTGCTCCGTTGGGGACACTGACTGCGTTCTTGATTCCTGCTTCGTAAAAAGAGAGCGCATCCATCTCGCCTTCAGTAATAACCAGTTCAGTATCGCTGTTATCAGTAGCCACATCAATACCATAAAGAGAAAGCATGCTACCGCTAACCAGCTTAAAATTCTTAGCATTATCACGATACTTAACGTTAACAAGCGTTCCATAATAAAAATAATTAAAGTTTATACATTTTGTTTCCTTTTGAATTTGTGGCATCCATTCACTGCTCTCTGTTACTTTGTATCTTACAAGAGTCTGATTAGAAATCCCCCGAGCTGCAAACCATTTAATTAGTGGCTCTGATAAATTCTTTAGTTCAGACACAGGCATATTGTATTCCTTCTTAGGTAAAAATATACCACCAAAAAAATCACAATGATGGCATCTCCATACACCCTTGTCCACATTTACAGAAAGGCATAAGTCTTTCTTATTAGTCCTTGTTTCACTACACTTAGGACAAACAATCTTCTGGTCGCCCCTTAAGTTTTTACATTCAATACCTTTCGATAATAGTGCTTCGTAATACATAGTTTTTATTATTTATTTTGCTCTTCTTTCAATTTTTAATATGTTATAAGCTGCTTGAATCTCTTGCTCAAGTATCCCACCCTTTTTTCTTAACTCATCTATTCTAGCATACAGCGATAATGTCTCTGCGGTATATTTCTCTTTTTTGTTTTCTAAACTTTCGTACTTTTCTTTGGCTGTCATCTTAGTTTTTTTAATAGGTTGTATCATAAGGTTTGTTTTGCTTTTTTAATCCAATAATTAGTCGCATCGTCTAAATAAGTATGGAACTTATTAACTGAGCCAAATAATGTGGCTGGTCTAAGATAGTCTTGCATCTTAGGGTCGTTTCCCCATGTTTCTTTTTTATGAATAATGATTGATGTAAATGCATCGTAAGTAGCTTTTGGTTCATTACGAATAATTGCTTTTATTTTTTCATTATTTTGATATGATGTTCCATAAGTCTTATTGAATAAGTCTAGAACTTGTTGTGCTAAGTCTTTATCTTGAAATGATTCTATTTCTTTCTTAAGATTAGTCCAGAAATCTATCTTAGCTTCAAACTCTAAACCATAAGTAGATGGAGGTAATGCTTTGATAATTTCAGATACTGACATTATCGCATCTTTCTTTGTACTAAATTTCTTTAGGAATTCCTGTGGTTTCATATATTGATAGGAGGTTTATTTTATGGAAGAAAAGTTCTTGATTCTTATTATTTCTTTCGCTGCTTAAATAAATTACATACTTTACATTTGTACCTACTGCTGGCAACTCTTCTTTGTACCAATAATTGGCGGCAATAAAAGCATCATCATCATTACTAAGCATTATAGTTCTATAACTAAATTCTTTACCTTTCTTTTGAAAGTTCTTGTAAGGAGATATTTCCATCACCTTCCCTTCTAATATTATTTTATTCATTGTCAGTATTATTTATCCATTCTTCAATGGTGTAAAACTTATTAGTGTCTTGGCTATTGATTGCATTCAAGCATAGCCTTGTTTTAATGTAGAACCTTTTGATTGAGTCATCTATTTCATAGATTGTATTATCTGCAACTCTCTGCAATGACTCTTTATGGTTAGCTCTAAATGTTTGTATTTTATTTCTATATGACTCATACTCCATGTCTAAGAAATTCATTACATCACTCTGTCCAAACCCTATCATCTCTGCAATACCTACAAATACAAGCCTTGCAATATCCTTAGCTCCTTCATACTCTTCGCTAGTTTGCAGGATTTTAAGACCTTCTCTGTCCCAAACGAACTGGGGTCGCATACATCTTTCTAAATTTTCTAGTTTTTTCATTTTATATTTATTTTGTTAGTTTCACATTGAATTGTTTTCTCCAACTGATTTTACCATTTGGTAGAATCATGATTGCGGCCTTCTCTTTCTCCATTGCTTGTTTTAAAGTGTTCTGATATTGCATTCTTTCTGCTTCAACTTCTTTAAGTACTTTATTAGTTAGAATATATCCTTCTGCAACCGATTGCATTGTCTCATCACCTTGCATAGTAACTTCATTCTCTCTTGACTTATGTCTTTCTGAAATGAAATGGTTAAATGCTTCTGAATTGTCTGCTGCTGGTTCTAGATGTGCTACTACTCCATATAATTCTTCTGGTTCGTACCCCTTATTAGCTAATTTATATTGCTCAATTATTTCTCTCGCTTGTAGTACAATGGCTTGAAAATTATTAGCCTCATTTAGTATTGATTCTTGCATTTCTAAATCTTCATCAAATGATACAACACCTAATTCTCTACCATCTTTTAAGTAACATATTTCAGCGTACTTGTAGCCAGTTACAAGCATATAGTGTTGCACTTGTAAGTAGTAACTAGGTGGAATCCCAGCCTCGTAAGAGTCAGCAGAGTAACCGCTAATCGTTTTAATTTCAAGTATACCTTTCTTCTTGCCATATTCTGGATGGTTTGTAATTTGTCCATCTATGTTTGCAAAAATTGATGGGTACTTTGGGTTCTCAATAATTGCTTTGACCTTCTTATAAGATTTAATTTTATTATTTTTAAGAGTATTTTCTACCCATCCTTCTTCAGTTCCGTCATAATACTGCCAACACTTTGCAACATAATCTTCCAATTGTTTACCATGTAGCATAATATGATTCATCTTATTCGCTAACTGAGATAATCCAATAGCTTGGTAGAATAGATTAATGGGCGACTTGTATTTATTAATTCCAAGTAATGTCCCAGCGTCTGAACCTCCTACCATTCCTCTACTTACGAATGATTGTCGTAAGGTTTGCCACTCCGTTTCGCTCATTTTAGCGGTAGGTGTAAGTTTTAGTTTCATAGTTTATTTCTTTTTTGCTGATTCTTTAATTACACGAGCCTTCTCATCATTAATCATTTTAGTCAAAACGGTTTTCTGACCAATTGATAATGAGTATTTCTTCATTGCTTTTTCAACCTCTGCGACCTTGCCATCAGTAATAAATGAAAGCATCTTATCTAAAGACTCTTGTGGTAGTTCTGGAAGGGATTTGGTCGGCTCGGGGGTACTTGTAGGAGGAGTAAAAGAAGCAGTACTGGTAGAGGTTTTAAAGCCTTTCTTCTTGTTATTGATATGTGTAGTTAAGTCCCAAACCTTTTGGCCTTGCTCATCTATTACATTATATCCATCACAAGGAAGAGTCATGGTTGGTAAATCGTATAAGAATCTACCAATGCCCCAATGAATAGCAGCTCTTTTGAAAGAATCACTAGCCGCAGACTTACCAGCTTGGTCATACATTTGGTCAGACTTGTCATCCTCTATTCTAGAACCAGTATCCCATCTCCAATTAACAATACCATCCACTCTTATTCCAATACCATAGAAGATAAATCCTGCAATCTCCCTTACATCGGTCTGCCATCCATCCTCACACGCACCATCGAGCACATTCATGACATCTCTTGCATCAATATAGGCTGTGCAGATAGCTTTGGTTTTATCCTTGTTTTTAGATTGAATCCTCCAGTGGTAAGAAATCTCTTTCTTAAGATTGGCTAGTAGCGGTTGCAAGTTGTTCATGTATGTAGTTATTTATAAATTGATATTCAAATGAGATGTGGTAGATAGTCTGCCAGTCAAAGTACTTCTTGGTCTTGCCTAGTATGGTTAGACTTTTAATAAAATTGCCTAGGCATAATTCTTGGTGGTTAATTGTCAACCACTTACGATAGTTAGATAGAGAATATTCAATACCCTCAAAAACCATTGTATCCTTAGTAAAGTTGTATGTTATTTTCACATTGTAAATTTACAACTATCTATTATAGATACTTTGATAGTTCTTAACAATCTTTTTAACAAAAAATACTATCTACTTAAAATAGTCTCAAAGAGGGGTTAGGATTATTAATAATGTTGTTTATTTTTATTAAACTATTCTTTTTAAAAATTAAACAAATGATTGATTATAGGTATTATATGATAAATATCATGTATGGTTTGTGATAATTATCTAAAATATATAATTACCTTTGTGAAACTTTTCACTAAAAAACTAACATATGAAAACTACTAAAACAACAACAAAGACAACAAAGACTCCAGTGTCTGCTAAAAAACAAAAGCAAAATACAGACGAAAGAAGCCTTGGCATTGCTTCTAGAATGAGAGAAATTAGAACAAAAGAGGGGTTTACTCAGAGAGAATGGAGCAAGGTAATTGGATTATCTTCTCCAGCAGTAGGGGCAATTGAAAATTCTTGGTATCTACCTAATATAGATGTTTTAAAGATAATCAAAGATAAGTACGGATATTCCTACGACTATCTATTAGATGGTAAAGAGATTAAGCACACCAATGAATTGGAAGAAGAGGTTAAAAGACTTAAAAAAATGGTTGATAAACTACTTAAGTAAAACTCTCGTAGTAGGTACTAATTTCATTCTGAAAGTTTCTATCGATAAAGCCTTTATATCTTTCAAAGGCTTGTGATTTCTCACTATGGCCACTAGCAAACTTAACGTGCTGCTCTGATACACCATTCACTAACATAGATGTAATGGCAGTCTTCCTTAACATATGTGGCGTAACGTACTCGTATAATGGCTTGGATGACCTCTCATATACCCCATCGCTATTAATTTCGCTGATTGATACGCTATGTTGTAGCTCATCGTACTTTGACATAATTACTGGCGATAATTTATAAACAAGAGATGCAGAATTTGTATGCACTGGTGTAAAAATGCTCCCGAACTCAGCCATATTCACTTTAAACTTATCTGATAATACTTTTGGCAATTGCATTTCAGTCATTGCACCAGTCTTTTGATTAATCTTGGATATAGATAAACCGCCATTGTTTTCAGATAAGTCTTCATAGCATAGGGACAATACATCACTAATACGCATTGTGGTCACTAGAATGGTGGCGCAAACCTCCCATACATACATAGAATCACCTTCAAATGAATTAGCATCAGCTAAGAAAGTCTTGATAAAGTCTGGGGGTAATACAACAATAGGTTTGTTGTGGGCCTTGTAAGTAGGCAGTTCGGGGATTAAAATGTAATTCTCTTTAGCATGATGCTTAAGGATGATGGATATAATAACCATTACATTTGAAATAGAATTTGGTCTGAATGATTCCGTCTTCATATGGTCTACAAACTCAATAAAGTAGTTTTGCCATCCGTTAGATAAGATTCTCTTTTTACGAATATCTTTTTCAGCAGATAGGTCGAACTCAGAAAGTTCCAAGCTACCATTAGAAATAATATAGTTAGCCAAGGTCTTAATAGCGGTCTCGTAAGTTTTAATCGTGGACTGCTTTATCTTCGTTCCGTCCCTCTTCAGTATCTTACCAGTTCGTGCATTTTGTAAATACGCTAGGCATATCGACATAATATCTGAATGTTCGGGGGTGGGCATAAGAATAGGGTTCAAGAAATCATTGTACTCAGCCTTCACATTTCCATTGCCGATACTTTCAAAGAATGCCTTATGACGAGCAGTCTCTTTTTTAACCTCGCTAGAATCGGCTCTAATGCCAGTTGACAAGCGAAGGTAATGGTCTTGTATAGGGATGCGGACTTGGATGTACTCGCCCCTAGTGTAAAATGTTGATTTCATTATTTTTTATTTAATAAGTCAGTAATATTTGAATTATAAAGTTTAGCATTCTGAACATACATCTGAGTATTTTTCAAATCAGTATGTCCCAAGACATTTGCCGTTGTATAGATGTCCGCACCTTTTAGAATCAAATTAGTTCCAAAGGAATGTCTAGCATTGTGCCATGTAATTTTCTTTTCAATTTTAGCCCTTGTTACCCAATCTTTTAATGAGGCGTTTGCTCCATCTGGGGTAGGTAATTTAAAAACTAATCCTTCTTTCGTTTTACCTAGTAAATTAATAGCATCAATATTTAAATGGACAACTACTGGCTCTCCCTTTGTCTTCTCTCTAATATACTCAATCCTACCATCCTTAACATCAGACCATTTTAAGGATTTTACATCTACCCAAGCCATTCCAGTATTGCAGCAAAATAAAAATGCTCTTTTAACCTCTAATGCACTTGTGGGGGTATTGGTTAGTACCTCAATCTCATCAAGTGTTAAGAAATCCTTTTTAAGCACTCTACCTTTTGGTTTCTTAGTAACAAAGTCTAGGACATTTACACTCATCATTTTGGAACGATATGCGTGGAGTATCATCTTTGTAAATCTCTTATAATAAGAAACTGCCCCCGAGCCAATACTATGTTCTTGTAGGTAATCAATAAAAGACTCAATTAGCAACTCATCAATACCTTTAAATGTTAACCTTTTAATGCCTCGTTCATCTAAGAAATTTTTAAATCTATTTGTCGCACCTTCTATGTTTCTTAAATCCTTTTTTTTGTAATCGCTAATATATTTAGCCATCCATTCTAAGACTAAAACATCATTCCCCTTCACTATCTTCAACTCATTAATGCTATTATTTAAATCCATTGCTCTTTTATAGACATGGCTCTCTATAATCTTCAGCATCTCCTTATTTTTTTGCTTGTCTAATGGGGATATTGAATTAACTAGCTTATAGCCTTTAATAGTCTCATACCACCTTTGTCCATTATGATTAATATCCATACCAAAAGTATATGTACCATTCGCCCCTTTGCGTTTCCTTAATTTAACTCCCATGGCTTAGTGTTTATACTAAAGGTAGACTAAACTATCAGATTCTTGTTACATATTTGTTACGCTAGTTACGGATATGAGGTGTATACATGTCATACCTATCTATGGTAGATAATTTAAAATGTAATTTAATGCTATACCTAGATTCAATCATATCAATACTTTCAGAGGTATAGGCATAAAAAAACCTCTCTATAAAAGAGAGGTTTTCGTGCCTCAGGCGGGAATATTAATGATGATATAAACCATTGATATACATATAATTAAAACCTTTTTTACTCATCCTTGTTACGCTTTTGTTACGAGTGTTTTGTATATAAGTAAGTGCTTGTAATCTGCGATACTTCATCGTTAGTCAAGCATCTACCCTTTTCCAACCATCCATCTATATCATCCTTCTTAAAAAATATACTACCACCATTTGGCTTATAATAAGCGATTAAGCCATTCTTCATAAGGCGGTAAATATGCCTCCTACTATAGCCTAAGATTTGACATACCTCATCAGTTCTATACCAATTGCTCTCTATCATGTAATTGTTTTTTAGGGATTTTGAATGTTTTTTTCATAGTTAATAATAAACTAGGAAGGTCTAAGTCAGTAGTATTGATTTTTTGATACTTCTTACTGATTGCCATGTATAGGGCAAGGTATATATCATCTTGTCTCATATTTTCTCTATGATTCTGACGATAGTGGATTATAGTACTATGGTCAAGTCCAAATAGCTCACCAACCTCTGCAAGAGGGACTACAAGATTTTCAAATATAATTGCAATCATTACTCCCCTTATACGAACATACTTTCGTTCCCTTTTCTTGCTAAATGCTATAATATCTATATTAGTAGACTCTTTAACATCTTTTACTAGGTCGAAAAACAATTTGTTTAATACTTGTGTCTTAGTGTAATTCATTTTATATTTTATTTAGGGCTACCACCATGTCATATACATAGTCAGATAGTTCTTCATTAATAATTATAAGTCTCTTTATCGTATCTGACTTTTGTCTTTCAGTCCCATTTTCTAGCAGTTCTAGGTCATTATTTATTGACCTAAAAATCATTTTAGTAGCATTACATTTTTCAGTTAACATTTTACTTCAGATTTAATAGGTGAATACATTGCCAATGAGAAAGTTCTGCACGAAACATTAAATTCTTTACACCACTCAAAAAAGTCTGCCTTTTCAAAATGGCAAGTGGAGAATTTTGGCGTGGGAAGACTTTCGCCTTGTACCCTTACACCCAGTAATAAATTGGTTAGATTCATGTGTTAAAATTTAAAGATTAAAAATAGGAACTACTGGCAATTGAATGCCACGCCTTAAGCGGTAGTTCGGGTTAGTAAAACGGCTAGGTCGGGGGTACTATTCAGCATAGTCATATAACATCTCTTCAAGGTTATCATGCACCTCAGACTCATATACCTCTAGTTCAACATTGTCTATATACCATGGGGAGTCATTAGCAACCTTCATTGCCATCTTCTCTGCCTCGCCTATGGTCTTTGCATCCACGACATAATCCTGCAAGGTGGATGTCGTTTGTTTGATTGTGATAGTGTAGGTCATTACTTAATATTTAAAGTTTCGGAATAGATTACTTTGCCATATCGCACCATTAGGTCTCCATTACTGCACTCTTCCCAATTATCGTAGCTAGATGTCCTATAGTGGACTGCCTCCTTCTTTTGCACTTCCGTTGCATCAGAAAGGATTGGATATATCATTACAACTCTTGCAACTTTATTGTCTCCTATAGCGACACCATCATAGCATTGTAGATTAAACTCTTGTATATAATCTTCCAACTCAATTCCAGTTTCATGAGAAAACAATTTGCCTATAGCCCAATTCAATATCTCAACCTCAGATTGTTTACTAGAAGGATAGAAACTTTTATCATTTCTTCTTTCTTGCATTTCCCTTTCTTTTTGTTTACCAATCATTTGATGGCAATAGTTTAAATCATTCATAGTGTTAATTGTTTGGATACTCTTCATGAGCATTAAATTTTACGATAATATTGTTTGGTTGGTCAATCTCATAACAAATAGCATTGCCATCATCATCCATGTCAAACATGGCCACCATGAAATCCTCTCTGCTATATGCCTCCTCCATGTTGCCATTCTCGACCTCCATAGCGACCTCACTAATAAACAAATCCATATCCTCCTTGGCCTCCATTAAGGTGTCAAAATAGGAAGGAATGGTATCGCCATTGTCATCCTCGCTAGTTGCACAATGCGACCACCCACTTGTAAACATTTCTAGGACACAATACTTTTTTTGAACTGCTTGATATTTCATCTTGTTTAGTTTTTAATATCTGCCAACACTGGCATTGCTCCCACTTGCGATTGAACGCAACGACTAAATCGGTGGGATGATGGGTTACTTTTCTTCACCATCGGTTAGTAGCATAATTGATGTCAATGTTACATTGTCATTCTCATCATATAAATCCTCTTCAACTTCATATACATTTGTCTCATCTGAATCTCTATCGTAGCGGTATAAAATATTTACTCTTTCTAAATCAATTCCTTCGCTTTCTAAACCCAATAAAAATTTTAATAACTTCTTCGCAGTAAGTGGTATTTTCTTTGACATTTTATTTAGTTTTTTGTTGATAGAATAAAAGTTCCCAATTTGTCAAGCGTTGCTCTCATCTTTTTTGCCTCTTTGTCTTCGCCATTATTTTCTAATTCATCGCATACATCATAAAGAGATGAAACTAGCTTAAACGCTTTGTCAATATCCTTGTTAGTTATGACGGATGTTTTCCTTACCTCAATATCATCTCCATCAGTATCAATATGCTCATTGCAAACGACTGAATAATTTCCGATTCCTAGAGCATTGATAATCTCAATAATTTGGTTCACATCATCCTCTGCTTCCCATCCTTTGCCTAGGACTTTAGTTGCAGTATTTTCTAAATTGTTTTTTTGCACGAATGCATAAGTAGAATGGTAATTTCCTTCTACTTCTAATAAATTTTTCATCTGATATAGTTTTTGTTTTACTGCCTTATGGCATTGCTCCCACTTGCGATTGAACGCCACGACATATCGGTGGGATGATAGTTATTCATTCTCTACCAATGACTTGATAGAAACTAATACATCAATCAGTTTTTCTAGGCTTAAATCCTTTAAATAGAATTTTTTCTCATCATAATTATCATCTAATGCAGTCCCTAATAATTCGCCATCCTTAGTAATATTTGTTATGGCATATTCAGTATAATGAAAATACTTATCAATACTATTAACTCTAGGTAAATCATACTTATCATCGGTTTCAAAATTTGATTCATTGCATAGTATAAACTCGCCTATGTTATTGATTTCTTCAATAACTTCTTTACTTAAATCAAAATAAATTTTTTGGTAATCTTTCATAGTTTTATTTGCCGTTTGTTCTCTCGGCTCTTGAGTGTTTAGCACCTAGATGTCATCGAAGACCACGACTGAATCGCTAGGTAGATGGGTTAGTTATATGCAGTTAGTCTGCCATCCTTTTCACATTCTTCACGAATCTCATATCTCCAATTTGATGGTGGTACATATGTACCATCCTTCATCCAATATCCTAGTTCTAATATATCAATATCATCCAAGGGAGGTTGATAACCATATCGCTTAAAAAACCAATCATTAAACTCAGCAATATCAAACCTTTCAATGTCTAGTATATAGCATCTTTCATTTGGGATGTCACACACATTAGTTTCTAGTATTGCTCCCGTAGGTGTAAGGATTGTTACAAATCCCCAAGAAGATTCAATTATAATTGTATTTTTTTTCATGTTGTTATAGTTTTATTTTTTGTAAATTATATGGAACTGCATCGAGATAATACTCAAAAGTGTATCCGTTTTCAATCATCTCTTTATACATCTTTTCCAGTTCGATATATGTATCTGCATCACTATATCGATTTAAAATTTCTTGTATATTTTCGGGCAGTTCAGTAGGGCATTCAAATAAATCTTTCATTTTTTTAGTTTTAATAACACCAACACTGGCATTGAATCTGCTATAGGAATCGAACCTATATTGTAACCATTGCAGATTATTTGTTTAAGAATTTTTAAGTAAGTGAATAACTAAGAATAAAACACTAGATAAGAAAGCAAAAAATAGTACGCCAAGAATTAGCATTAATGTAATGTCCATGAGATTTAAATTTAAAGGTGAGGGGGTAGCATCCATCCGATGGACTGCCTAAAGCACTACCCCTATTTACTATGCAAATTGTAATTGTAAGCCTAGCATATCAGCTAGGATGTCGTATGTCAAATTTGACATCTTATACCCCGAGCCGACCATCAAGTACTCATCCTTACCCTTATATGGGGCGGCAACGTGATTTGTGTAGCGAGTAACTGCGTTGAATAATCCCCACACATTTGCACCCTCTAATCCTATCTCAGTTTGTAATGATGTAGCGAAAGATTGAATCTGATTTTTTTTCTGAGTAGAAACATCCTTTGTAGGTGTGATGGGTTCAACTGCGAATATTTTTTTAATTACTCTCTCAATCATTGCATCCTTCAAAGGTGTTGATGCCATAATTTTAAAGTTCTCCATTAGCAACTCATCTGCAAGGATTACCTTGTTTAATTCAAGTGCCAGTGTCTTGATTCTTTGTGGAGCAGAAGATGTGTGACGAACCTTAGTAATCTCTTGCATGGCCTTGTGAAATGTGTTCGTACAAATCACTACAACATTAGAAGAGCCTAGGCCAATGGATGATGAACCATCGTGAGAATTAAGAGAGGTGATGTATCTCTTCACATCACTATTGCCGATGAACTCATCCTTTAATTTAGCTTGTAAGAATACTTTCTTACCTCCGTTCAATTGTCCACCCTTCTCGAAATCAATTCCAACCTCTTGTGATGCGATTAAAAGAGACTCAGCCAATTGCCAATTCTGATAGACCTCGTAGCGGTCTCCTACTGAACCAAGATGTTTGCGTTCAGTTTTTTTAAAGATTCCGTAAGTGTTGGTTGGTGTACCATCGGGAGCGAATAATGGTTCTTTACTTACTTCCCAATTCAAACCTGTTTTTTCTAATAAGTCGAAGATTTTTTCTTGCATGATAATAGTTTTTTAAAATTTATGCGATAGTGCATAGGAACTGAATGCAATCGAATGCCACACCTTAAGTGTCAGTTCGGGGGTGTTATCTCTTATAAGCGATATCACTCCAATACTCTTGCCCTTGCGGAGTAGAAGACCATTTGAACGCACCACACAAAGCCTCAAGCAGAGAGGATGCCTCCATACGAGTGATATGCGGTTTAGCGTTCTTAATAGCAAGGAATGAGATGTCTTGTGGCAGTGTTAGTAGCCACTGATATTGTGTCATAATTGATTCGATTTTAGATAGTTTTATCGAAAATAATTTTTAGCATCACCTAGAGTAACCAAGCATGGTATTGATTCATGTGTTGATGTATCAGTCTCGTATTTGCCATTATGATTCTTAATACATGGATAGACGGATAAGCTAGGCTCACATGACTCATCCTCTTGTCCAAATTGAATGTCCAAAACTTTTTTATCGTTGGTAACGAATGAATGCCAAAAGTCTCCCACATCTCCATCGATTAAACTCCACATAAAAAATTGTGCTTTGTATTCTAGGGTAAGCACTTGGTTGTCGTAGTCAATAGTAAATTTGTTCATATAGTTTTTTTAATGATTCGAAAATAGATACATTTTAAGCATAAGTTTTAATGCGTGATTCATTTAATATAATGCAGTTCAGTAGCTTCCACTTATTACTAGCTGACTTATAATCATCACCTAGCGAAATGTGTGCTTTGATAAATCGTTGGTAAGTGCTTGTGGTAGTTTTAATAAATCCCTTAGTACTTGAATAAACTTTTGTCATGTTACATAGTTTTAATTGAATGCGGAATGCATTGCTCCTAGTTGTCATCGAAGACCACGACTTAATCGCTAGGAAGGGTGATGAATCATGATAATTTAAATTGTGTTCAAAAATATTGTTTAGAAATCTGCAAGGTGATTTAGAACCTTTTTAGAAAGTGCTAAATACTCTTCCTGTGTTACATAATCATTAGTCCATTCATGGCGGTTGCGTTTAATTCCATCAATGGTTGCATTCATTACAACAATTATCCTCTCGGCCATTATGCCTTGCTCTTTGAATGTTAGGCAATCAAGAGCATGATGAAGGGGTGTTTTTTTTATCATTTGGGGTTTGTGTTTTTATGTGTGAACTAATTACCATTCGATGGAGTACCTTAAGCTATCAGTTCGGGGGAGTTAGGCATTAAGAGTAAGCCTAGGTAAGAAATCAGCATCATTAGATGACAACCCTACATAATCATGTGCCATGCTTGTAATAGCCATAGATTCATCGCCATCATTAAGTTTAATCATCTCTATAATAGAGTCTGAATATGATTCCAATGCCATTGCAATATCAATAGACTTCATTGTATCATTAGTAATGCGTCTGCGTGTCAAGTCTAATAGGTAGGTGATAGTTTCTCTGTTCATAATATATAGTGTTAGGTTTCTGCTTAATTGCATTGGAACTTGGAGCGGAATCGAACCGCTCTGAGAACCCATTCAAGTTCGGGGGTTTTTCATAGTATATAGTTTTATAATTTTATAAGTTCAATTCTGAATCCCAAATCTTGTATATTACCTAAATCTCTAACACTGAAAGTAGGCTTGTTAATAAGGTCAGAAAATAGCTTTGCATTATCATTACTAGGATATTTTAAGGTGTAACCATTCACCGACCTTAATTCAATTTCAACTATTGGCTGAATAGTCAAAATTTCATTTCTAGTATCAAATCTTTCGATTGTTACATTTTCCATGTTTGTATAGTTTTAAATAATTAATATAATTCTGATTTCTCAATATTGTTCTGCTCTCTCTTAGGTAAGGAATATAGAACATCCAAATAGTAATCGAAGGAACTAGCACACTTTCTATCTAGTATTTTGTAAAGCCTTTCTTCGTCAATATCACTGGCATTGTCTCTTTGTGTATTAAGAGCATTATACTTAGTGAGTAACTTAACTGCCTTGTTCACCTTAGATTGGTGTACTTTGTTAATTGCGATAATCATATCGTTTAGTTTTAGGTTTCGGAGGTACGCCTCCATCATCGGTACTGCGAAATAGCAGTAGACCTTTAGGTCAGAAATTCATTATAAGTAATAGTGCCAATAAGTGGTGAGTGATTAACTAATCCGTTTAATAGCGGGGTGTCATCTCATTTGTAGGTTGCATCCTTTTAAGGGGCATTGCCAGTGTCCGTATTTTGATACTTATAACTGCATTCTTTCGAGCTAGATTCTTAGTCGTTAGGTGTTTGGATTGAGCCGATTGGTGAGCGACCAAACTCACTGCTAGTAGGGGTTTGGATGGTTTGACCAACTTTGTAACGATAAAAACTTACTTGATATGTCGAAGAACTTTCGAAGGTATCATCCCCTTCAAGACACTAAGCTACTATCTATATTCAAACCAACCTAATTTATTTTCGAATCAAAATCAGTACATATATACATATAAATGTATAACCTAATAGAATCAATACTCTACAAAGGTTAAACAACATTAAAATAATTATAAATAAATAAAAATAAATATATTAATAATAGAATTTTGATGAAAATAGGCATAATAATTAAACACAATTATGCCCTTATTTATACATATATGTGTATAACTATAAACGAATGTTGAGCAAGTATCTTCTTACCATGTTCATCCATTCTATACCTAGGTGTGATAGCGTATAGTCATTGGCAGTGCGGATTAGAAGACCTTTAGCAGTTAAATCTTTAAGTGCAAATGATACCGCATTCTCATTGCCTTTGTTCTGCATCTTGCGTAGGTATCTGATTATAGATGCATTGGTACTGCGTGGTATTCTTCTGATGGTATACAATACCTCAATCTCAGTGGGGCGAAGGTGATGGATACCAACTCGCTTACTTGCTATCTTGTTAGCGTTGAACATACAAAAAACATACTTGTCTATCTTCATAGGGAATCAGTTCGGGGGTACTTATATATAGGTAATAGAGACAACACAACTTCCAGTGTCCTTCGTTTCAGTGGGGCGATGTCGGGTGCATTAGAACGATTGAAAACAATACCCAAAGGATTGAGATGGGAAGAGATGGAGAGGAAGGAAGGGGGGTTGTCGCACTCGTTTGCACGCTCACACGCATGATATCCCAATCCTAAAACCATTTCGCCTCGTGTATGTCTCATGTAGTTCCCTTCTTTGGGTGTGTTGAACACATAATGAGTCCTCTTCCCTCTTAATGGTGAGTGAAATGCAATAGTGGTAAGTGTTTTCGATTCCAACATAGAAAATAATGTATTTGTTTATGTGTCATTTATCGATTCGTGAAAGGCAAAAAGAGAGGCCACTCGGTCTAGGATTTCGACTTCCCATTGGGGCTGATGGGGTGGCTGAACTAGCGATTACCCCTCCCCCTCGTCTATATCCCCCCTATTCTCCCCAAATTGTTTTCATGTGTAGTTTCCCCTAGTTTTTGTATCTAGCAAATTTAAGCCTCCTATAGACTACTGTATGGATTTTAGGGGTATGCTTCTTTGTTGATAGAATTGTTGATAAGTGATGATTCGAAATTAGATAGTTAGAAAATAGATACATATCTTTGTTTTCTGGTTCTACCATTCAGGGTGTCTACCAGTTAAAAGGACAAACTATTTTTACCAGGAGTCTGGGTTTTAAGTTAGTGAATGGACGATTGGAGAACATACTCTCCACCCGAAAGGGACTATCGGCTTATACTGGGGCTCTCGCTCGGTGTTTAGTCTGGGACAACTCATAGGTGCTGTAGGCATAGAAGAGTCTCCCAAAGGTGAAGTCCTCCAAATAGGAGGAACGACCTTATCAAGTATCGCTAGTAGTGTTTAGTTTAATACCTGAATGCTTTTAGCGATAGCTATAACTTACCAAGGTTCAGCAACGCTGGTGTTTAGTTAGATGAACTGTTGATTTAAACCAGTTAAAGAGTAGATATACTACTTAAAAGAAAGGATAAATATATTTTGGCGGGCTTATTCTTATTTGAAAGAAAATTTGTCGGATACAACCACCCCTTCTTTTCCATTAGTTACTTAATACACTGATAGACCTTTGGTTTATTGAAAGCACATACAAAAATTTACTTAAAATATTTTGGGTTCGGGGATGATAGTTTCATCTCATGTGAAGTCTGTGGTTCTAGGGCACAAGACATCCATCATATCATAGCTAGAGGTATGGGTGGCGGAAGAGGAAAGGACGAAATACAAAATTTGATGGCTTTGTGCAGAGAGCATCATGTAGAATATGGCGATAAAAAAGAACATATAGATTTTTTAATGTTGAAACATGCTGAGAGGTTATGATTTATCAAGAACAGGCGGATGAATTGGTATCATACTTTATGCCAATAGTAAGAGCAAATGCTGGGGAGAGTTATACAGTTGTATATGACAGAGCAAGGGATACTGCATTCGAGCATGTAGTTTTATTGCAGAGGGAGTTAAAGAAGTTGAATATTAGTACTCCATATTGGAGTAAGGTATTAATAGAGTTAAAATAAAAAAAAATGTCTAAATTAAAAGAGTTCGGGGTTTACTTATTAACCCAAGAAAACATTCGTAAAAATTCAAACACTGGCGTAGAGGCTTTAACAATTGAAGAAGTAGCTGAGTTACATGCAAATGCATTTGAAGTTCCAGATATTAAACCAGTAACAAAAATAGTTACTGAACCAGAAGTTATCTAATTAATTATGTAGGGTGGTGGAAAGAAGACGAATGCGTCTCGGTATACACGCATCCTTGTCTCGGATGTGTCAAGTTTTTTACTCAAGAAACATGACATGCAGGTTCAAGTCCTGCCCCTACAGCAACTATTAGTCTATATTATATTGTTAATCAATGTGATAGGGATTTTTTATTAGTGTCAGTGGAACTTATTAGGGAAAGCTTTTAAAGATTTGCTCTTTAATTTTAGAATTTAATCCAAGGACTTGTTAAAACTCTACCATCTTTTAATATATATCTTAGAGCATACTGGCCTTCATTATAATTCCCAATAGCACTAATAGTTTTTTTATCTCCTTCATAATAATTCCATATAACAGCAGTATTGGAAGGAAACAAACTCATACGAGTAATCTCACTTGCATAATTTAAATTTTTAAAATTAAATTCAAAAAGTGGGTCTCTATTATTTGCTCTTGATACTTTAGCGCTTTCTAAAAAAAACGTATTTACATTATCAGAGGTCAAACTCTTATATTCTTTATCTAAAGGGTTTGAATTAGTATCTACGGCAGACTTACTACAAGAAAATAAGAATATAGATGAAAACAAAACTAATAAGTTCAATGAAAACGCTTTCATATTTATAAATTTAATGTAAATCTAAATCTTTTTTGATTTTCTAAAAATCTTATTTTATTATTTTAGACATTTCTCTGTGTTTTCTCACTAATATTCCATTGTTATGCGCTTATTTCAATTTTGAAAGACTATCGATAGAATATAATATTTTTGGGTATCTTTCTCTTAATTCTTGAATTCTAAGATTTGTTGGATATATTTTTTCCCATATTTTTTCATCCTCAACCTTTGCAATTTCAAATTTTTCTTCAAATGTTTTACCTACATAAATAGATTCAGTCCTATCGGAAATTGGTCTGTCTATTATTTTTTTAAACTCATAAGATTGTTTAATATTTAACTCTATACTATCCTCTATTTGCTTTTTTATAGACAATAAATTATTCATTTTACTTTTGTAAGTATCACAACCAAGTAATATTAAGGAAATAGCTATTAGGGTTAGTTTAATTTTCATATTATATATTTTAATAAAGTAAATTTATAATTTTAATTTATTCATTCCTAATTTACTTTTATTATTTCTAGCACTCCCCCCGCCCGAAGGCATACAGGGGTCAGGGTAAGTAAAGTATCACCCTTACTTTTTGTAAGCTATAGCTTTACTTATTCTGATATTTGCTTAATGATTTATTTTATTAAACATACGGACTATTTAAAAATTGGTTACACTTATAATCAAATTAAAACAAGGCTTTCTCAGTTACAAGTAAGCTGTCCAGTTAAGTTAGAAGTTCTTGGTTTAATAGAAGGCACATTAGATGATGAGCTTAAATATCATGCAATGTTTGACCATTTAGGCTCTAGTGGTAAATGGTTTAAATTAACAAAGGAATTACAAGAATATATAGAAAGATTAAATAAAGACTTAATGTGGAAGTATGGTTTTTTAAATAATATTTCTAGTGTAATTGGATTAATTAAAGAATGCAGACTAGAAAAGAACTGGAGTATGGAAGAGCTTGGCGAAGCAATGGGTGTAACAAAACAGGCAGTTATGGATATGGAACATAGAGATATGAAAGGTTGTATTACGGTAGGTGCTTTACATAAAGCATTAAATTCAATGGGTAAAAAGTACCAGCATAGGGCAATATAATATCCGTATTTATCCTTAGATATACTCAAATTGACACGTATTGATAAAACATAAGTCATAAAGTGCATTTTCTGACATGCATAATGTCCCTTTAAACTAACATAACAATACCTATATGTTACTTTAATGACACATTATCGTATGAATAAATGTATCAATGTTACACTTATTTGCATGAAATATTAGTAAAATTCATACAACTTATTATAATTTAGGTACAACAGGATTTTATAATTTTGGTGAGTATGTTCCCCAATATCATATCAATTTAGTGGTTTGTCCGATTTAAGCGGACTGTTCATTTATTATGCGTTCATTTTATCGGCTTGTATACGGGCAGTGAACATCGTTAAAAAAGATACAGGTATCAAAACTTGCAGAGTTTACATCTTTTGATAATAGAGTAGTATTACTACCGACATTTAACAAGCCTAATTTAAACAATTAACAAATTTTGTTACAAATCCATATAAATCAGTAACATATCTACCCTAATTATGTTACAAGATTTTACATATTGTACTCTAACTATTTAACATATTGTGGCAAATCTGCATGAACTTTTCTGAAAATTCATGCAAAATATCAATCAATTAATATTCATATATCGGTCAATCTGAGCCGATAATGAGCGACAATCGGCTCACCAATGATTGTTAATAGAATTGTGCGTTACTATTTATACCTCTGAACTATCTAAAATAGATAGTCGTAACTTTGTACTATGCGCTCCCCACTTAATAGAATATTTGTAACCATAGAGAAGAAATTCAACGACACTATTTCTTCTGGGGACTTGACATTATATATGGATACTAGCTTTAAGCCAGAATGGCAAGCAACTACATTCGGTACAGTAGTATCTACACCAGGAAGAGTAATTAAGAGCTACTATGAGGATGACTTCGTCACTAACGTAGAAGTTGGAGACAAGCTTTACTTCAATTTTAATGTAACACTCGACTTCGAAAATCTTATTGAACACGAAGGTGTAGAGTACTGGGGAGTGGATTACTATAACGCCATTGCCCTAGTGCGTGATGGTAAAGTAATTCCTGTAGGTTCTTATATACTTATAGAGGCAATTACAGAAGAGGTTACATCTAACCTTATTATTATTCCAGAGATGTTAAAGACTAAGGAGACAAATAGAGGAATTGTATTTGCTTCAAATGATACTTCGAGCCCTGCGGGCTCTAAGGTTGAGTTTTCAGACATCGGCAAATTTGTTAACTCCATAGAAGGTAAGGATTACTACTGCATGTATAATTCAAATATTTATTTTTTGATACATGAGTAAAGTTTTATACCAACATACAAGGAACGATACTGGAGCTGTATTCTACATAGGGATAGGTTCTACAAAAAGGGCATATTGCAATGATGGAAGGAATAATCACTGGAAGCGTATTGTTGAAAAACATGGGTACAAAGTAGAAATTATAATAGAAGATTTATCATGTGCAGACGCTTGCTCATGGGAGAAATATTTAATAGGATTATATGGAAGAAAAGATAAAGGGACTGGTATTCTAATAAATATGACTGATGGAGGAGATGGTATTTTAGGTATTATACATAGTGATAACACTAAAGAGAAAATGAGTAAATCAGCAATTGGAAAAAAGGTGTCTGCTGTAACAAAAGAAAAATTAAGAATAATTAATACAGGCAAAAAAGCTTCTGATGAAACTAAAGCTAAAATGAGCAAAGCAAAAAAAGGAAGAAAACACAGTACTAAAACAATTTTAAAAATGAAACAAGTACAAAGTTTAAGAAGTTTAGAATGGAAAAATAAAAATGGTAATGCAAATAAAAAAAATATAATAGATATAAATACTGGAGTAATTTTTAATGGAGTTCAATCCCTTGCAACCGAATTAGGAAGAAAATATGCAGCAGTTTCAAAAGGATTGTATGTTAACAGTTTAAAGTATTCACAATATAAATATTTAGCAGCATAATGAATAAAAAAGAATTGACCAAAGCAATCAGAGAAGTTTCAGACAAGCTTCCTCCTTTTAAGGAGGAGCATGTGTCTGGTTTTACTCATGACAATCA